>Ga0193738_1000577_pt1 | contig 17844 bp, 13 predicted proteins | sample L2a1metaG_FD_144927 | JGI IMG/M metagenome (GOLD analysis project Ga0193738, IMG submission 144927) | Soil microbial communities from a riparian zone of the East river system, Colorado, United States - L2a1 | ecosystem: Environmental > Terrestrial > Soil > Riparian zone | place: USA: East River...
TTCAAACTGATTCCCCATAGTTTTTTTTAAGGGGCTGCGAAGATAGGCTTGAATGAAGTTTATTTCCAAAAAAGAAGGGAAGTATTTTTTACGGCACCTTTATAAGAGACTGATTTACAGTAAAATTTTTGTCTCCTAAATTTAAAAGCTGCTCGCCGCCTTACAAATCCCACCAGTTTTGTGTTTGAAAACCATCAGCAAGAATAAGCGGTTGCCCAATCTTTGGAGTAAGCACTTTCATATTTAGCTCTTTTGCTTTATCCAGTATTCTTTTAATTGGTTCGTCCCATGCATGCAATGCTAAAGTGAATTTGCCCCAATGCACAGGTAATAACGACCTGGCCTTTAGGTCAATCGCGGCCTGCACGGTTTCTTCAGGCATCATATGTATGAGAGGCCACATTGTATTGTACTGACCTGCTTCGAGTATAGCAATATCAAATGGACCGTACTTATTTCCGATTTCTTTAAAATGTGAGTCATAACCAGAATCGCCACCGAGATATAAGCTATGATCTTTTGTCTTTAATATGAATGATGACCAGAATGTTTGTCCTCTTTTAATTCCTCTTCCGGAAAAATGACGAGCTGGCGCTGCGGTAATAGAGATGTTCTGTCCCAATTGTTGTGACTCCCACCAATCCAATTCTGTGATCTTATTTATATCAAAGCCCCAATACTTTAAATGTGAGCTGACTCCTAGTGAACAAAAAATGTTGCTTACTTTATTTCTAAGTTTTCTTACAGTTTTAAAATCAAGGTGGTCATAATGATCATGTGTGAGAATTAAGTAATCGATCACAGGCATGTCTTCCGGTTTATAAATATTACTTCCCCGAAAAGCTTTTATCATAAAAGATAATGGTGCTGCATTGCCGCTAAAAACAGGGTCAATAAGAAAGTTCTTGTTTTCAATGCGAATAAAATAAGAAGAATGTCCAAACCAAACGATCACTGGATCAGATGAATTCAAATTGCTGAGATCTGTTTTTACCGATGGCAATAAACCAGGCGGCGCAGTGTTTTTATTCTTACGAATGAACTCTTTCATTATTTTCCAATAAGAAATATCACCCGGTTTCATTGGCGTATCAGATAAGTTCTGGAAAGCATTCTTTTTATAATTAGGTGATTGTTTTAATTTTTCCAGATGTTTTCCAGATGGAGCTTTACCTGTGATCTTTAATGACATTTATGCAAGGTTTAATTTAGATGCAAATTACAACGGCTAGTTATTATAAGATCGTCAATTTCGGTAAACAAACATTTTTACCCGGTGAGATATGATTTCCATTAATTATTATCTTGCCATACTTAAAATCTTCTTCACATGTCTCATAAACTCGGACGTAATAGCTTTGGCGATCCTGCGAATGCAGGCAATCTTATGACTATTGAAAATGCGAATACATTATTAAATGAATGGGTGCCCAATGAAAAGCTTCGCCTGCATATGAAACAGGTAGCCGCTGTTATGAAAGCATGGGCAATTGAAAAAGAAAATACTGATGAACAAACTGCATTGAAGTGGGAATTGGCAGGTTTGTTACATGATGCTGATTGGGAAAAATATCCTGATGATCATTGCCGCATCATCATTGAAGAATTAGAAAAAAGAAATATTGATCCTGAAGTTATTCATTGCATTGCTTCACACGGACCGGGTTATTTTGGTGTAGAGCCAAATAACACAATGGATAAAATGATCTATGCTTTTGATGAGTTATCTGGCTTTGTACATGCGGCGGCACTTATTCGTCCAACACGATATGAAGGGTTGGAAGTAAAAAGCGTTTTAAAAAGATTGAAATCACCAGCTTTTGCGGCACAAGTGAGCCGAGAAGATATCAATGATGCCATCTCCCGTATAAATACTTCACTTGAAGAGATCATACAGTTCATCCTTGACCATCAGAAGGGTGTGAATTAAATCTTTGTCCTTTTCAAAAAAAATTTAATACAAGCTTAAACTACGTTCTATGTGGTCGGTCACAAAATCTGGCAGCGAATCCCTGTACGTACAATCCTAATCAATTATATATTAAAGCGAACTAAAATAGTCAGGGCTACTACAGCCGGGCCGCATTATCCGAAAGGGTAAGCGGCCTTTTTATTAGATGAAAATATTTACTGGTAGGTCTTGCTTTTCGCATTTTTTATTGTTGTAATTTTCTACGAACAAGACACTATCTGATTGAGGTCGAATTGAAGAACTAGAAATTATCAATGATCTCAGCATTAAATTCTTAGAAATGAAAAACAACCAATTTAAAACCGATAAAATAGAAAGGGAAGTAGCTAAAAAGAAAAAGGAAATGGAAAGGATGCAGGAAGCAGCCGCTAAAAGAAGAAGAGAAATAGAAAAGAAGGAAATAGCTGCTCTCAAAAAAGAAAATGATGCTGAAAGATCAAGAGTAGCTTCAGAAAAATTGCAATTAAACTGGATAAAATGGAATATAACATGCTTAGGTCTGGGATTTACAGCCTACAAATTTTATTATACAAGACTCGAACATAACCAAAGTCCGATAGGACATTATATTACTGGCCAGGAGATCGGCATGTTTCTCATCGTTCTTGGTTTTGTGACCCTGGCATTTGCCACGATACAACATAAAAAAAAGGTTGGGAATTTAAAATTACTATTGCCAACAATGCAGTATTCCTTATCCCTGCGGCTATCCTACGTTATTCTTGTCTTTTCTTTATTAGTATTTCTTATAGTTCTTTTAAGGACATAACTTTCTTAAAGAAAAGATCAAATGGAAAAAGTCCCGGCAAAGCGGGACTTTTAAATTTATAATATGGATGCAGAAATTAATTACACGTCAATCCAGCAACAGCAGGAGCTATTTCAGCACCATTAGCACTAACTGACCAACTGCCGGTAATAATTCCACCTGAGTTTGTTGAGTTCCATGTTATCCTGATCGTAATTGTTTCGCAGGCAGCAATATCTCCTTCTATTTTGATGACACGGTTTGAACTACCACCCACTGTCCATTGTGATTTTGTGATATTACTTCCACCGGTCCATGTTACTTCAGCATCAGCACCTGTGAAGTTTGTTAAACCACCTTGTATCTTAAAATTGGTCAATGCATCTTCTGAAGTAAAAGTATAAACTGCTTCACGTTGATTACCGCAGGCTTTTGCTTCTCCTGTGAATGAAGTTTCACAGTCTTTATTAGCACAAACACCGTAAAGATTATAAGAACAAGATAAATTCATAGGTGAGTTTTGTCCTTCCTGGTATATTGAGAAAGGAACATTATCACATGCGTTCCATTCCGTTGGTAAAGCAAACGTAAAGGTTGCTGTAGCGCCACTGGCTAAAGTAGCAACAGACTGAGTAGATCCAAAAGCAGTCACACTTACTGTATTTGAAGCATTGCCACCGCTATGTGTAAAAGTAACATTTACTATAAATGATGTTGTGGTATTGTATGCTACGTGAGTCACGGTCTTCCAATGCTGTGGATTAGCAGGATTTCCCCAGGTCTGTGTTTTTGAACCTGATGATTCAACAAACGGACCGGCAGGGTCAATGCAATGTGTATTGCAATCAGGAAGAGTGGTTGATAGCGGCACGCTTTCAATAACATTACTTACTGTTACTGGAGCTTTCCCGGTAGCAGATTCTCTTGAATCAGCATTTGCTAAATCATTCTTTTTACAGGAAATAATTACAAAAAAAGAAAGGAACAACCCAAGAAGGGTCAGGGTACGTGTAGTTTTCATTACATGAAGGGTTTAAATTATAAAACGGATTGTTTGGCGGTTGTTCGGAAGGAGACTGGAGGTTAAAATTACTGGTGTATAATACGACAGTAATTGGGTACAAAAATAATTCACGTTTCTATTTTTCCTATAGTGCTTCTACGATTAAATAAGATAATTGACTTCAAATAACTTTTATTTTCCCTCTTATCTTTTCATACTCAAAGATTTGATGTTAACAGAATATTTTTTATGAAATAAAAAAACCGCCCCGAAGAATCAGGGCGGTACGTAACCAAATTACTGACTGCTTATATAAATTATATCTATTGCTTTACAAGGGTAAACTTACCCGAGGCACCGGCTGCATTGCTTGCGGCAAAATTTACGGAGATCTTATATGTGCCGGCCACAGCAGGAGATTTCATATCGCTGCCGCTGAATTTAAAATCATCGCCGTTCACATTATTAGTGTTATTACCTCCCATACCTCCATACTTGTCAGTCCAGCTTCCGGCAACTGGTAAAAACAAATAACTTTTACTGGCGTTTAGCGCTATAGTTAGCTCAAACAAAGAAGAATTTACCCGTGTAAATGTTTGTGAAGGAAGAGCGGGACCTGGATTGGTCCATCCGTCTGGTGTAGCGTCACCTACAATAACTAATGCTGACGCTAATGTGCCTGTGTAAGGAGTAACGGTAAATTTGCCCTGCTGAAAATCAAAAATGATTTTATACATACCGCTTGCAGCAGGCGTTTTTAGATCGCTGCCACCAACTTTAAAATTGTCTCCATCCACATTGTTAGAATTATTGCCACCTGTACCTCCATATTTTATATCCCATACATTGTTGTTTGTCGGGAGTAATAAATAAGATTTTCCGCCTGTTAATTGAAATACACCGCCCCATGTCGTTTCATCAATTCTTGAAAACTCCTGGGAGGGTACAGGCATAGGATTGTTCCAGCCAGTAGCGTCGCCACCCGCAGTTCCACTACCTACAATAAATAATTTTAAGGATGCAGGTAAAGCAACTTTTGGTGGTATTTTATACGGCGTAGCTCTGATTTTAAGAACATTTGATTTATACGATTCATTATTATTTGCATAAGAAGAAGTGACTCGTACATCCACATCGTAAGCAGTATTGAATGCCATACCAAATCCTAAGAGTATTGCATTAAGATCTTTTGCAATAAAAGAATAGCTCAATGCTCCGGAAACAGTTCTTTTAACTGCTTTTGAAAAATTCCTGCCGGTAGAATCTATTTCAAGAACGTATTTAACGGCAGCTGAATCCGTGGCATAATTTGGAGATGACCACGAAAAAGTTACGGCAACGCTATTCGAATCTGCAGGAGCGGGTGCAACTGTTGCAGATGAAGAAGTCAATGCCGGGGCAGTACCAACTGCATACAATGGTAGCTCATCCGCTTTATCGCAGGCAGCGAAAAATAAAACTCCGGCTGCTATCAGAAAAATGAAATTTATTATTGATCTCATAAAAAAAAATTTAGTTGACTTACAATTTGGTTACAGTAAACTTTCCTAGTTGAAAGTCTACTTCAATTTTATAATTACCACTTACAGCCGGTGCACGCACATCATTCCCGCCTTGTGAAAAATTATCGCCATTTACATTATTGGCATTACTGGCGCCTGTAAAGCCATAATTAACTCCCCAGTCACCATATACGGGAACAAATTTATAAGAGCCTCCACCGGTTAAGGCAATACTTGGCATGACATATAATGTGGAACTCATCTGTGTGAGTTTTTGACTTGGCAATTCCGCAGCAGGAGCAGGCATCCAGCCACCAGGAGTAGCGCTTCCTGTGATAAATAATTTGCCTGAAGCAGGAAGAGCAACTTTTGGCGGGGGAGGAAAAGGCTTTACAGTGAATGTAAAAATGTTAGATGTTAGTTTGGCGTTGCCACCAGTAATACTTGAGGTCACCCTTGCCTGCATCGTATAGGTGCGGCGCGGATCCAGTTGAAGAAACATTGTATTTCCCAAAACTGAATTCAACGCACCCACTGTATAACTAAACGACAATTCTTTTGAAACAGAAATACTCTGTTTTATACTGCTGGAGAAATTTGCGCCTAATGTATCATATTCGAAAAGATAACTTACATCATGCGAACTTCCGCCTGTCGTGAACTTATAATCAGGATTGGTCCATGAAAAAATAATAGCTGTATTAGCTTCCTCGCCCGGCTCAAGTCTTACTGCAGCTGTACTGCCCGTAAGAACAGGTGTCGTACCTCCTTCAAAGTAAATTTTTGATTCTTCTTTTTTGCAGGATGAGACTACTGCTGCAACCAAGAATAAAGTAATTAAAGGTTTGAATATATTTTTCATTTTGCTCGTTTTATTCATTTAAAATTAATATCCCGGATTTTGAACAAGGTTCGGATTGGATGAAAGATCAGTTGATGGTATTGGGAAAAGATTATACTTACTATCAACCTGGGTACCGCCAGCCACACCGCCTTTCCACGCCCATAGATATGCTGATGTTGTGAATTTTCCATGCCGGATCAGATCTGTTCTTCTATGTGCTTCATAATACAACTCACGTCCTCTTTCTTCCAGTATAAATGGCAATGTTAACTGGCCTGCTGTAATATTACCCGTGGTGCTTGCGGGGTCATTTGCATAAGCACGGCCACGCAACCTGTTAATATATGTAAGTGCAGTTGCCGCATTACCGCCTGTTCCATTTTTTAATACTGCTTCTGCATATATCAAATAAATTTCACCCAGTCTGAATAAAGGAAAATCTATATCAACCCAGTTACCGCTTGCATCAGCATGTGGTGCCGGTCCCCCACTTCTTGTTTTGTTTCTCCATTTTGTAGATGAATAACCATCTGTGCCCAAATAAAGTGTAGCAAGGATCTTAGCCTGGCCAGTTGTATAAAATTGTGCTCTTTTATCAGTATTACCCGATGGATCAGCAAAAAGATCTACAAACTGGTGTGTATGACGCAAACCGCCCCAGTTACCGCTGGTTCCCGAAATACTTCCAGGAACAGCCGCCGGACCATGTGTAAGATAAGTAGTACCGCCCCAGTTTTGAGTATAGGTGGCATCATATGCGATCATGAAAATATTTTCATCTGTATTCAGATGATTGTCTGCAATTGTTAACTCCCTGTAATTAGGGTGCAATGTGTATTGACTTGTGAGTTTATTGCAGTATGTAATTGCTTCAGTATATTTTGGAGTGCCGGTATATATTTCAGCATTCAGGTACATTCTTGCAAGTAACGCCCATGCTGCCGCCTGGTCTGCCCTGCCATACTCATTTTGTTTTGGCGCAATTAATTCTGTTTCTATCGCTTTTAACTCTGATTCGATATAAGTAAACAGATCGCTACGACTTTTTTGGCTGGGAATTCCCGTTCCAACTCCATCTGCTTCTGTAACAAATGGAACGCTGCCATATAAATCCATCAATACCCAGTATTGATAAGCTCTTAAAAATCTTGCTTCCGTTTTGTATTTACGGATGCTGTCGGCGCTTGCAGCAGGAATATTTCTTTCGGTTAATTTTTCATCAGATGCCTGCCGGATAAAATCATTAACCAATGTGATTTGAAAATATGCCCTGAAATAAACGCCACTTACGATCGCATTGATTGACGACCAACTCATTTCTTTAAGTCCTCTTACACCAGCATCATTCTGCCATGTCCATGCTGCTTCATCAGTCGTTAATTCCTGGAGATTCCAATACAATCTTAAAAAATCTGAGTTGCCCTCGTCATTAATTATTTGCGGTGGAATATCAGGACTACCCGTGCCACCCGAATTTCCCGTTAATGCAAAGGCTGCATAAATTTTTGCTAATGCCTGTTTGTATCCTGATGATGTGCTGTATACAGATTCAGCTGTTATATCATTTGTTGGTAACAGATCAAGCTTTTTTGTACAGGAGATAATCACACCCGATACTAATGCAGCGATAACTATTACTAAAAATTTATTCTTTTTCATGTATAATAATTTATTACTAAATGAATTAAAAATCTACGTTAATCGCTAAAGCAAATGTTCGTGGTCTTGGATAAAAATTATTGTCAATACCGCTACTTATTTCCGGATCCAATCCTTCGTACTTTGTTATAACAAATACATTTTGAACGGAAGCATTTAGCCTGAGGCCTGCTTTTTTATGATTTAGTACTTTACCAAAATCATATCCGATATTCAAATTATCCATTCTTAAAAAAGAAGCATTCTGAATATAATAATCGCTTAATATTTGCTGGCTGTTGCCTACGAACCCTGTATTCAGGTATTCTGTTGAACCGTTATACAAAACAGAGTTTCCTATAAACTGATTTAAGATTCCATTGGCACTGTATATATTATTATACACGTAATTATCAAATGAAGCCCTCATAGCAAATCCTGCATTCCATTTTTTATAGGAGAAGGATGAATTGAAACCGGCAAAAAAGGTAGGTACTGCAGATTTGTTTTTAAATAGATCATCTTGATTTATGATACCATCGCGGTTCAGGTCTTCAAACAATCCTTCAATAGGTTTACCCTGCTGATCATATACCTGCTTATATAAATTAAAAGTGTTCCTTGTATAACCAACTTGGTGAACCTGGGCAAAACCTCCGCCTATTCCACCTGCAATACCGCCTGTTTGTACGCCAGGATAGTTTTTGTCTTTTGGAACCACTGTAAGGTTTGTGATCTTATTCTTATTGTATGTGAAATTAAGATCAGCATTCCATGTAAAATCTTGTGTTGATACCGGAATTGTATTTAAACTTATTTCAACACCTTTATTTTCCATATCACCTACATTAGCTACAATAAAAGCAGAAAAATTTGTTCCGGCCGGCTGGGGTACGTTATTTAAAAGATCCTTTGTCTTTTTATAGTATAAATCGATAGAGCCGTTTATGCGATTATTCAGAAACCCGAAATCCAATGCGAGGTTTGTAGTCGCCGTTTCTTCCCATTTCCTGTTGGGGTAATATCCTCCTGGTCTATATCCCTGGTAATAATTATTTCCAAACTGATAGGAAGCAGTTGAGTTACTTAAAGCATAAAAGGATTGGAAGTCGTAATCACCTATACCATCCTGCTGACCAGTAGTGCCATAGCTAAGACGCAATTTGAGGGCGGATATAGTATTGCTTGAACTGGCAAAAGCTTCCTGTTTAATATTCCATGCCAAAGCTACTGATGGAAACAATCCCCATCTTGTAGCCGGCGCAAACCGTGAAGAACCGTCCTGACGAATTGTTGCAGTTAAGAAGAACCTGTTATCGTAAGAAAAATTGGTTCTGCCAAAATAAGAGATAAGTGTATTCTCTGGTTTATTGAATGGAAAGTCAGGATCTGAGCCAACTACTTTTCTGCCGTCAGCATAATAACTCGCATAATTATAGTTTGTCGTCAGGTAATTGTTATAAGAGTATCCTCCAAGTATATCAAAACGGCTTTTTATTGATTTAAGGTCTTTGGTATAGCTTAAATAAAATTCAAGCAGTGTATTCGCTTTTGATTGCTTATAGTAATTATTTGTTCCTCCCAGTCCACCCGCTATATAAGCCGAAGCAGCGCTGTCTGGAACATAAATAGTTCCTTCTCCTTCAGAAACATCATAACCCAAATTAAGGTTAGCCCTCAGTGCTGGTAAAAAATGAAATTTATAATCCAAAGTAATATTGCCAATACTCCTTAGAGGTGAGCTTTCGTCATATCGCTGCTCAAGCTGCCCTAAAGGGTTTCTTCCGGCAAGATTAGCAAGGCCAGTTGTTGTAGTTGCATCCAGCCATTCCCAATAACCACCAAACCTTTCTGGTTTAGTTGTCGCATAAACAGGTTGTGTGGGATCGAAAGTCACCGCCGCACCAATTGCGCCTCCTGTTGCAAACCTGTTTTTTTGTGCACTAGCTTTTAGATTAAGGTCCACTTTTAAATGATTCTCAAAAAAAGTAGGGTTAAGAACCAATGCAAGAGAAGTGCGCTGTATTTCATCTGTACGCAGCACCCCAGTCTGTTTTAGATACCCAAAAGAAAACCTGTAAGGTAATTTCTTAAGTCCTCCAGTGAAGCTGATATTGTTGTCTGTAGAAAACCCTGTTTGGTAAATTTCATCCTGCCAGTCTGTATTTGCCGTTCCAAGCATTGCCTTTTGTGCTGCAGATCCCGAAGTATTTATTACCGATCTAAATTGATCGGCGCTTAGCACATCTACTTTGTTTGTAATGGATGAAACAGAATTTACCGTACTGAAATTCACTTTCAATTGACCACTTTTACCCTTTTTGGTCGTGATAATGATAACGCCGTTTGACGCCCTGGTACCATAAATTGCTGCAGAGGATGCATCTTTTAAAACAGTGAATGATTCGATATCATTGGGGTTAATAAAAGCTAATGCATTAGTCCCACCGGATACATTACCATTGTCTAATGGTACCCCGTCAACAACAATCAATGGATTATTACTTGCACTTAATGATGCGCCACCCCGGATCCTGATAACACTTCCTGATCCCGGACGGCCACCATTAGAAATAATTGAAAGTCCAGGAACTTTGCCCTGGATTAATTGCTCGGGAGTTGTTATTACCCCTTTTTGAAAATCCTTTTCGGTTACTGTTGAGATCGCACCGGTAAGGTCTTTCTTTCTTGTAGTTCCATAGCCAATGACAACTACTTCGCCTAATGAAGTATTATTGACAACCAATGAAACATTAATAGATGACTTTCCGTCGATGCTGATCTCATTGGTAACAAAACCAACAGAAGAAAAAACAAGAATCGTTATTGATGGTCCTACCGAAACACTATAGGATCCATCGGAAGAAGTTTTGGTGCCGCCTTTGCCTCCCTTGGGAGTAACTGTAACACCAGCAATCCCTGACCCGTCTTTTGAGTCAGTCACTTTCCCGGTAATAACCTTGTCTTGAGAATACGATAAATGCGAGAGCAAAAGGAACGTAAGTAATACGCTTGCCTTTAGCAATTTTTTGCAGAGCATAAGCAGAATTGTTGTTAGGTTCTAAAATATAAAAAAGTCAAATGTGTATTCGAGACACAAAGTTGTGTTTTTTTTTATTTCAGCAAAATTTAGTTTTCAGTTAAATGGGTTTTCATTCATGAAACCGAATCTATCTCCCTTCTCTGGTGGCTATAAATCTTCTTATCGTATTAAAACCTAAGTACGATGCCTATGATGCAATCGTTTACATAGACGGTCAAAAAAACCACTTTTTATCTATTCAATTCTTAAAGAGGACTGCCTGACTATTAATAAAGGATCAAGCACAATTTTTTGTTTTATATGCTGTTCCTTTTTTTCCATTATATCTACCAAAAGATTTAATGCCGACTTCCCCATTCTGATAGTTTGTTGATCAACCGTAGAAAGAGAGGGAGTAATATGTTCTCCAAACAACTCATTTGCAAAACCAATGATTCCCATTTGGCGGGGTATTATAATATTTCGTTCTTTTAATTTACTGATCGCTCCCAATGCAGTAAAATCTTCTACAGCAAAAATTGCATCAGGAGGACTTGAAAGAGATAAAAAGTATTCTGCTCCTGTTTTACCAGATTCGATAGAAATATTACCAGGATAAATGAGATCCGGGTCCATTTTGATTTTATTGGCCTGAAGAGCTCCCATATATCCTTTCATACGATCATGAAAATTTTTCAGATGTTGTGGACCTGATATATGAGCGATCCTGGTATAGCCTTGTTGGATCAGATGCTCTGTAGCATTGAATGCTCCTTTGTAGTCATCTATAACCACAGAATCAATTCCGAGGTCATCAGCTGTTCTATCAAAAAATACAAGAGGGATACCCCGTTTCTTTATTTCTAAAAAATGTGAATAATCAATCGTGTCTTTAGCAAGGGAAACAAGGATACCATCTACCCTTGCTGTTAAGAATGTTTCCAATCCTTTTTCTTCAAACTCCCTGCTTTCATTTGATTGGAACAGCAAAACATTATATCCGTTTGAATTTGCTACACTTTCTATTCCGTGTACAACAGAGCCGAAAAAATTAATTTCTGCGCTTGGAATTATAACTCCAATAACATGAGTTTTACCGGATCGGAGAGAAGATGCGATCCTGTTTCTTTTATAATTAAGCTTTGAAGCTGTAAGCTGTACTGTTTGTTTTGTTTTCTCGCTAATTCCAGGATGATTACTCAATGCCCTGGATACTGTTGCTGGAGTAGTGTTCAGTTCCCGTGCAATATCTATTATTGTAGTCTTGTAAGACACTGATGCAATCGTTTACACAAGTTTAAAGTTTTTCTTCCTTCCAAACAAAATAATATTTATAAACAGGGCTCTTTCTCTAAAAACTCTTGAATCGAAGAGATAAACCAAAAAGGCTGAACATTTTGTTATTCAATACATTTGTTTGTGTAATTCTTAGCATATGATCAGAAAATATTTTTTTATCCCCCTCCTGTTTTTTTCATGTGTATGCCTTGCCCAGGATGCCTGGAAAATAAAAGCTGACAAGATCGACCCAACAAATTATTACGGAGTTACAGTTGCAAATGGTATGATCGGTGTTGTTTCATCACCAGAGCCTTTTAAAGTAAAAGATGTTGTACTTGCAGGAGCTTATGACCTCTATGGTCGTGGAAGAGTCAGTAACTTTTTAAAGAGCTTCAATTTGCTGAACATGTACCTGGAAATAGATGGAAAAAGAATTGATGGGAGATCAGCTGTTAACATGCAACAGGAGCTTGACATGAAAAAAGCTTCTTTCACTACAACATTTGATCATAGCGATAAAGCTTCAGTTTCTTATACATATTATTCATTGCGCCATTTGCCCTATACCGTATTGATGGATGTGACTATTACTGCAAAAAAAGATTTTACAATGACCTGTGCAAGTGTAATGGAAGCACCTGATGCATTGAAAGATGTTCAGAATTATTATAATGAGATAGACAGGCCGCATGTTGTTATTAGTTTACTTACATCTTCTGCAAAAAGCCCGACAGGTAAACTACTAATGTGTGCAAGCAATACATTTTTATTTAGTGAAACACATGGCAACGAACCAAGAGTGATCCACGAAATGTGGGATAATAATATGCACCTGATGAAGTTTACCAGGAAAATGAAAGTAGGTGAATCGTATCGTTTCTCTATTGCGGGTTCCTCTATAACTTCTGCTCATCATGATGATCCATTAAACGAAGCAGAGCGGGCAACCATATTTGCAAAGTTGGAAGGAAGAGAAAGGCTCATCAATTTTCATACAAAAGCCTGGGAAGAATTATGGAAGAGTGATATTATAATTGAAGGTGATCCGCAATCGCAACAGGATATTCATAGCATGTTGTATCATCTTTATTCTTTTTCAAGAGAAGGCACTGCGTTATCTCCTTCACCAATGGGATTAAGCGGTCTTGGTTATAATGGACATGTTTTCTGGGATACAGAATTATGGATGTATCCATCAATACTGGTGCTTCATCCTGAAATTGCGAAAAGCCTTGTTGAGTACCGCTATCAACGACTCGATGCTGCAAAAAGAAATGCATTTAGCAAAGGATATAAAGGAGCAATGTATCCATGGGAAAGTGCGGAGACAGGTGTTGAAGAAACTCCGGTATGGGCATTAAGTGGCCCATTTGAACATCATATCACTGCTTGTGTTGGCATTGCAGCATGGAATTATTATTGTGTTACCCAGGATAAACAATGGCTGAAAGAAAAAGGCTTTCCGATATTATCTGCCACTGCAGATTTCTGGGCAAGCCGTGTCGAAAGAAGTGGTCCCGGTCATTATGATATTAATAATGTAGTGGCTGCAGATGAGTGGGCAGAGAATGTAAACAATAATGCATTTACAAATGCAGCTGCCAAATCAAATCTTCAGTTTGCAACTGAAGCAGCAAAGGTCTTAGGAATTTCTCCTGATGCTGATTGGATGAATGTGGCATACAATATCCCAATTCTAAAAATGGATAATGGCGTAACAAAAGAACATGCGACTTATAATGGTGAAGGGATAAAGCAAGCCGATGTTAATTTATTATCATACCCCTTGAAACAAATTACTGACCAAGCGCAAATAAAAAAAGATCTTGAATACTATGAAACAAGAGTACCAAACGAAGGAACTCCAGCAATGACACAAGCTGTTTTTACAACACTTTATGCGAGATTAGGCAATGCTGAAAAAGCGTATCATTGGTTCAAAGAATCATATGTTCCAAATCTTAATCCACCGTTTCGTGTTATTGCAGAAACAAAAGGTGGTACTAATCCATATTTTGCAACCGGAGCCGGCGGAATTATCCAATCCTTACTAATGGGTTTTGGAGGATTGGATATCACTTCAACAGGAATTGTACAATTAAAAACTTCATTGCCAAAACAATGGAAAAGTATCACGCTAACAGGTGTTGGCACTCAGAAAAAAACATTCATTGTTAAATAAAGAGGATTTGTATCTTTAGGAGCTTGAAAAAAATTGCTGCCATACTGCTCCTTTCCCTCATGGTATTTAACCTAGCCGGTTATAGATGGTTATTTTCAGCTTTTGAAAAAAATGCAACTGCCAATCTCGAACAAAAAATATCTACTGGCAAATACAGTGAAGAACAATTGGTGGAGATCCGGATTCCGCTTAACATGCCATATTTTTCTGATAAGGATTATGAAGAAGTTTATGGCGAAACGGATTTCAATGGCGAACATTACCAGTATGTAAAAAGAAAAGTAAGCGGAAATACATTGTACCTCCTTTGTCTTCCCAATAAAGAAAAAACAAGCATTGCTAAAGTAAAGAATGAATTTACCAAAGCCGTGAATGATATTCCGGGAAACAAAGAAGGTTCACAGCAAAAAAGTGGTTTGGTAAAATTGCTGACAACTGAATTCCGCGTAAATGAAACTGCGTTTGATATAAATAATTTTTCCATTAGCTCCTTATCCTTTGTTAGTAGAAATGCAGATGCAAAAGATCTGTTTATCCCACTCACAGATGCGCAACCTCCTGAAGCCTGATCGTTATATCTGAATCAGAGCTACCCATAGAAAAGATTTTTCTTACTTATTTTAATTTAAAATGAAATCATTAAGGTTTTTAGTGCCCGTGTTATTACTGGCAGCAATTAGCTGCACAGAGAAAGGTTCGCAAACTGATCTAAAATTTTTTGACAACCAGGTTCTTTATTGTAAAACTGTAAAGAAGCTGAATGATGTAGTGCTGGAAAATAATTTTCCTCCAATGATCGCTACACGCAATTATGTATACGCAAGTATCGCTGCGTTTGAATGCATAGCTGCCGGTGATGATAATTATATTTCACTTGCCGGGCAGATCAAACATATGCCTGCCATGCCAAAACCTGACAAAGGGAAAGACATTGATTTCACATTAGCTTCTTTATTTGCTTTTACTAAAGTTGGGAATGCTGTTACTTTTCCCGAAGGAAGCATGATGGGTTATTATGATGGTCTTAAAAAGATGGCTGATAGCATTTATATGTCACCAGAAGTTTTAAAAAACACAATGGATTTTTCTGACAGCATTGTTGCTGCCATTCTTCGTTGGAGTAAAAAAGATAATTATGCCCAGACAAGAACAGCAGAAAGATATACAGTGTTATATAATGTTACTGGCCGTTGGATACCAACACCACCAATGTATGGAACAGCAGTGGAACCACATTGGAATGAAATAAGAACAATGGTTATGGATTCGGCTTCACAGTTTAGGCCAGCACCACCTCCCGTTTGTGATCCTGTAAACAAAAACAGTGATTACAGTAAAGCAATGATGGAAGTAAAAACAATTGGTGAAAATCTTACTGACGAACAGAAACATATTGCGGATTTCTGGGATGATAATCCATTTAAGTTAAATGTTGTTGGTCATGTAAATTTTGTTACTAAGAAATTTTCTCCTCCCGGTCATTGGATGAACATAGTGGGTATTGGTGCAAAGGCTGCAAATGCTGATTTTAAAACAACAGTTGCCGCATATGCAGAAACTGCCATTGCTTTATTCGACGCTTTCATCAGTTGCTGGGATGAAAAATTCAGGAGCAATTATGTTCGTCCTGAAACAGAAATAAATAAAATAGATGAGAACTGGCAGCCGTATATTCAAACACCGCCTTTCCCATCTTATACAAGTGGTCATGCTACTAACAGCTCAGCTGCCGCTGAAGTAATGACACATTGGTTTGGTGATAATTTATCATTTACCGATACATCATTGCTTGAGTTTGGCATCAAAAACCGTGAAATAAGATCTTTCCGTGAGGCATCTCAAGAAGCTGCTATGTCAAGGCTGTATGGAGGTATTCATTATCGTTTTGATAATGAAAATGGCCTGGCAGCAGGAAAAAAATTGGGAGAGTTTATTGTATCTCGTTTAAAACTTAAAAAATAAATTAATTAAAACGAAAACTGCTTATTATTATGAAACGCATTTATTTAATCATCGCAATTTTAGTCGCAGCAACTTATCAGCAAACAAATGCACAGGGATGTGTTGCAATCAGAGGTACTGCTGGTATTTGTGGTCGTCCTTCTGATGCAAGAGGCTGGGAGCTTAATCTCAATAACCGCTACTACAAATCATACAAACATTTTGTCGGCAAAGAAGAACAAACACATAGGGAAGAAGAAGGCAGCAATGTGATCAATCATGCTTATGAACTGGACATTACAGCAATAAGAACCATTAACTCAAGATGGTCAATTGCAATGACAGTGCCTATCATGAATTTTGCCCGTTCTTCTTTGTATGAACATGATGGCAGAACAAGACATAGTACTCATTCATTTGGTATAGGTGATGCAAGATTTTCTGCTTACAGGTGGATGTTTGATCCGAAGACTGCACACAAAGGAAATATTCAACTCGGTTTGGGAATAAAATTGCCAACAGGTAGTTATAATTACACAGATTATTTCTATAAGAAAGCAGACTCCAGTGTTCTTGGCCCTGTTGATCAATCCATTCAACCCGGTGATGGTGGCACAGGTATAACTTTTGAAATGAATAGTTTCTACAATTTCAGTCATAAAATTGGTGTATACGCAAGTTTCTTTTACCTGACCAATCCTCGTGAAGTAAATGGTACATCAACAGCAAGAGGTGGTACGCCAAATGCAACTGCAAAAAAATATAATACAGATGTTATGAGTGTGCCGGATCTTTTTATGGCCCGCGGAGGATTAAGCTATATGGTTAAGCAATTTAATTTTGCTGGTGGCATTCGTATTGAAGCTCTTCCTTCAAGTGACCTTATCGGGGGTGACCGCGGATTCAGAAGGCCGGGTTATATTATTTCAGCTGAGCCTGCAGTTACTTACGTTGCTAAAAAAGTAAGTTTTAATCTCGCTGTTCCTTTTGCTTTGGAAAGAAACCGTACACAAAGCGATTCAGATAAACGTCGTTCACAAGATACAGGCACACATGTACAGGGTGATGCAGCTTTTGCTGATTACCTGGTAAGTTTCGGTATGACTATTCGCCTCTAATTAAAACCATTAATCATTAAACTTTATAGGAGAAAAAAGTGAAAAATATTTCATCTCTTTTCTCCTTCTTTTGATCGGATCATTGTTTTTTATGAAAAAAATATTAATAATGAAAAAAATATTCTTAATTCCCATACTTATTTTCTTTACTTCTTTGACATGCTTGTCGCAAACAGACATTGATGGCATCATGATGGAAAAAAATGCGTTTTGTATTGGACCCATGTTCGGATATAGCAGTTGGACAAATTATTGGGAAGGAACTTTAAAAAGAGAAAACCTAAACCTCGGAGATGTTTCCACTCAAATGTATAGTGTAATGGGAAATTATGGTATCACCAATAAGCTAAATGTATTATTTGGTTTGCCTTATGTAAAAACAAAAGCTTCTGCCGGGCAATTAAACGGACAGGAAGGAGTACAGGATCTTTCGTTATGGGTGAAATGGAAAGCATTCAGTAAAAAGATAGCTTCAGGACGTTTATCACTAATCGCTATTGGAGGTTATTCTTTTCCTATATCAGACTACACTGGAGATTTTTTACCAATGTCAATCGGTCTTGAAAGCAAGAATCTTTCGCTTCGTGGCATGG
>Ga0193738_1000578_pt1 | contig 17824 bp, 19 predicted proteins | sample L2a1metaG_FD_144927 | JGI IMG/M metagenome (GOLD analysis project Ga0193738, IMG submission 144927) | Soil microbial communities from a riparian zone of the East river system, Colorado, United States - L2a1 | ecosystem: Environmental > Terrestrial > Soil > Riparian zone | place: USA: East River...
CAGAGCAGGGCGATCTTCAGGTACGTGTTCATGACGAGCGCCGAGCCGAAGAGTTCGACATATTGGCGCTTCGCGTCGTCGAGCCGTCGGACCGGATGAGGAACAGATTCCATTCCTGTCTCCCGCACTAGAACCCAATCAGCCGGTGTCCCAGGGCTAGGGCGATGAAGACCAAGAACACGATGGCGATGACCGCGAAGAAGCGCCGGAGAAGGCGGCGTTCGGCTCGTCGGATCTCAGTCCCCGTGGGTGCGATGCGCATTTTCAAGTCCCTCTCCGAATCAGAATCCGAGCACGTGCGTCGGCAACGTCGATTCACCGGACCGCCCAGAGAAGAGTGAGCTGGTCAGCGACGGCACCAGCAGCACGCCGACGGTAAACGTCATCAGAATCATCACGGCGTGGACGCCGTACAAGAGTTGGTCCTCGAAGCTGATTCCTGGGGGCAGCGTTTGCAGATACCGGCTGAGAAACCGCTCGAAGACGAAGATGAACGCGTTGGCGATCACCAACATGAAGGAGTACTGGACAAAAGCTTTGAGCCAGCCCCAGAACAACCACTCCAAGGTCGGCACGATGAAGAACGGCACGAAGAGCGGCCCGACGAGCCCGCAGACGCCGCTCGCCACCATGCTGAAGGACACGACAAACAAGACGGCAAATTGGGCGATACCGATGACGATCAGCATCGTCCAGTACAGCAGGTTCGCGGTGATCGACCACGCGTCCGGCTGCTCGAGCGCGTTCCACAGCGTACTCAGCGACTGCTGCGCGTTCTGCACCGACTGGCCGCTGATGAGACGCGCGAGATAGACCGCTTGGTCGGTGATGAGATTGGAGAAGGACGTCCCGAAGCCCGGAATCGGCGCCTCGTAGTACACGATCATGGCGTAGCCGAACGAGATGAGCAGCAGTAGCTTGGCAAAGCTGAACAGGTGTTCGCCTGAGTGGTGCCACGCGAACATGAGTCGAATCCCGTGCCACACCAGCAGGATCGTCGCAAAGGCGAGAAACAGTCGATTGCCGATCAAGATGAACTGCGGTTCCTGCGTGACGAGCAGGCTCGTGAGCGCTTGCTGCACGGTGCCGATCGGGTCGTAGCCAGGTGTGGGCGGCATGGTCGTGTGCTCCGTTCGCTCAGTACGGCCGCCAGCCGTCGAGATTCGCGGCGGTGCGGCTGAACAGGTCCTCCCCATAGGCCGACCCGTACCGCCATTGACGCAGGGTGGCGTTCATCACCGCCGCTTCGGTATGGCGCTTGCGCGTGTTCTCGAGAATGGCCTGCTCGAGGGCACTCAGTTGGAATTGATTCGTGATCTGGCTTAGCCGGAGTTCGATCGCCAGCGCCGAGCCGATCTTCTGCAGCAGTGCGGTCTGGGAGTGATACGCGTCGCCCGGATTCGCCGCATCCTTCTCGACGTTCCTGACGGCTTGCAGCGTAAACGGTCCCTCGAGCCGCCCGGCGCCGGTCTGGTCGATGGCCAGGCGGTTGGCACTATCCGCGAGCTCCAGCGTCGCGTAGCTGGCGGCCAGGCGCCGCTGCATCGCCGCCGGCATGCGGCCGACCACATCGTCCGGGGCGTCCACGGGCGTCACGACGTCCCGGTAGGCGGCGCCCGTCGGATCCCCTTCGTTGAGGGCGTGGAGCAGGCGACGGCCGTAGACGAGTCGTGCCGTGAGATCGTGGGTGGTCCACTCGAGCGAATGCGCGTGATACCGCGACGCGATGTCGACGGGGAGCCGGGTGGCCTGCTTGAGCAGGAACGCATACTGCCGGATCATCTGTTCATACTGCAGGACGGCTTCGGCGTAGTTCGTCGGGTCATACACGACGAACTGCGCCTGCAGCGACGTCACGGCACTGGCGAAGGCGGCGATGATCACCGCGGCGAGCATCCCCAACGTCCTCATTGCACACCTCCTGCGGCCCCTGGCGCGGTCAGCGGGATCTCGAGGTCGCCGGTCAGGTAGACCTTGATGCGGTGGCCCTCGCGGATCGTGATCGTGGGCAGCACGTTGAGATAACGATCTAGCACCCGTCCCGCGGACGCGGCCAGGCTGGCACCCGCCGCCTGCCGATACTCATTTTCGAAACTGCTCGGCGCGAATCCGGCGGTCGTGCCGACCTGGGCCAGTCCCGATAGGGCGCCGATTGCGATCGACGCGCCAAAGACTTGCAGGTAGTGTCGATTCACCTGATCCTTCAGTCCGGTATCGCCAATCTGATCCAGACCTTTGAACCGATCGAGCGTGTAGGCCCGTCCGTCCGGCAGGATCAGTCGGTGAAAGCTCACCGCGAGCCGCGACTCGCCCCAACTCTGGACCGGCGCGGCGCTGCCGAGCACGCGCGCGCCCGCGGGAATGACGATGCGCTGCCTGTCCTGTGAATACACCGGTGTCGTGACGAGGCAGGTCACAGGCCCCGCAAACGTGCCGTCGAGGCGGTTGATCAGCACGGTTTCGATGACCGTGCCTTCCGTCAGCCGCGCCGTCACACCGGCCGATCCGTCGGCGGAGCCCGTCGGCGGTGTCGTGGGTCGCGGTGACGGTGCCGTGACGACGGGGCTCGTGTCCCCTGGCGCCAGCGCCTTGGCATCCCCCGATCGCCTCGTGAAGGCGACGTTATCGGCGAAGAGACTCTGGTAGTCGCGGCGGCGCTGTTCATCCGCCAGGGGGTCGGCGGCAGGCTCGTGCGACGGAGTCCCGTTCGGCGCGGCCTGCGGCGGTTCCGTCGCCGACGCCGCGGCGAGTTCGCGCCGCAGACGGGCCTCATCCTCGGCCAGCTGGCGCTGGTAGGCCTGAATGCGGTCTGGCGGAAGCCCGAGCGGCGTCGGCGGCCCTGACGCGGGCGTCGTGCGTGGGACGGGCGTCGTATTCCCCGTTACCAGGATGATGCCAAGGATCGCCACGGCCAAGCCGACCATGAGCCACGTCTGCAGTTGACGTGGCAGCACACCGCGCGGCGTGGTTCGGTGGTCACGAATCGGTCCGGCGCCTGGGGCGGCCGGTGTGTCGTTCGACGGCGTCATGGGGCGTCCTACCGCGCGACGCGCTCAAACGACAACGTTTGCTTGCCGACCGACAGGTAGCCCTTCTCGAGCACCTTCGGCACGATGTAGGTGCCGTGTTCGACTTGGAAGTGGATCAGGTTCGGGCGGCCGTCGCGCACCTCGTAGAGGGCCGGCAGTTCCCTGGCGTCGGCTTTGATGTAGGTAAAGGCGCCATCCGTGTAGATGGCCGCGATAAAGAACGGCTTCTCGTGGGCCTTGTAGCGGTACGCAAAATCGAGACGTGTCGGGTAGGACGCCTTGAACCCGTTCACGCGATCCTCGGCTGTCTTCGCGGCCGCGTCCCGAGACGCTTGCGCCTCTGTGCGTGCCGTGTCTGCGGCCTGCCGCAGGACGTCGACCTCCGCCGCCGTATAGAACCGCTTGAGGCTCTCCCCTGCGCCCTTCATCGAGTCGTCAGGCAGCACATAGACCTTCAGATCCGCCTCCGCGGTGCCCTCCGTCAGTAGGAACGAGTACACGTTGCCGCTGGCGGTGACGAGATTCAGGTTTGTGGCGGCGCCGGCCTTCGCCGGCTTGACGTACGCCAGGTGCTGCGCGCCGGAGACGATCCAGAACTCTTTGTCGCCGCACACGAAATCGAGGATCTGCTCCTGCTCGGGCAGGATGATGAGCGTGGTGAAGCGCAGCTTGGCATGGAGGTGCACAACGGCGCGGGCGTTGTAACTGACTTCGCGTGTGACCTGGGCCTGAGCGGCACGGCCGGACACGATCAGCGTGAGGACGGAGCAGACGACGAGCGTTCGGATCATAGCGGGCTCCAGTTCAATTCAGGTGTGCAAGCCGGGCGATGGCCTGTCGCAGCGAACCGTCGCCGCGGAGCGTGGCGAGCCGCGCGTTGTCGACGGGCGTATTCGTGTAAATCCAATAGGACTCGGGATCGACGTGCAGGTTCAGGACCTTCGCGACGTCTGGCCGTTTGAGCAGGGCCTGCCGACGAGGTACCAGGTGCGCGATCAGGTTGGCCTCGGTGTCGTTCAAATGGAAGAGCATGCGCGCGCGATCGAGGTCCATCGCGGGGTTGGCGAGAAAGAACTTCGTCGGGCAACTGTCAACCACCGTGCGGAGGAGGTCACTGCGCTCGAGGTCTTCGCTGCTCTGCGTGGCGAGCAGGACGGCGCCGTTGCGCTTGCGCCAGGTCTTGAGCGCCTCGATCAGGTACGCCTTGAGCGTCGGCTCCTCGGCGAACCGCCACGCTTCATCCAACACGAACAGCTTGAGGCGACCGGGATCCGTCGACGCCTCGACCGCGGCGCTGGCGCGGTGCAGCACGTAGAACAGCAGCGGCGCCAGGAGCAACGGGTACGTGTCGAGGCCCTCAAAGTCGAAGCACTGCATCCGCTGGAGCGTGAGGGTGTCTTCAGCGTTGTCGAACAGGCCGGCGTACGGACCGCCTTGGACCCACCGGTGGAGGTGTTGCGCGAGGCCGCGTGGCAGCGTGTTGGCCAGCGTGATAAGGCGACGCTGCGGTCGGTCGAGGGCGTACAGATTCTCGATCGCTTCATACAGGTCCCGATCGTCGGTCATCGACAAGCGGTATTGACCGTTCGACTGCAGGAGCACGCGCACGAACGAAAACAAGAAGTGCAGGTGTTCCGGCGTCGGATCGAGACAGAACGGATTGATCGTGAAGTCCCGATGCGACAGGCCAATGCGCCAGGTACTGCCGCCGAGCAGGCGTGTGAGCTTCTGGTAGCTGCCCCCCAGATCGAAGATCGTCGTGACGGGGTCGTACTTCTGCGCGTGGGTCACGAGGAAGTTCATGAGGAACGACTTCCCTGCTCCGGTGGCCCCAGTCACGAGGGCATGGCCGACGTCGTCGACGTGCAAGTTCCAGAAGTACGGCGTCTGCTGCTCGGTCTCGAAGGCGGCGAGGTACTCGCGGCCGCCCAAGTGCGCGCTGGTGAGCGAGCCGGTGTCGAGCGTGAACAGGAAGCTCAAGTCCGCGACGGTCGTGTTGAGGAGCGCCAGCCGACGCAGATTGTGGGCGCTGTTGCCCGGCAGCACGGCGAGCCAGGCATTGAGCAGGTTGTACGTTTCCTCGTAGACGGTGCCATCGTGCGCGGCAAACGCCTTCACGCATTCCGCGACGCCGCGCTGCACGCGTAGCGGGTCGCGGTCGTACAGCACCACGGTCAGTGAGCACTGCCCAAAGAAGTGCCCGTCGACTTCCATCGCCGTCAGGCTCTGCCCCAGTTCGGTGACGGTGGCGGTCGCGGAGTCGTCCACGAGCATCTCTTCGGGTCGCGTCTGCGGGCTGACGTAGTTGACCAAGGAGACTTTGCGATTGAAGAAGTGGCGACGTCGCGCATGGAGGTCGCGGCGCATCCGCGCGTTCGGCACGCGCTGCCACTCCAGGCACGCCACAAACCCACTCGGGACCGTGTAGAGCTCCTCGAGGACATGGGCGAAGGTCTTCGCTGGCGGCTCCTTCATCGTCACCACCTTAACGACACAGTCATCGACGCGCAGATGATCGCGATGGCACTCGAGCGCGGAATCGGCCAGGTAGAAGTCCAGGTGGGTGTCGTATTTGAGCGTCGCGCAGTCCGCCTTGTACGGGGTGTAGTTGACGAGTCGGCGCAGGACGCGGAACGTCTCGCGCTTGTCGAGCCGCGTGGGCTGAACGGTGTCGATCAATTGGACCGCAAACGCCTCGGCCTTCTGGTGCAGGTGGGCAACCGCCCGCGTCAGTTGGTCGGACAGCACGGTCGTGGCTGCCTCCACGGACAGTCCATGCCGGATCGCCGTTCGTGGGGCGTGCGCGAAGGCCCTGAGGCGGTCCGGCCACGACGGCCGGTGCACGGCGCCTTCGTAGAGGACCACGACGTACAGCTCGAATTGGAAGAGCACGTCCGCCTTGGTCTCGAAATACGCCGTTCGGCGCGCCAGCGCCTCTTGCACGACCGGGTGCGCGTGTGCGGCGGCGGTGACGGGCGGCGCGGGCCGCTTCAGGACGTACTGGTAAACCCGGAAGGACTCATCGAGCTGGCGGAGCGCCTGCTCCAGACGATGGGCGATGGCTTGCCGTTGCGGATGATCGAGACACTCGAAGTCGACGCCCTTCAGGCGATACACGACGCCGACGGCGCCGGCTTTCGTGAGAAAGGTGTGGTCGTCCACGAACCCCCACACCGCGAGTAGGCTGTTCAGCGCTCCGGTCTCGCGAAAATCTTTCAGGATGCGGCGGATGCGAACCATGGCGATCAGCTGATCCGGATCTCGAAGGGGACGTGCTTCGCCGCGTCGTACCGGCGGCGGACCTGGCCGGACCGCAGGAGGATCTGGAGCATCTGCGGATCGCGCGTGGTGCTCACCCACGCGAACCCGTAGATGAGGCCGGCGAGCAGACAGCCCGCCACAAAGCTGTAGAACAAGTTGAAGGTCGCCGCGCCCACCAGCAACGCGAGGAAGAACAGGCGGCGATCGACGCCGGCAATCGTGAGCGGTCGATGCAGCGATCGAAATACCGGACGGTAGCTCGGAAGACGGGTGGTCGACATCGAAGGCTCCCTGACGACGGCGTCAAAACAACCAACTGAGGAATTGGGCGGCGAACAGCGCGAGTCCCCCGCCGAAGACGATCCCGCTGATCTGCCGTTTGGCGCCGCCCTCGCCAAACATGAACATGAGGCCGCCGATCACGATGGCCACGAGCGCCAGCGAACGCGCCAACGGACCCGTGAAGGTCGCCTCGAGGTTCGCGGCCGCGCGCTCCCACGGACTCTGCGCGAACGCGGTCGTGCTGAGCAGCAGGGCCGCACACACGCCGCGGATGAGAGCTCGCCAGGAGAAAGCGTTGCAGTGGGGTGCGGTGGGCGCCATGAGGTCTCCTCCGAAGATCCGACGAGGGATGCCGTCGTCGAATCCAAAGGGAGCAAGTCCCATGACATGCCGTGACGCGCGCTGACCGCGCGTAGTTATGAAGTGTCGTGAGCATTAGCGTCAGACACGGGTCCGGTCGTGGCCATCGTGTGGTCGGCGCCACGCTGCAGCGAGCCACCGCGGTGCAGCGCACGTCAGCGACGTTCATCACGGACGATGACGCTGCACGCGCGGACGCGTGTCTGCGACACTGATCTGCGCGCAGCAGGCAGTTGAAGATGCCAACGCGATCACCGGCTTCGCGATCACCGGCTGTAGCAAATGATGACGGCCCCGCCGCGATTCGACACAACGAGCCTGGCTGCCACGGGCGGCGCCTGATAGCCACCGCGAGCGTGTTATGAAGTGATCGGACCTGACTCGAAAGTGCGTGGGCTAATGTTTGCGGTCGGCGAGGTCCAGCAGATCGCGGGGTGGATTGTCGGTCGTGGCGTTCGCATCGGCACGTTTCGCGTGGGGCGTGGCGTGCGCCGCCCGCGACGCACCCAGTCGGCGCGCATGGCGCTCGACGAAATAGCGGAAGACGCCTTCGTCGTCTTTGTCGGCGAGGTCTTGTTCGAGCAGCAACAGCGCTTCGCGCACGATCAAGGACCGATTCGCCTTGGGCCAGCCGGCGCGCTTGAGGACGTCCGTCAAGCGGTCGGCTTCGCTGGCTTCGTGTTCGTAGAGGCTCACGGCCACCACGCGGTACGTCCCGGGCTTGCGTTTGCGCATGTTCGTCGGATCACTTATCAGCAAGAGCCGTGCGCGTACGAACTACACGAACACGTAAAGAAAATCGAGGGTTGCCCGCATTGGGAGATCTGCCCAGATCATGGATTGAGAACGGTGTTCCCCGGGACGCAACGATGTCTCTGTATATGGGCGGGTAACGCGTGCTCGTCATGAGCACCGTCTACTCGCCCTTTTGTTCGTTGGCGATCGTCTCGGCGGCCGCTCGCAGCGCGTCCAGTTGACGCCAGTGCTCGCTGATCGCCTTTCGCCCTGCCGCGGTCAGTCGGACCGTCGTCGCGGGGTACCGCCCATCGAAGCGCTTGTCGATCTCGATGAAGCCCTTCTCCGCCAGCTTCGTGAGATGGATCGACAGATTGCCCTGCGTGAGCCCCGTCAAGGACTGCAGAAACCGGAATTGGGCGCTGTGACACGCCGACAGCGCCGTCAAAATCGCGAGGCGCGCCGGCTCGTGTACCGACTTGTCGAGCGCCGCGAGCCGATCAAAGGAGTCCGGCGTGCGGGCCATGGGTGGTGTCCGGGTCGATCAACGTGCGCGACAGGACGCGGTGGTCGCCCACGCCGCAGACAATCAGCGCGATGCCACCGGCCAGTGCATAGCTGACCAGGCGGCTGGTGCCGTCGTCGTGCAGCATGGGGATCCAGGCGGCCGCGAACCATGGCGCCGCCGCGATGAGAAAGTGGGCGCGGATCCATCCGTCTGCCCGGACGGTGAGCACCAAGGCGGCCGCCACGGAGAGGGGCGCCAGGGCGACGGGTCCGTTGGCGTACTGATCGAACTGCGCGGCCAGCAGAAAGATCCCGACCGCGAGGACAATCCACGCGTTTCGACGTCCGCGGCTGAGCGGCGTCCGCGCGCCATAGCGGCGCCGATACCAGGCCGTCGCCGCTACGGCCGCCGCGAGCGCCCCGCAAAAGACCGCGCCGAGCCAGCGACCGGGCGCCCGGGAGGGATCACCCGGCAGCCAGGACAGCCAGCCGAGGCCCGACGCCGCCAGTGCCAGGAGGTAGACGCCAAGTGGAATCAGTCGCAGGCCTTGCAGCTGGTCGTAATGAGCCGTCACAAAGCGAATGCGGTCACGCGTCATGGCTACCTCCTTGGCGGCGTTGTCTAGTCTGCGCCGCAAACTATAGGCCGAATACGGGTGGGCGTCCCCGAAGGTTCCACGCCGAGCGGTGGGAGGAAGCGGCGAGGCCGAGACCCCGCCGCTCGTGACCTCAGGCAGTGGCGGTCTCAGCCTCCGATTCCGCGTACGCCTCGAGGATGCGGTCGCGAATCGCGTTCTGGGCGGTGGTGTCGGTGACGGGCCGCAGCAGCGCGAAGCTGCGACGCTCGCCGTTGACCGAGTACTGCCGGGCGGGGAACGTGACGTTGCGCCCGGCGCCCCGGCGCTCCCAAATGGCGAAGCCGATCAGCTTCAGCCCCGCGAGCGGGGAATCGCCGCTGAAGTGGAGCTCGGCGTCGGCGAGTTTGCCGGCAGGGTTGCCGCGGTCGTTCACGAGAATCTTGACGGTGAGGGTGTCGGCGTAGCGGGTGGTCTGCATCGTTCTTCTCCTTGCTGGGAACCGTGATTGGTTCCTTCATGCCCGGTGAGGAACCATCACGGCCTCCCACGAGGAGAGAAGCGGCGGCGACGGTGAGCCCGACGACGGCTGACGCACGCAGCGTGTCCAGGTCTCCTGGCACGCCGGCCTTGCCGGGACCTGCGTGCGGCCGTTGGCGAACGGCGAGACGGCGCCGGAGCGGGCAGGCAGATCACCGCATGCGGAACAGCCACGACGGGATCGAGCGTTCAACGGTGCCCTGAAGTGAGGCACACACGTGGCACGTCACCCGGCCGCAGGGAGTCGAGCTGCGAGCGCAAATTAGGAGTGTGCGGGCGACGATATGGTCGACGACTTTACGGAACCCCCGCGGCGCAATCAGCGTTCGCGTTGCAGCGGGGTCGAGAGGCCGAGGCGGACAGCACCGTGCTGCGGGCAGGCGTAGACGTAGATTGTGGAGTTCTTCGGTGGCACGTTCGCGGGTAACGTCTCCCCCGACGGCGTCCGCGCATGCAGGTATCGCATCGGACGCCCACACTCGGGACAATTGAGCGGCAGGCCCGCGAGTCCGGAGTATTCCATGTGCGAGCGCGTAGCAAATTGTGCGCCACCGACGCGTGAGCACGGCTCTAGAGACCCGGACATCAGACGACATCCGGCGACTCGCGCCAGCCGCGTCGCCAGGTGGGCACCGAGAGGTCGGGCATCGGCCCGCGGACCGTGGGAGCCAACCGGCACTAGGCAGCGGGGCCCACGGCGGCGAGAATCATCGACGCCGCGCGCTGAATGCGTGTCAACGAGCCCGCGAGCGCCTCGCGATCGCCGCGATACAGATGAAGGTAATCGCGTGACGCGTCGGCCGTGTTGAGTCCCACGGCCCCGCCGACGACGAAGGCGACCGCCTCGGCCTCGAGTTCTCGCGTGTCACGCGAGGCCGGCCGGTCGTCGGCGTGGTGCAGCAGTTCGTGCGCGTATTCGTGCACCAGCGTGGTGAACTCGGTGGCAGGCGAGAGCCCGTTCAGGAGTCGAATGCATCCGCCACTCGACGTTCCCAGCGCACCGGCAAGGTCGTCGACCGATTCGATCGTGATGCCGCGGTCCAGGATCGCGCGTTTCAACGCAGCCGTGTTGGCACCGGGATCGCCTGACGCTTCGCCAGGCGCGGGCAACGGCGCACCGTCGGTTTGCTCGACGTCGAACACATACGCCGCGCGGAAGCCAACGATCGATCGGGCGTTCTCGCTATTGGGTTCAGCCTCGCGCCGGCCGATGATTGGCGCCATGATCGCAATGCCCTTCTCGCCCTTCCGCACGAAGCGCCCCAGCGTGCGCCACGTGTGGAAGCCGGCAACCCGCGTCGCCGTCGGGTACTGGCTCGCGATCAGACAGACGTTGTGCCACGAGTACGTGTGGAACCGCGCCATCGTCTTGAGCAGCGCGGTGAGTTGGTCGCTATGGCCTTCGTCAAGCAGCGCCGCGAGGGTGTTGAGGGCGTCGGTCGTGATCTTCTTGAGTGCGTCGGCGGTCATGCTGTCCTCCTCTGGACGGGTTGTGCGTGGTTCCTTCGCACCCTGAGGAACCCGACAACCCGTCCGGAGGACACACGGCTCGGCCAGCGGAGGGCCGAATACCGTGGCGGCACTCACCGGGCGTGCCAGCGATCTATGCTGGCGCGACGCGAAGCAGCCGGTGGCCGCCGCGGTGTGATCGTCTCGGCACGACGGTCCGCCGCCGGCCGAGCCATCTCGCCGACAGAAAGAGACAAGGATACTCACCCACAACCGTCGCGGGTGGCGAGTGCACGGTCATCCCAACCGTCGGCGTCACCCTGCCGCAGGCAAATGTCTCGTACGTGACGTCGGCATGATGCTGAAGAAAGTCCTGCCCCGTGATCCCGCTGATCGCAGGGTCGCAGTGCCGGCACTGAATGACACACGACTCGGAAAACCGCTACACAGGAAAGGTGACTGAGCAGACTGCGTCGTGGAAGACGAGCCAAGCCAAAAACACCGCTCATTGCGGCCCCCAACACCGGGCGGAACCGCGATTCGTCGCCTGATGAGTACAGCACGCAGCCGGATCAGACGACGTAAGGAAGGACTGTAAGGCGATAGGAGCCGCTTTCTGATCGGAACGGGTCTTCGAAATGAGCGCCTTTCCCCTCGACCGAAGCCCTGATCGCCTGAATCAATTTCACCTTGGCCGATCGCGCCGCCTGGTCGCCATCCGTCCGGCCATGAGACAGTTCTTTCGAGAGCTCCTCTTTGGGTACTGCCGCCGGCGCGCGCCTCGCGAGAAGTTCGGCAAACCGGAACTGGTGCGTGTCCGGCTTGAGGTCCGTAATTTCGATTCCGTCGAACCAGATCGTCCCGCGGCGCGTGTCGACGATCAGCCGTGCCTTTGGCGGCGCGGTGACGACAGCCGGCAGATGCTCCGTAAGATTGAGCTTCGCGGCGATCTCGCGGACCACGGTGTTCTTCCCCGGCAACGGCGTGCCCAGCGTCACGCCGGGGACTCCGGGAACTTCGTAGCCTCTTCGTGGGAGCAATACGACCGCACGGGTCCCAGCGGCGGCGCGCGCGTTTACGACCGCCGCTGCATCCGTCGGAGGCTGCCGGAGGGCATATGTCAGTCGGAAGTCGTAGTCGCCGACGCTCAGCACCCCGAGATCGAGACGCCCGTCATCGGACGGCTTGTCTGCGGTCCCGGACAGTCCCAGGAGCTTCCGGACATGGGCCTGAAACGCCGGAACGTTCAACTCCAGTCCGTCAAGGTTGGTGGCGCTTAAGGACTGAGACGGAATCTCGGCTGCGTGACTGACGCCGAAAAACTCCCCGGCCGAGACGGGCTCCGCTTGAAGGACGCGGCCCGCACCAGGGTGGGCGGCGGCCGCGACCGCGTCGAGACGGGTCTTGTTGAGGACGCCTGCGTTCACGAGGGAGTCGGTTTCGGCTCCGAACAGTTCGCGCCAGACGCTGATCGGGTGTCGCCACGGGTACAGAGACCACAGATCGAATTCAGTCGCGCTCGCCCGCGCGTTGCGGATGCCGACCGCGTCGAGCACCTCGTTCACGAGCACCTCATTCAGCGCCTGGCTGACTTCGATCCGGCTGGGGGCGCGGACGTCGACGATCAACGGGCGCGCGCTTTTGCCGGTGACCTCCATCTTGAGCTTGGCCTGGAGCAATTCTCCTTCGACGAGGTTGAGACCGAGCTCCTCGATCGCGTCGAAGCAGTCGGCGGCGTGGATCGTTACGCGCTGGCCATCGCCGCGCTCCCACACGCATTCGGTCATCCACACCCGGCCGATGCCAAACACACGGTGACGCTGAAGCGCGTTGCGCCCGTGCTCCTGCAGGACACGCAGGCTGCAGACAGGGTCGCCGTAGAAGAACATCTCGTCCTTGAACAACACGCGACCGAACAGTTTTCTGTAAACCTCCACCATCGAGGCGGCGCGTGCGGTGATGCGCAGGCGCCCGACGCTGGCATCGTAGCGCACGAGGTCTGCGTGGACCGGCCGGTACTTGATCGTCGCGCGCGCGGTGGACCCGGGCACGACTGCCAGCGGCGTCCTCGTGTGGTGGCTGCGCATGATCTGGAACCGGAATGTTCCGTCGTCATCGTCGAATACGCGGACGTGTACGTGGTCGCCGAGATCGGACTGGTTGCAGAATTCGCGAATGGCCGCTTCAAGGGCCTTGCACTTGGCGACCGGATCGACTATCCGCGCCGCCTTCTTCCCGACGAAGTCGTTGAAACGGCGGTGCGCGCCTTCCTGCATCTGGACCTGCGCCCGGGCAAAGACTTCTGCGAGCGCGCCGTCTTCGCGCTGTTTAAGAAACAGGCGAATCGCGAGTTCTCCCTCGCCGGCGTCGGGCGGCAAGGTATTGAGCGGGATGTGGCGGTCGCTCATCACGGCGTTGATGGTCTCGCGGCCTTCAGGTGTGCCGAGATTGCGCAGCGTCTCGAGCGCCAGCAGAAGCTCGTCGCTCAACGGATCGCGCTGGATCGCTTCGAGCAGGTCGTCGTGGCCAAAAGTCGTTCGCTTCGCGGCGAGCGACTGGGGCCAGCCGACGGCATCGAACAGTTCGGTCCAGAGCGGGATTGCCACCGCCTCCAGGACGGCGGAATCTATGTAGGCGAGCGGGATCTGCATGTTTCGTCCTGACCCTAGCGCTACGGTTCACGGTTGGCAAGAACAGCACCACAGATCGAGCAGGCCCTTGCCCCGGCGAGCCCGTTCCGGCGGACAGTTCCACCCTCGAAATCCACGGCGAGCCGCAGCGGCGGGTCGTCCGCTCCCGCGAACCGGGTTACGGCTCTTAGGAATTCGACGACGGCCATGCCGGCGATCTGCGTATTGAAGGCGATGACGCTCGGCTGCGGAACGTCGGCGCCGGCGATGTAGCCGTCAGCCGCTTCACGCGCGCGCTCCTCCGGCGGGAGCGATTCGATGCGAATCCGATTCGGATCGATGTGTCCCCAGCACGCGAGGCATGGCCGGCCCGGGCCGGTGACGACGACGCGGCCGCCGCTGCCGACGATGCGCCCGTCTTCGTCGACCCTGAACGCACTGCCCATATCGAACAGCAGAATCGCCTTGCTGTAGGAAAGCCGGTTCAGCAGCGCGCGGGGGGCGTGCCGGTCGACGCAGGAAAAGATCGCGTCACAGCGTTCGAGCGCGCTGACAGGCACTTCGGCCCCGAACCGGCCCCGGATGGCATTGACTTTCGTACCGAGCCCGGTGCTCTGCGCGTAGCGCGCCAGCACATCGACCTTCGCGGTGACACCGATATCCGCAACCGTCGCACCGATGATCCGGCTGACGTTGGACGATTCGACGGGATCGCCGTCGATGACGGTGATTTCGCCGACGCCGAGGTGAACAAGCTGGGCGAACGTGATGGAGCCCGTGCCGCCCGCACCGCAGACGCCGACATGCAGGCGGCGGAGAACCTGCTGTCCGTGTTCGCCGAGCGCCAGGCGCTGCCGGTCGAACCATTCATGCTGGTGTTCGGAGCGGTTCCCGGACACCACGCGCAGCGTCTGACCGACGATCTGCACGTCCACGCCGATGCTGGCTCCCGGCTGCATCGACGCACGGGCGACCGGAATGAAGGTGTCACCGGCGATAACGAGAGAGCCGTGCGGCCCGTCGGTCTGCGCAAACAGCGACGGCATCAGGACGCTGTCGCCGATGTCGTCTGCCTCTGAGAACCACGGCTCACGCGAGCCGGGGTGCGTATGAATCGTGAAGATCGACAGGCCGCGGTCGCGCGCCGGCCGGATAAGCCTGTTGAGCGCTACGGGGTCGATCCGGATGTGGTCCGGCCGCCTGATAGTGTAACCGGCTTCGGGGATGAGCGCGACGTCGCGCACGAGGACAAGGTCCGCTGCAACGCGCTCGGCCAGCATGATGCCGGCGGTCTCGACGTCCTGCCGGGCGCACAGCGCTTTGGCAAACGGGGTCCACTGCGATTCCAGAACTCTGAGTCTCATGGCACGCCCTCCCTAGTCCATCCTCAGGAAGCGCCCGCTGATGCAGCGCATGAAGTCCGCGAGCGTGCTCATCCCTGGCTTCCAGGAGCCGGCGGCGAGGTGCCATGAAAAACGCTGCCACTGTTTGTCGAGCAGCGATTCGATGCAAGTCGCGCGCGGCAAGCTGCCGTTCGCGATCTTCACCGCGGGATGGACCCAGAACATGTCCGGCTGCGCGTCCGGAAAACCGGGCGGCAGCTTGATGAGCAGCTCGACGATCCCCGGCTGAAATCCTGCGGGGAGGGCGTAGCCCGAGATGACGAGGAAGGACCATCCACCCTGCTGAGGGTGGATGGTCGCCCGCGACGAGTCCAGGCCGGCCTCCTGTAGGTCCCGCGCCTCGAAGCCGTAGTCGGCCGGCGGCTGGCTGTGCAGGTGATCGCCGTTCTTCAGCGTCACCGTCGCGTCGTTGGCGATGACCTGGTCTTCGCCGTGCGCCTGCAGGAACAGCACGTCCTCGAGCTTGATGTTCGCGAGCCGCTTGAGGCTCGCGCCGGTCTGGACCGGGTTGTCGAGTTCGTACTTCGCCTTGTTGATGAATACGTGGATCGGATGCTCGTTTGCCATAACGCTCTCCCTGTTTGGGGTTTTCGCGGGTCGGCGGCTTCGTGCCGCCACACTTCCACGATAGGGAGTTGCAGGCAGGTAATCTGTAACCGCGTTGTGCTCTTGAACAACGCCGCGAGAGAACAACGGCGCAACAGGCGTGAAGCCCGGGGGAAGCCTTCTACCGCGAGCCTACGCGTCCGCGTCGGGTTAGCCCGGCTTCGGCTCTGAGAACAGCCTTGATGTCGATGACATGAACGGCGCTGAGGTAAATGGTTGTGTCCTTGCGCGCGAGCGTGACTTGAAGCTCATTGGCCTGGTTGTCGGGAAGCGCTTCGACCAGGGAGCGGATGATGTCCTTGGACCCGTTCGCGTGGCGGTACATCGCGGAGTGGTTCGGGCACAGCGCCAGATAGTTCTGGAAGTGACGCTTCATCAGATCCGGGACGAACTCGACGGCTTCAAAGAAGCCCCTTCCGTCGTCGAGCGTGAACGGGACGGGCCCCTTGCAGATGTGGCACGTCATGTCGCCGTCCGCACTGCGATAGTGAAGCGGCAGGTACTGATCGGCCTGCTCTTTCACCGTCTCGAAATTGAGGGACACGGAACGCTCGCGGATCTCGGCTTCCTTGTCGGGTGCGGTTTTGGCGTTCTCTTCAGCCTTTTCCGCGTAGCGGCGCGGATTGGCGGGTATCCGGTCGGGGACGGCCGCTTTGGTTGCCGCAGCGCGCTCGCGCTCGGCGATCAATCGTTCAAGCTCCTCCTCTGAGAGAAGTTCGGCAACCCGCTTGGCGCGCTCCATCGCATTTGCATCCGCGAACTCGGCCGTCTTGGCGATGTCTTCCTTTTCGCGCTGTTCCTCCGACTGGCGGGCGGCCTCGGCGCCGAAGTGGATCGCTTTCAGGCCCTCACCGCCTGTGTCGTACGAGAAGCCTTCGGGCAACAGTTCCACCAGGGCGTTCGCGGGCGTAACGAACGTACCGTTGGTCTGCGGCACCCACGCAGCGGTGCGCAGGTCGTGAACGAGGGATGAATCGGCGGTCGCGTTCTATTTGATCTGATAAGTCGCTTTGAGCCAGGCGGCGGGCAGGGACACCAGCCGACGCCAGACAAGGCGTGACAGTTCACGATTCGGGTTCGCGAGCAACTCGCTCAGATGCGGTATGAAGTAGTCGCGATCAATCGAATTGCGGGAGTATCCCGATCCAGCGGCGGGGCCAAGACGGGCCCATTCGGGATTCAGAGAACATCCGCGGTGATACACCGTTAAATCGGTATGCGCACCGACAGTCTGGGCGAACTTGGCAATCGTGTCAGTGGCAATTGCAGTTGCAGCGTACCGGCCGTGAAGGGCCGTGAATGCGGCCTTCTCGCCGAGGGGATCGTAGTACACGGACAAGCCTGTGTGCAGATAACGCGAGCGCCCGGTTCTTGTAGATCTGTTTCTTGATCCGCTCCTTCTTGAGACTACTGAAGAAGGACTCGGCGACAGCGTTATCCCAGCAGTTGCCCTTTCGGCTCATGCTTGGTTCAAGGTGATTGGAACGACAGAATCGCCGCCACGCGTCGCTGCCATACTGGGTCCCTTGATCGGAGTGAATCATCGTGCCGCGCGGGCGTCGCCGGCGCACGGCACGCAGCACGGCGTCGAGCACAAGCTCGCGATGAATGGTGGGGCCGGCGGCCCAACCCACAATCTTTCGCAAGAACAGGTCCATCACGACGGCGAGATAGAGCCAGCCCTGCCAGGTCCGGATGTAAGTGAGGTCGGTGACCCAGACCTTGTTGCGTCGAGCGACGGTGAACTGGCGCTGCAGAAGGTTCGGAATCAGGAGCGCGGGCTTGCCGACCGCCCAGCGACGCATTCGGTAGCCATGCAGCGCCCGCAACTGGTTCTGGCGCATGAGGTGCGCCACGCGGTGCTTGCTGCAGGTCTCGGCGGCCTCACGTAGGTCACGGAACACACGAGGGGCGCCGTAAATGCCGTGACTCGCGACGAACGAGGCCCGAATCAGACGAAGCAACCGACCGTCTTCTTGCGCGTGATTCGAGATTGGCTGCAACAGCCATGCGTAATAGCCGCTCGGGGCCACCTCGAGAACGCGACACATCATCTGCAGGCTGTACTCATCCCGATGCGTCTTGATGAATTCGTAGGCCGAGCGGACTCTCCCTGGAATCTGGCGCTTGGACTTGGGCATCGCTCCTCCGTCACAATCCGGATGCTAGCGCTGTCCACTAAAGCCCTGGGATCTCCACTCTTGACGACCGGCGACCACGACGGTCGCCGACCCTCGCCACGCCTAATCCAAAAAGGTGGGGGTGCAGTAATTCTCTTCGCACCAGAGAATATTGCAATGGCAGTCGGTGCCGGTCCCCTTGTCCTTGCAGATCAAATCTCCGGAGCACTCATCACTGGCGGATTCACAACAGCCATATGGCCAGTCGGCACGGACGACGGCCGTCAGCGTCAGCACCAGAAAAGCTGAAACATACAAGACTACGAA
>Ga0193738_1000579_pt1 | contig 17777 bp, 34 predicted proteins | sample L2a1metaG_FD_144927 | JGI IMG/M metagenome (GOLD analysis project Ga0193738, IMG submission 144927) | Soil microbial communities from a riparian zone of the East river system, Colorado, United States - L2a1 | ecosystem: Environmental > Terrestrial > Soil > Riparian zone | place: USA: East River...
CCCCGAGGGCATCCAAGATCCAATGATCATGACCCAGAGTAACTGATCGTTTACGCACTGTGTTAGCCCGAACGCCTTAAAACGATTAGGCCGAACGGCCCAGTCCCTCTGAGCCATCCGGCCTAACAGTGATCGTTACCCGACCGTTACCCACTACTCCGATCGGGTGATTCTGCTTCTTTTTCCTCGCATTCTGCTCTTAACCATTCCACTAACTCATTCAATTCCACCTCCGTTTCCGGTATTAATATGAAACCGCCGCTAGGACCATTTGTCCAAATCATGGCTGCCCATCCATTCCACTTGCTAATCCCAGCCCTGCATTCTCGGCCATTGCCTTTACGTATTTCCTGAATCTGCGGCGTTGGTCCCATACTGCAATTCCGTAGGAAATGGCACTCCCTATAAGAGTACCAACCATCCAAATAATCACCATCGCCTCCGCTGCAATGTCCCAAAGTCGTATTTACAATTCGGCTCTCTATCTGCCGGAACTGTATCCCGAGCATTCAAATAGGATTCAACAACATGCTGAAAACCCTCTGTGGTTTTCGCTCCACCACCTGAATCCCATATGTATGCCATCAGCCACATTTCGGCTTCTGTCATCGTGGGATATGCTGCCATCCATTTTTTGGTATTCTCATTCACGGCTGCCTCATCTCAGACTCACTGCTATTGCTACTGCTAACCCTATCACAAACCACAGAGTTAGTCCAATAGCAACTAAACCAGAAATCCAGGTCCAGAAATTATGTCTCTTCATCACTAGCTAGCTGAATAGCACGCCATTCTCTATCTGTGCACCACTTCTCCTCATGCCCGTTAACCCATTCTTGATTTTCGTCGTGACGCCCCTCAATCCAATGCGTCTGCCTATTCAAATAGTCAACGCCTTCTTCGTGACCTACGTGGTCGGCATACTTGAAAAACAGTTCTTTCCAATCCACGTCCGGATCGGGGATTGCCTGTTCCCCATAGGTCTCTTCCATCTCTTCAATGGGTGGGATTCTGTCGCGCATTGATTGCCCTCCGATGATTCTGTAAACTACACTCATGCAAGTATAGAATTTTATTTACGGCAGTAAAGTGGTATCCATGTTCTTTAGTAATATAACCCCATTTCTTAAAAGCCCTAGTCATATGAATGACAGTAAAAACCTGCACAATAGCCAGAACGACCATTGCCCATATCATCCCAAAACCCTATCAAGCACTCCCAACACCACCCACATAATCATCACAACGGCCAGAATAGCACAAAAGACAAGAGTAACAGCCCTTACCTTAGCCTCGCGATTACTTTGCGGTTCACCCATTGCAAACACCACTCCCACAATTCCCAAATATATAGCAAAGAATATGGCCGCATCTATATGTGGCTCTATCAATATGTCCGCCTATGGTCACGAAAAGTTGTCACATTCTCTTGCACTACCTTTAGGGCATCATCATATCCTGTTTGTAGGTATACCTCAAAACAACTGGCCAGAACGAGGATTTTCTTACCCAAAACATCTGTTAGTTCCAGACTCCAAGAGTGTTGCGGAATACAACGTGTGGCTGCGTCTAATGCTATTTTCCGAGCGGTGTCGGTATTCAAATTATATCCACCATTGCATTTCGTTCAAAGCAAAGAGTATTGCCGCCATCATTGGTTTTAACATGTATCTTGCTGCGACTATGCCATGCGCAAGAGGGCCGCCTATCTACATCGGTAACTTTGTATCGCCTCCCTTCGAATACGAATACAGCACCAATCTTAATAGTGCCAACAGGCTTAGATGCCATTACTGCCCACGCTCAGCATGGTAGTAAGAATTGTGATACCCAAATCAAAATCCTTTTCGGTAATGTCGTCCTTATTGCGGGCGACAACGAGTGCATACACCAGACGGTATTTAGCACACTGATGGCATTCACACAGATGCATTCCTAGGTTATGAACGTCTGGAGTATACATCAGTTATCAATGATTTCCCATTGAACCGCACTACAGCGAATGCAAACCGCTCTGGCATATTTTACTCCACCCTTGCGGTAATCAGCACGCCTGGTGGATGGGTGTTTACACGGCTTTTTCTGCCATTCTTTGCTGTTTTTCACAGCGACATTTCTTGGCCTGGCACCGCTTAAACCAAAAGCACGGGCGCAAGAATCGCAGAGCCTTCCACCGCCCATAGGGTAATCACATTGTTTACGCTGCTGACACCCACAACAACGCCTTTTCATTTTTTGACCAGAACAGGCGCGCGGTCGGTATTGGGAAGATGCTTAATGTATTTCCGCTCGTATGGCGGCATCATCGGCATCTTAATAAGCCACAGGACGAATCGGTACCATTTGAATAGGAACAGGTGGCCAAATGACTTGCGGAATTGGAACATATAGGCTGTCAGCCCATTGTATCCCGTGACTAGTTCGTCTACCTTTTTCTGCAACTCTACTATTTCTGTTTGCAGGGCAGTGATATCGTCGTCACTCATGCGAATGCTCCCAATACCCATGCCAAGCAAAAACCAATAAGAAAACAGATGACACCCACCCAAAACATGTCATCCCAATAGAATCTAACTTTTACTCGCCTACGCTGTCCCATGGCTGGCTGCCTTCTGTGTTAGTTGTGAGAAACGAAAGGCGCGGCCGGGACGTCGGGCCCAAACCACCCGACGTACCGACCGCGCCTCATCAGTGTACCCTACTCGTCTTCCTCGGCGACCTCTTCTGGATGATCAACGTCGCCGTTGGTCTCGTCTTCCTCGTCCTCTGCCGCATCGCGACCGTAGACCTTGCGCGGACGTCCCGTGTACTTGACGTTAACCGCACGCTCATCCTCGGGAACAAGCTTGACGTTACCGATCTCGACAATCTCGCCTTCATCGTTGCGGAATTCGTAGCGGATACGGATTCCGATTTCCTTCTCCGCTAGTTGCTGAGCAGCGTTACGCAGAACGGAAACGAATTCCCGAACCTGCGCACCGGTCACACGGTTGACCTTCCAACCGTTCCCGCCGTCCTGATCAATCTTGTAAGACTCCTCAAGAATCGGCTTGAAAGGGTTATTGGCAAAACGTCCGCCACCCGCTCGGATGGTAGCTTCCTGAGCGGTGGCAGCAAGTTCCGCAAGATCCAGAGCAGGTGCGTCCAAAACTTCCTGCGGGGCATCGGTTCGCGTGCGTGGCATGTCGGTCACTTTCCGTTCGTTTCGTCGGGGCCGTCTGTCTCTTCTAGTTTAGCATCCATGCTGTCCCCCATGGCCTCAATCAGGCCACAGATGTAACGAGTTTCCTCGATCAAATCCAGTGACAGCCCGTACTGATTGGCACCCGGAAGTCGTGCCGCAGCAGTGTTCTCCCTGATACGAATCTCCATATATACCTGGAGAGACATGAGAAGAGTATCTAGATCCTGCATATCGCGGACAACGATACGCGGGATCATGTCCGGTTCTGACTCAGTGGTGTTCATTTGGCTGCCTCTCTGTGTCATTTCTTTTTCGCTGCCCTCTTCTGTTTGCGTGCCTCTGCCTGCGCCCATCCCATTGCGACCGCAGACAGTTCCACCAGTTCATCATACCGCGCTGCGGGATCGTCTGTCAGAGCAATTTTGCTGTACCTGGTGGTCAATAGCGCCATCTTATCGCTGTCGCCCATGTCGAGGTTAAGCGTGGTCGCCTGCCAGCCGTAAAGGCTGCACATACGCACCATAGCCTCACCAAGTGCCGCACGGCTTTTCTTAGTCAATGATTGTTTCACGATGAATCGAAAACTCACAATCTCAGGATGATCCTTCATTGTATGAATCACGAATCTAACTAACCACGATTTGAGCGGTCGTGGTATCCACGATCCGGGTTGCATATCCGGCTCTCATGTTGGCATTGCGTAGTGAAATAGCCTGCTCCCTGTCGTCGGTAAAATGGTGGTGGTCGGGGTGGTCGATAGAAATAACTACGTATTTTGCATTTTGCGGATTGGGCGGAATAATGATATCACCGTGGCGGGCAGTCCATTCCAGAATTAGCTGGCGCATCAGATAATCCCTGTCAAATACGTTGTACTCGTCATTCTGGAAAACCTTTTCAATCAAGCCCATTGTGACACACCCGGAAAACAGACTGTGTCCTTTCACCAATTCATTGTAATCATCGATCACTTTACTACGCTCCATCACGTGACTCCTGATACTGTTCGAATAGCTTATGTCCAGTCAGAATAATACTGGCAACTTCCCAGCCCTCACCCAGTGATATCTGGCAGATTTCTAGAGTCCAATTAAGAAACTCATCATCTTCCCCACGCTCACACGCATGGATAAGGTCTGTTGATTCAGGAAGATCACGGCACGCGGTAACCCATTCCACGGTATCCATTATTTACCGGCTGTTTCAGCATAATACATTTTTGCCAACATATCTCCCACTGGCCCCGAGAATGGAAAAAATGGTGGCGTAAATCTAACTGCCGAATACCATATATCAGATGTTTTGCCGCCTTTCATCGTCCGTATATAATAGCCATATGGAAGATGAACACTTGCATCATGACTCATGTCGGTACGTATAAATCTCACTGCAACCCCTCCTAGAAAACCTGATCTTACAATCATACCAAATCTGCGCACATACGGCCATGATCATTTGAAGATCGAACTGTGATCATTGGGATCTTCATCGTCGCAGGTCAGAGCACATATTGATCTTTCGACCCCTCCAGAACGCCTAGAAAAAGTTCTGAGGGTGGTAGTAAGGGCCGGACGGCCGGGCCGTCAGCGGCCACTACAGAGCCCGCACGGGGCACGTCGCGTTCTGTGACCACTCAGCACAGAGGGTCATCATCTAGCGCGAGTTGTGCGCCTTTCCCTACCGTTTCGATTAGCTCACTGCCATGGTAAACGCGCACCTTGTGATGCTTTTTGTTGGCATGTTTGCCAGCATAAACTAATGCGGTCAGTTTGGCTTGTCCCCATTTTCTAGAATACCGACATCCGTCACAATGGATAACCCATTCCGGTGCATGACTTACCACCCGCGATACCGCTTGGCACCGAGCGCAATACGTTTCACTTCCCAAAGCCAATTTACCTTTGAGGAAATTCACGTGGCATCCACACGACAATGTGCCCTGTTCTGGAGAAGTGTAGCGCGGAGCGACTAAATCATTTCGTCGCTTGTCTCGGCTGGGATACCATTCTCCTCGTCGAGGAAATTTCTCAGAATGGACCATTTCACTTCTCCCTTATCCTTTTCCCATGGCAGTACGTAGGGCACTGAGTCGCACTGTGTGATATCGAGACCTCTTGGATTTATCACCATATCATGTGCAGCCTCGGCGGCCGACAATCCCTGGCGACATGCATTACAGTGCTTTTTGGTATGGAATCGTTTAGATGTATTCTTACCGGCTAAATCGAATTCCTTTTTCTCTGGTACCCACGTACAATGCAATTTGCTAGCCTTGAAAGGATTAGTGCTACGAATATTCTTTACGGTCATATTAGTAGCACGGGCAATGGCGGTACCCAATCCGAGAAATGATTCACCACCTTTAATTTTCAAGATCGGCCACTCTTCATCGGGAGTGCACCGAGACAAATGTTCTAATGCTATTTCAGGAGTAAGGGCACTAGCGGCAAAGCCACGGGTTTTCGGCTTTACCCACTTACCATCTTTCTTCAACAAATAGACACCATTTTGTAGCAGTATCATGGCGTCATACTTTTTCATATCCCAATCTCCTAATTTCTTGGACATTGGGAACATTGTTAATTCGTCTGGTGGGGTAGTGGTAAATACCCCGTCCGTTTCCACTGACATCACACTATCGGGTCGGCAATGCATAATGAGTCGCATCACTGCCGCTCGACATGTAGAAGTCACATACCCGGCAATCGGTAATGTATGGCTTTTTGGCGCTTCCTCTTTCCCACCCGCCCGCTGCGCCATTTTTCCATACATAGAATTAGGTCCAAGCTTGAATGCCATTTCTGTAGGATTGCCGTTGTCTTTCAGTACCAACCGTCGGTTATACATGTCCTGCAATAGCTTTTCCCACGGCCATTCTTCCCGTGCTGGTTCCCACACCCAACCATCCACAATGGCACAGGAATAGCGATTAGGAGAGCGTTTAGCCATCTCCATAACGTTGAGAACCTCGGGACACCAGTACCAACCATTTGTATATGGTGGGTACGTAATATTATCCTTGGCATCCCGATGGGGTAATGGTTGTGGTGGTTTCATTCTTACTTCTGGACTTGCATCCTTAGAACACCCTCGCCATTCGACTTTAAATACACCAAAACTAGAACGGAGGTCTCTGTTACCGAACCATTCGGATTGACTAATAGGACCCACATGCTGCCATTTTCCGTCTTCCGAAAGAGAAGGAATTGAGCAGAAAGCATGAGGATAGGCAGAATTTTTGTCATATGCGTACACGGGGCCTTCAATGTAACCCACTTTGAATTGTTCGAAGTGTCCACCGCTATACGCTCCCTTAGATGCCTCATGCACGGCCGCCGGTAAGTTTTCCTCTTTACCACCCCATTCGTGGCGAATGAGGTCATTATTACGTCTAATGTAATTGGCTAGGGCACCCGGTCCGTGCCATTCACTTAGCAAGAATCCTGCTTCAAACATAATACGCCGGAATTCCACTGCCAATTCTTCTAACGCAACAATTTCCGCTCGCCAGTAGCGATTAACTTTGGCCAGATCCTCAAACAGCATTTCCGAACGGTCAGCCTTGCCTTGTTTAACAATTTCCCAATTATCGGGATCGGTAGGTGTAGGAAATAGGCTTTGATATGCGGGCACAAATCCTTTGGCAAAGAATGGTGCGAAATCTTGAATGAGAAGAGTTGTCTTATCTCCATTACTCAGCACACGCGTAATCCGTATGGTTTTGCGGAAAACCATACGAATGTAATACTTGGTACTACCTCGTTTCACCACGCACGACCCTTTAGAGTACAACACTTGCTTTGTAGGCCACGGTAGAGACCAAATAATCATATTCTGATCATATTGAAAATAATAGCCGAGGTGCACCGCATTGGGATACTGTGCCGCTACGTCAAGACAATAATCCGCAATCTCCTCAAAAACTAACCGGTCACCATCTTTCTCTATAAGCAATGGTGAATCTGGCCGAGCCGAGCAACCAAACAAAACATAATGCTGCGGATTGTCGGAACCAGAGAGTTTCATTCCCTCGCCATCCCATACAATCACCTTTGCACTGAGAATTTTATCAGTTCGCTTATCGGCCCGAATTTGCTTATTACGTTCGCGGTCAACCCTCTTTCTGTCTTCTACTGAGTAACCTTTATGATACGGAGTGGTGGCTGCCATCGTATCTAAGCTACGCTATTATCATAATTTTCTCGCCAGTCTTCCCATACGAAATATCTATCAAAATCAATCCCATACTCAATCCGTGCCCATGCTTGCAAATCGTCGTGATATGCATGTGCTTCATTCCAGTCTTGTGCATCGAACATTGCTTCGAATAATTCTTGGAAGTGCGTATCGGCTGGTTCTTCCGTATTTCCTAAGACTCTGTCTTTAACATAGTCTGGAAGATCCTCCCATACTGCTTCCCAACCGGTCGGCTCGTTCCAATCACTTGGAGGACGCGCCATTAGTCGTCGCTTTGCATTTATTAATTCTCCGTAGGTTTGGGATACGGAGAAAGGGGAGGCCGCAGCGGCGCGGCCTCCCCTTTCTTATGTCTGACCGTGTGGTAGCACGGTCAGAAGTCGGGGTCACCTTCTCCCATGTCTTCGAAACTGTAGCGAACGGCACCAATGGTGGTGTCTGACTCCTCATCATAGAAGTCATACGGTTCTGCCGTCAGCATTGCGGCCACGTTGCCAGTAATCCCGTTGTCCGCCATGGTGCGCAGGATAACCGGAATGCTGGTGAGACTCTGCCCACCAGCAATGAACTTGATAGGCCGCGCCGTACCATCCTCATTCTGGAGGTATGCGTAGACCGTGGCCAGTTCTCCACCGTTCTCACGGAATCCGGGGCGCAATTCCCAAGCGACGAGAATCATGGGGAAACCGGCCAGTTTCACGCGGTCGTCACCCTCGACCAATTCGAAACCGTCATCTGCGGCGGTCCGTAGTGACTGTGCCTTTTCCTTCGCACTCTTGAAATCCGCTGGCGCGTTCCTGCGAAGCTTGCGGGTGTCCATTCTGTGGCTGCCTCTCACGTAGTCGAATAACAATTCGGTTTCCGGCCGATCATGTGGGATAATGATCTCGCCGGGGAGCGCCGTCCGGCTGGCTGCCTCGGGTGGCGCTCCCTGAGCCTTCCAGCTCCCTAAGATCACCACCACCGCCGTCCGTGTGGGGACAACCTGTGGATAACTCCGGCCAGCCTGTGGATAACTGCGTGGCATCCCAAGCAAAGGAGCGATAATGACAGAACAAACAGGCCAAACGGGTGCATCTACTCCACCTGAGTGGTATACAAACCCACCCGAATGGTTGAGAAATCCGCCACAGCATCACCAGCAAACGACACCACCGCCACCGCAGCAGACTTCCGGCGGGAATAATGATCTGATTACTGCCGTCAATGCGCTCCCTGAGCGTGTTGTGAATGCGTTGCGTGATGCGATTCAGGCTGCACAGAGCCAAACGCAGGGCACGCAGCAGAATTCCGGCAATGGTCAAGAAAACAATAAGAATGAGGGTGGCAGTAACAAAGAGGGTGTGGAGCAGCAGCAGCAACCTGGGCCTCTGACATTCGGTGAGAAGTGGTTTGCTAGGTGACTGATATAGAGGATCTGCCACCATTGGACTTATCTGTCCTAGGGCGGGTCACACCAGAAACTGCGGAGGATACACCTCCGCTATTTTCTCCACCGCCACCAGAACCGGAGGCGCCATTACCACCCCCTACCGCACCACGCAGAAACGCGCGTACCCGTACCACTACCGTACCAAAAACACCACCACGGCGCACACCATTAGAATCCGTGGCAGACGAAATCCCACAGCAATACCATCCCGGCGTTCTCGTCAAACCACTACGGGAATTGTATACTACCGCCGGTACTCTTATCATACCTTTTAATAAGCCTGTTGGTACGGCATTTCTCCAGAATGCCGAGGCTTGTGCGGTTGCCCTCGACAATGCTGCCAAGGTCGACAAGCAAATCCGCCGAGTGCTGATGATGTTGGTTGCCAGTTCCGCATGGGGGCAGATCATCGCAGCCCATATGCCCATCCTGCTAGCCATTGCCGTCACGGCGGTGCCAAGCGTTCGAGAATCGTTACATATGGTACACTCGACACCTGGAGACGAAACCGTCAATCCGGTTTCGCGCGGAGGATAAGGGCAGCCAATGACGCGACCATACCCGTGGGAATCTAATTCCAATCCGCACCGTCGCGGAGACGACATCACACCGCGCGTGCATTCCATGCCTGATACGCAATGGAATGCACTAGCGTCTGTGGAGGCGCCACGGGTACCCTGGGACGTATTTCTACAGCGTTTCCAGTGGAAGCAGTCACAGCACGTCGGGGTGATTGGTCCCAACGGGCAAGGTAAAACAACCCTTATGTTGGCACTAATGCCACTACGTAAGTACGTGGCATTTTTCGCTACCAAGCCACGTGATGCCACACTAGAAAAACTGACGATCAGAGGGTTTCAGAAATTCGAAGAATGGCCGGATCGTGAGTCTGCAAACAAATCCCCTAAGCGGTTGATTTGGCCAGACTCCACAGACATTGAATCAGAAACCCGGCAACGTGAGGTTTTCCAACACGCCTTCAAAATGGTATTCCGCGAGGGTGGTTGGTGCTGTGTTATCGATGAAGGTTGGTACCACTCCGAGGTTTTGAAACTGAAGCCACAGATGCGGACAATGTGGACGCAATCGCGCTCCCTCGGTGTTTCCTTTGTTGTTGGTACGCAACGCCCCGCATGGGTGCCCGTGGAAATGTACGACGAATCCACACACCTATTTATCTTCCGTTTGAATGAGGCTGCGGCGGTTAAGCGCGTGAGTGACCTTGGTTCGGCTAATGTTGAACTTGCCCGCTACCTCATTAAGCGGTTAGAAACTCATCAGTGCTTGTATGTGAATACTCGCACCGGAGAAATGATGAGAACACACGCTCCCCGTTGGTGAGGAGGTGAAAATACATGATTCTCCCTAGCACACTTAACGTGCTTACGATTTTCTTTTCGGTTGTCATTGCCGGTTTCCTGTGGCGGATGGCTGCTGCGAAAATGTCAGATTCCCCATGGGGGCAGGCGATGGCCACAATTTGGTAAATAGGAGAATACTTAATGCCCACTGCGGCAACAGTTCAGACAGCCGGAGGTACCCAGCAGGGGACCGGCGCACGTAGCGGTAAAAACGGCCAGCAGGTAATGCCACTAGTCCCGTTCGTACGGGCAAGCATGGAACACCGGGAACCTTGCGGTATCGATGTCAGCAGGCTTCTGCTGGCGTCGGGCGGGCAGGATCTCGGTGTTTTTGATATTCCTGCCTATGGCTACATTCGCAGCATCGTTCTTGTGGTGACCGGTACCGGTGCGGCCGGTACTCCCACATTCAATGAAGATTTCCCGTTCTCTGTGCTGCGTGACGTCGCGCTGACAGAGCCGAACGGTGCCGTTATCGCACAGTTCAACAGCGGGCATGACCTGTTCCTGGCCAATAAGTGGGGCGGTTACGCTAACGCTGCGGGTGCGGACGCACGGCTTGCTCCCACCACCAGCACAGACGCAACGGGTAACTTTTCGTTTGTACTGCGTATTCCGATTGAACTCTCCGGTCGGGATGGGCTCGGCGCACTGCCCAATCAGAACGCAGCGGCCACGTTCAAGCTCCGTATGTCGCTGGCGTCGGGTGCTGCTAACGGTCCTGTGTACGGTGCCACAGCACCCACCACGCAGCCGATGGTGCGTGTTCAGGTCTATCTAGAGGCTTGGGACCAGCCGGAGGTTTCGGTAGCGGGAATGACCAATCAGGTCACACCACCCGCAATGAACACCACGCAATTCTGGTCTACGCAGATTTTCAACGTAAGCGCCGGAATGCAGACCATTCGTCTCACGCGGGTGGGTAACTACGTACGAAACATCATCTTCATTTGTCGTGGATCGGCGGGTACTCGTCTCGTTGGTCAGACAAATTGGCCGGATCCTGTGTGGCTGTATCTCGACGCGCGGCCGGTCGACACGGTATCTAAGATGCTGCTACAGGAGCAGATGTATCGTCGTTCTGGTTTCGGTGGTCGGGCGCAGGGTGCTCTCCTGTCTGTTGCAGGACCAACCGCAGACACTGCGGGTGGTCTCGATAACGGTGTGTTTGTCTACGACAACACGCACGAATTCGACCAATCACTCGGCCAGGAAAACCGTGATCTGTGGCTGCCCACTCTCGGCTCTACTCGGCTAGAGATTCAGGGCAACTTTGCCGCTGCGGGTACGCTGACCGTGCTGACGAATGACGTTGCGATTGCAGGGCCGGTGTTCCTCTGATGGCCTATGCTGGCGAGAACTTCAATCAGGGCACATACGGCACAGGTGGATCGTACGCAGGAAATGCAAGCAACGCCGTTAGCCCTATGCCTACTGGTGGTCTCAACACAGAACAGGCCGCAGCCGCTCTAGTGCTTGGTTCTCTCGTTGCGCTGATTGCTATTCGGCGCGGTTTTCGTGGGGTGAGCATTAGCAAAGCCACAGGCGGATTGGTGCGATAATGTATTGGGGAGTCCAGCTTAAAGGCTTCATTATCGGTCTACTGTTCGCATATCTGTTGATTCCATTTATTCAGCGAACGGTGTTGGCAAGCAAGTTCAAGACTGCCGTTGCGCCGGGTTAGGAAACCATTATGGGCGATCAGCTTTTTAATGTGATGGGTGCAATTGTGACGGTAGCACTGGTAACCACCATTGTCAGCCGTCCGACTAGTGCCACCGTTATTCGTGCAATGGGTGATGCGTTCGCCGGTAGCATTCGCGCCGCGCTGGGCAACTAATGACATCACCCGTCGGCAATCCGGTACCGGGTTGGTCAATGGGCGCTGCGGACCCAAATTACGCAGTACCCACAGAAGGTACAGACGGACCCGGTTACCATGATTCTCCCGTCGGCGCGTATGCAACTCGTCTGGATGCACTTCCGGGTGCCACTCCTGATCCCATGCGTGGGCAACAGATGCCCACTAGGGATTATCGTCCTGATCCCAGGTTTGCGCCTGACAATTTCTGGACAGGATTACGTGGCCCCGGTCGGGACTATATGGGCCGTCACAGTGTTGAATTCCTCGACGCTGACGGGATAGAGGCGCGGCTACCTACTGCCGCAGCGCAGGCACGGAATCCGCGTGAGATTCCACCGCCTGAGCCTCGGTGGACTAACAGACTCAGTCCACATAACTACGTATTTACTCGTCCATTCGCACAGGATACCGAACGGTACTTTAATGGTTCGCATTTCTCTATGGCGGATCATCGTCGGCTTTATGGCATCATGGGAATGAACCCACCGCCATATCGTCGTAACACGTACCGCGCTGATCCTGTGCCCTGGGATTCCAACATTGTAGATACACCAAACCCACAACCGTCACAGTCACCCGGTCGTATTGTTGCCTACGATCTGCCACCAATGTCTAACAGTTCTTGGCGGCTATAGTGGCAGTGGATTTCGGGAGACAATACGGACCATTGCCGCTAGGCGCGTGGGTAGCGGTGGTGGGTGGTGGGCTTGGTATCGCGTGGTATACCCGACAGAGCGGTAACAAGGGTACTACCATTGTAGAGGATACTAGCGGTATTCCTGGTGTGGGTACCGGTCAAGGTAGTATGTGGATTCAACAGACTCCGCCAGCAACAACAGATGTGGCGGATGATAAATTCACTACGAATGAAGAATGGGCGCGTGCTGCGGTAAACTACCTTATCGCACAGGGTTATGACGCTGCCCTAGCAGATACAGCGGTACGAAAGTACCTAGAATCTAAACCGCTGTCTCTGTCCGAGAATGCTCTCATTAAAATTGCGTTGGCGAAATATGGTGCACCCCCGGTTCTCCTGCCGGAACCACCACCGTTACCGGTGATCCCGCCACCCGTAGTGACGCCACCGCCGGTAACGACTCCACCTCCTTCTACTGGTGGTGGTACACCGAAACCGCCCTCGACGCGGTGGATTTGGGTTACACCATGGCCTACGAAACACTCTACGCTATGGGGTATTTCTTCGACCGCGTACGGAAGCGGGGCAAAGTGGCCTACGCTTTACAACGCCAATCGAACAGGCGTCAGGCGACCCGATGGGAGCATGGGGATGATTAAAAACCCTAATCTGATTTATGTCGGATGGAAGATTTACGTCCCATGACCGCCGTATTTAAGACGGGTGCGGACATGACCAGCGAAGAGCGCCTGATGAGAGTCGACACACTGTTGTGCATTCTTTTCGGTGGCCTGGTCAATCATCCACTGGCAACTACACTAGTTCCTCCTGCGGAGCTAGAACAATTGAAAAGGATTCTCCCACAGGATACCGATAGCTAATGGCTAAGCTTAGCCCACAGGATCTCGCCGGATATGCACTTGCGGCAGGGTTTCCGCCTGCCGAAATTGCGACGGCGGTTGCTGTAGCGCTAGGCGAATCGGGCGGAGAAACCACTGCCACAAACCGTAATACGAACGGTAGTTACGATTACGGTTTGTGGCAGATCAATACCGTTCACGGGCCTTTGCTCAACCAAGGTGACAGATTTAATCCACTTGATAATGCTAAAATGGCGTTCACTGTCTGGCAGCGTGCGGGTAATAAGTGGACCCCGTGGTCGGTATATAAAAGCGGTATTTACCGTACCTTTTTGCCACAAGCTACATTAGGAGCGGCCAAACCTACTAACGTCACTGCTAATCCACCCGTTGTTACCGGCAGTGCGCCTGCGGTGGATGATCCCAATTCTGGACCTGTGGACTCAGTGGCTAATAGTCTGTCTGGCATTGCTTCTGCTATTGGTGATTTCGGAAAGACACTAACAAGCATTAACACATTTGTTACCAACCTGTTTAGCGGTGGTACGTGGCTACGTATCGGTGCATTCATCATGGGTTGCATACTGCTATTGTTCTCATTTGTCAGGCTTACCGGAACTGATAAAGCGGTGGTTTCCCTCGGTAAAACGGCGATTGCAGCCCGAACGGGGGTAAAGGTGTGAATACGACAACCACGACCGTTGGCACTGGTCTTATCATTGCTGCTGGCAAGTGGGCGAATGGCGAACATCTAGATATCAAAATTGCTATTGGCGTTGGGGCGTTGGCTGTCAGTCTTGCAGTACTTTCCAATGCTAATGAAAACCTAGCCAACATATTTGCCGCAGCCATTTTCTTTGGTGCTCTACTGAAATATCTTCCCGCATTGGTTACTAAATTGGGGTGGACCGGGGCGGCCGGATAATGGATCTGCTACCGGTTGTCATTGGTGTTGCGGGTGGTGTTCTCATATGGGCGGCACTGAAAAACAAGAATCCTCTAGAAGTGGTGCAACTAGCGTTGCAGGGTAAAGATGTGAATACCGCTAAACCAATGTTCGCCGCTGCGGTGCCTGCCGTTCCTCCTGCACTCCCTAATACTCCTAACGAGGGTGGTGGTTAACTAATGGCAGACCCGGCGGTTATTGGCCCTGCAACACTGAGTATGACTCAGTCGTTAGCACTCTTTCAGAACTTCCTTCCGTCCTTTTCGGATATTAGCAAGGCTGATCCGGAAACAGATGTCGGCATCGTGAGCGACGTACGGCGAGGGGAATTAGCGGCAGTGCTGATGACTCTTGGTATCGGTGCTATGACTAGTGCTCTCACTGAATCTCCCGTGCCATCGGTGGTGGCACTGGTAACGTGTACGGGGTTGGTATTGCTTTATGAGAGTGCACTAAAGGCAAGAAACGGAGTGGTGAGCGATGCCGACGGAATCCCCGCGTGAGAGTGCTTACTCTACCTATCATGAGGAACAGGTTAACCCTGTTCCTGTGTATGAAGTACCGATAACAGAAGCAACAGCACCACCATTCCTTCCGTATCGGGGTACACAGATGCACGGTGTCAACCCCGGTCAAATTCAACCAATGTTAGATGAGGACTCCGAGGGTGGCAAGGTTCCCACAAGCAATTTCGAAGAACCTGAGGATGATGTTAATCCGGTTCCTGTTCGTATCGTTGGAGCCGCCGCAACAGAATTTAAACAGTTCCGAGTCTATCAAGTTACCATTAACACATCGCCTGTCATGGTGGTTAGCCAGAAATTGGGCCGGTCGGCTGCCACAATTACTATGCTTGGTGGTGGCGCTGTGTATATCGGTCCCGACAGTGGTGTTAGTCCTTCTACTGGTTTTCCTATAGGGGTGGGTGGCACCATTGAAAGTTCTTTTTCAACGGTGGCGGAAGCACCCGTTTGGGCCGTCTGTGGACCAGGTGATATTGCTACCGTCGCCGTGCATACCGAATTCGCCACCCCACAGTAATGCCTATTGCGCGCCCGCTGGATACGAACCGAACTACCACGTTTGGCGTGAATGGCGTCGCCAGATTAGAAATAGGTCCCGTGGTGTTTGGGGAGACATGGCGGATACGTCGCATGACCGTGTCAACGGACAGCACTTCGAACACCGATGCACGCGTTTACCTGAATGCTGAAATAGATTCCCGCATGGTGGCGGGTAGCTATTCTGGTGATAGGGATTTTAACGAGACTGACATTACGTTGCAGACTCTAGATAAATTGATCGTGGTATGGGTATCAGGTACTCCCGGTGCTCATGCATCATTTCTGCTGCAAGGGACGTCAACGCGATAATGGCATTTACAGATCCTATTCTCGCCGGTGAAGAGCTAATCCGGAATTCTATCCATTCCGAGAACTACATTCCTGGCGTTTCTGGGTGGCGTATTGCCAGCGATGGCGCGGCCGAATTCGATAATATCGGTATTCGCGAAAACCTGTGGACACCAGCCATTACCCTAAATGGTCAGGACCTCGGCACCCGATTAGATGCAATGCCCCGGGGGTGTGTTGCATACATTAACGGTAACCCAGCCGTACAAACCACCGCTGAAATACAGTGTATGCAAGTAGAGGTGGACATAGTCGCAGGCCGGTATTACGAAATATTTGCGACCAACATTACTACTGATATCCAAACCGGTACGGACTCGGCTGAGTTTAAATTTCGGTGGACTCTTGGTACTCCACCACCAGCGGTCACGACATCGTCGGACATTCTTTGTTTAGGTTTGCGACAGTCTGTTTTCCAAATTGCGGTAGTTCGCTATACATTTTGGAGCGGTGCCACTACACGGGCTCGCATTGGATTGTTTGTCAGCAGTCTTAATGGCTCTAACGTGAGAACATGGGCACCGGGTGGCGGTTGTACTTTGGGGGTAATCGACCACGGAAAAGCACCCTATGCACATCCGGGGCAAGGCACAGTTGGTTCTGGCGTACCTCCCCGCGTTCTCAAGGAATGGACTATTACCGCAAACGACTCTAGGGCCTTCAACGGTGATGGTACTAGACGGACCGATTCCCGTATTAACGATATGGTGGCGGGTGATTGGCAGAATGGGCGTGGCAACCAAAGAGGATGGTTTAGTTTTAGTGCTGCTGATCAGGCTACACTCAACGACCTAATTGGCGTACCGTCGGCAGATATTCAAATAGCCGAAGTCTACCTATGGAATCTGCAATGGCGGCAGGCTTCTGATGATGGTTATTTGTCTATAGGGTTCCACAATACAGAGGACTTTTTCTTACATGTGGGAGAACCACCAGGGGGTATTCCCAATGTCTATAACCCCTATAGTATCGGTGGTGGTGGGTGGTTTGATATCCGACATATTCCGGGTATAATTCCAAGTAACTTTGTTGACAGTATGCGAGACGGTTACCTCAATGGGTTTATGGTAGGTAATTGCCCATTCGGCGCACAGTTCTGCGGAGTATGGGACGGTAATAATGCCGGGGCTGCCACTCCGAAACTACACATGAAATACTGGAAATAATGGGCAAGCTATGGGAAAGGGTTAAAATGGCATTCTCGGAATATACGTCCAATAAGGACATGACTGTGCAGGCCGAACAGATCGAAGAAGGAAGAAACATTATCACTACGAATGGTCCCGTTTACGCGGAAGAAGGTGAATGGGAAGTAAGGTCTCCTGACGGGAATGTGCAGAAGTATTCGGACGAGGCATTCCAAGAGGAATATATGGGCGGTGGCGGAGAAGAGCCATCAGCACAGAAAACACTATATGAGGACGATTCAGCCGAATCGTCTACAAAAGAAAGCAGCAAGGAAGATACGACCGGGGTTGATTCCGGTCAGGATTCGTCGGACACCCCGACAAAGGATTCTGACCGGAATTCTCCCGAGGAAGGGGACGAGTCGGAAAGCGATACGTCGGCCGATACCGGAACAACGGACACGGAAAAGGACACTTCAAAGAGCAAGGCCACAGATCCCCTATTGTAAAAGGCGTGCCTGCCTGATACAATAGGTTTGCTGGGAAACAATCCCCTCCGTTTCCCGGCGCATTAATCCCCCGCTCTGCCTAAACCGAGCGGGGGATTAGTGTTGCCATTTAAAAGAAATAGAAATTGGTTTAGGCCGGACGGGTGAATATTAGGCCGGTTGGACTAACCTTGGGTAGGCCGGACGGGGGTACGTTCACTCGAATGCCTTAGACCAAATGGAGTAATTGGATCTTGGATGCCTCCGGG
>Ga0193738_1000580_pt1 | contig 17749 bp, 31 predicted proteins | sample L2a1metaG_FD_144927 | JGI IMG/M metagenome (GOLD analysis project Ga0193738, IMG submission 144927) | Soil microbial communities from a riparian zone of the East river system, Colorado, United States - L2a1 | ecosystem: Environmental > Terrestrial > Soil > Riparian zone | place: USA: East River...
GTTGCAATCCGCGACGGGGAAACCGGTTTCCGGGTCGATCAGCGTAACGGGCGTCATCGGTGCCGGATCGGTGGGGAGTCCGAAATGGACGTTGAGCGCGTCCGCTTCGCTGACCTTGGCGCACGATGCGAGGAAGTCAACGCGACGGTTGCCGCGGAGGCGCCAGTCCGACGCGAACGCTTCGGCAACGTCCATGCGCTGCGCGAACGTGAGCGTATCCATGCTGTACGCGATGGTAGCGGCGATCTTGGCTTGTGTGAGTGTCATTTCATGTTCCCTTCCCTGTTCGGCGGTTGCCGTGCAAGGATCATGCGCCACGGATGGCGACTTGTCAAGCGCTATTTTTGCCGCTACGGATATCGTCACGATAGGGGCGTTCCACCGGCTCGCCGCTAGTCCAGTCGGTGACCATCAGGGGGGTATCCCCCACCGACGCGGACAGGTTGCCGCACGCGCGCCGCTGGTGCCCCCTAGAGGCCATGCGGCATGACAGGTCGGGGCACAGGTCACCGGCCCGGCGTCCGGTGTAGCTGACCGTCCTAGGGCGTGTGGCTTGGCGGTACGGATCGGGCGTCGCCTGTTCGCGCTTGGCGGCGTCGCGCATCACGCCAAGCATGATAGCGACGATGACGCCAGCGGAGGCGATCCCGGCAACGGTCAATGCGTCCATAGCGGCCACTCCCCCGGCACGCCGACACGTGCGATGTTGCCGCGGAAGATGCGTCGCGCGGCGGCGACGAGGTTAGGCGCCGGTGCCGATCCGGCAGCGCATTCGTGGCGTGCCCCACGACGCTGTAGAACGGTCCGTGTGGCGGCGCACGTCCGATAGCGGCACGCCCACACCACCGGCGCGTTACAGGGGATGCAGCGGCTTGCGATGCGCCAGCGGTGCGCCCGGTGTTCGGCGCGGCTCATGGGTTGCGTACTTCGCTGTCGGGCAGACACGAAATAGATTGCCATTGCGTCCAGCATGACACGCCGTGTTCGTCGTCGTGGTGGTAGCGCACGACGGCATCGCTAGTGGCGTCGCCACCGTAGGCAGCACCGCCGGTGGTGCAACCGGCGAGCAACAGCGTAAGCGCGATCACAAGGCGTTTCATGGTGTCCAGCCTTGCGCGCGCAATAGGAGCGCAACGTCGGGCGCCGTCCAGCCGTCAGGCTTTAGCACCTTACCATCGTCACGGATGGCGCCGCCGATCTTCGCCATGTTGGCGGTGTGTACCGCGTCCCAAATCGGCGCGAGGTCAACGCCGAACGTGACAGCGGTTCCTACCAAAACGTAGATTGCATCCACGATGCCATCAACGGCGCCGGGTAGGTCGCCAGCGTCGATAGCGTCGGCAAGCTCGGTGATTTCCTCCGCGATTAGCCGACCGCGTAGGGACTCGCCGCGGATGCCGGGCGTCGTGCCGACCGTCACGCCGAATGCGGTGTGGAAGTCTCGTACGTCATCCTGCCACGTTCGCGGCTGGCTGTACCGCGGCGCGTTCAACGAACACGCAGCATCGCGGCGCCCGTTGCCGGATGCGTGTCGGGCGCAACGATTGACGTAGCGTGGGCACGTCATTTCGGCGCAATGACCATCGGCGTAGTTTGCGTGTCGGCATGACAGCATCATGCGTCGTTTCCCTTCCCTAGTGGTACGGATGGACGATGCACCCGACGTGGATTACCGGCCACGTCGGGTGCACCACAACGGGAAGCGTTGCCCGTCTCGCCCGGCGGTGTGGGTTACTTCGCGGCCTTGGCCTTCTTGTCCGCGAGGAACACGGCGACTTGGAAGCCGCCCGCGGGAACGGCGATGATCCGCGTCGCGGCACGCTTGCCGGTGGGAAGCTCGGGCGCGCCGTTGGCGAGCCGCTTCAACGAGGAAGCGCGCTTGACGGCAGCGGCCCGCTCCGGGTGGATCGTGGACTCGCGCGCGGCCTGTCCGTCGCCCATGGCGCCGATCAGCAGCGTGGCGAGCTTGGCGTCGGCGGCGCTGCGCGTCTTGGTGGCCGCGGGCAGCGTGTCGAGTGCGATGCTCTCGAACGGGTTTGCCGCTTCGGTGCCGTTGCTGGCGGCGTCCGGGGCGGCGGTGCCCTTGTCGATCTTCTCGGTTGTCATGGTGCGTTTCCCTTTCCGTAGTGCTGTCGGCGGTTGCCGTGGATGGATTGTCCGCCACGGCAACCGCTTTGTCAAGCGCTATTTTTGCGGTTGTTACGCCCCACGTCAGGGAGTGGATACCCCTTCGCTTTCTGCGACCGCATCAACGGCGCTAGTTGACGGTCCAGTAGGACGCGCCGCTACGGGATCGGGAAGCGACCTTTTCGAAGGTCGCCATGACCGGGAACACGTCCGCCGTCGCGGTTGGCGATGGGGCGCCCGCGTCCATTTCGGTTTCCAGTCGTTCCAGACTGTAGCCGAACAGCGCGGCGAGCCGTTCCGCCACCACCGGCCCGCCGGTGTGGTACACCTTGCCGTCGTCAAGGGTGATGATGGAAAGCGTGTACTTCCCCTTCTCGCCGTTGCGCCGGTCGAAATCGACGCGGGCGATGCTGACTTCCTGACCGGCGATCCCGTCGAGGATTTCGCCGGTTTCGGTGTCCGGGTTGTAATCGCCAACCCGCTTGCGTGCCGTGGGTGTCGCCATTCTGGCATACCCCTTTCCCATGCTACCGCGATTATGCAACCGTCGCGGTTTCGGTTGTGCCGGTTACGTGTCCGGCGTCATCCCTTCCGGCTAGCGGCGTATGACCGTCGATTAGTGGCGGCTCTTTCGCGCCTACGGCGTACGCCGTTTTCCGCTAGGGTCGAACCGCCGATTTCCCTTCCCGACTGGTCCGTAGTCCAGCCGATCCGATGACGTTACGCGCGCCGCGCCGCCGTGTCAATCCCCTAGTTTTACGGCGGCGCGCGGTCCGTCAGGATCAGCGTAAACTCTAGCTGCGCGAACGTGCCCGGACGGAAGCGCACGCCGCGAAACGCTTTCAACGCGAGCTTGTTGGTGATGACCTGTTGCGCGTGGTAGCTGTACGCACCAACCGCTAGCGGGATACGTCGCAACGCGTCGAGGTTGCCGCGGAAACCGTGTAATGCGTACTTGCTGGCACCGCCGCCGCGCGGGATGAAATCGTACAAGCGCTCGCGCCAGATTGACAGGTCGCCGCGTTCCACGGTGAGCGCGCCAAGATCGGTACCCACGTCGGCGGGATCGGGTGCACGCACCGCGAAAAACCCGTCGGTGCTCGTCATCACGGCGCCGTACTTGTGTTCTAGGGCGTGGATTTTCGCGCGCACATAGCCCGTGATCAGCGCGGCGATAGGTGGATGATATAACCCGCCCGCTTGATAATCGAATGTCGCGGTGGGATCAGTGGCGATGTACGTTACCTGCCCTAACTCGTCTAGCGTGTCGGCATCGTAGTACCCGACGATGCCAAGCGGTACCTTTTGGAAAAACTTGCCATACAGGCTATTCAGAAACAGCTTGGCAGCGATCCGCGCCGCGCCGGTGGCGGTGCGTTTCATGGCGAAAAAGCGGTCTACGTATGCGGTCAACGGTCCGCCCGGTTCGCCGTTCATCACCCAACCATCGCAGCGCGTTAGCTCGATTTCGCCACGCGCCAGTACGGCGTCTAACTCGTATGACGTTACCCACGCGTCGGTGATCGTGCCGGTGTCATGCCACGCGTTGCCGTGCTGCATCAAGCCGCCGTACTTGCAGCGCGTGAATGCGCCGGTGATCTTCCACAACGCGTGCGCGCCAGCCGTGTACCCTTCGGTCCATTCCCATGTGGCGGTTTCGATGTTGGGCAATGCGCGCATCGCTTCCGGGTATGCGCTGGTGATGTCGTAGGCGTACACGCCGGTAAGGTGTTTCGGTCCGTCGAGATAGTAACCGTTTTTCCCGCCGTGATACGCGTACAATCCGGCTTGCTCCAAATCGGGGTCGGGTAACGCTACTTCGGTGGAAAGGAAGTGGCGCCGGAAAACGCGCGCGGCGAAGTGTGGTGCGGTGATGCACGTCGGTACATCGTAGGTGTCATGTAGGTCGATGATTTCCTCACCGATCAGCCGCGTTATGTATGCGTCCTGCCGCGCGTACTCTAGGAACAGCGGGTTATCAAGATCGGCTTTGGTGAAACGCTTTGACGCTAGTTCGACCTTGCGTCCGACGCCAAGCATCTTCGCCACGCTATCGAGTCCACCGGTGTAGTACGCGGCGGCATCCATGATGCGCACGCGGCGGTGCGTTGCGTCGTTGGTGATGACGCACCCATACCGCTTGTCATTCATCACACGCACCGTGTATGTGGCGGCAATCGGCAAGCCGGGTGCGTCGCGGTACTGGTAGCTGAATTCGAATTCGTCCAGACTGTTCAAATCGGTGGGAAATTCACCGAATAGTTGTGTCCATTCATATTTGAGGTTGAAACCGACCACGAGGTATTCCGTGTCCTTGCGCGTACATGTGTCATGGACGAATGTCATAAACACGTCCCATGCCGCGTTACGATCCGGCGGTATCGTTTTCAGGATCACGTCATCGGCGCCGCCGGTCAGTGAGAATTGAAAGAGCATCGGGCGCGCGGTCGCGGTGTCCTGTTCCGAGTCCCAACCGATGACGCCAGCGTGACGGTTGCCGCGTCCGCGTAGTAGCGGGTTGATCTTGAAGAATTGCGGCTTTTCGATGCGCTCGGCTAGGTAGGTACTCACACCGTCAACCCGTAGTGCGGTGGTCGGTAACAGGCGGCGGCGCAGCGGCGTTGCTGGTGTACCTTTAGAGTGCGGCAGCGTGGCCCGCAATTATGCGGGTACCAATGGTAATATGGCGCACGGCATCCGTAGCGGCATCGTCGCGCCGTCATCGTGTAAAATGATAGCGTGTAATGTGTCGGTAAATCATCGCAACGCGGCGCCCGCAATGTTTACACGTGAATAGCGGTAGGTTAGACACGTTCATCCGCAACCCGTCGTTTCGCCACACGAAATGCACGTCGCGCACGTACCGTTGCGTTTTGTCATGCCGCCACAATGAACGCACGTCGGGCCGTCCATGCCGACAGGCTTTTGCGCGCACGTGCATTGTTCAAAAACGAGGTTGGTATGCGGGCGCGGATCGTGTAGGTTGTGGCGTTCGATGGCGGCGCGTACGTCGGGTGTCATGCGCGATACGTTCCGCGGATCGTGCCCATTTGGTGCGGGCCGCGATGACGTGGTAGTAATCGGCACCGGCGACGCCCCCATACAAAGATGACGACGAACGCACAGCGCGGGCTAGGCACGTCGATACCCGTGGATCGTTACCAGTTTCGGTGCGCGGCGGCGTTCGATGCGGCGCAAGCCGAGGAAGCGCGGCGCGCCCGGTGATGACATCGCGTAGCGTCGCTGCATCGCGCGGCCTTCCGCATCGGCAACGTCGGCAAGCTCGGGGATGCGGAACGCATCGAACGGCGTTGGTGCGCGCGTTCCGCCGCCCGCTTTCGGGACGTTGGGAACCTTCACGTTCACGGTGCGGACCATGCCGTCATCTAGCTCGATATCCGCGCGCATGATGTTTGGCGACGTGCCGCCGCGCTTTGGCGGTTTGACCTTGCGCGCGTACACGCGCGTGCCGGGTGTCTCACCGGCGACGATCCGGCGCACGGTGCGCTCGTTCATGTCGAACGCGGCGGCGATTTCGTCGGTCGTGGCGCCGCGCCGCCGGGCATCTTGGATGGCGGCGGCGATCACGCGACCTTCCGGCGATGACGGCTTGGCGTGGCGACGCGTCCTAGCCATGCGCGATTGCGGCTTGACAGGTGGGTGCCGGTGGGAGTATCGTCATCGAAGCTCCTATACCGCCGCCGTCCCGATTTTCCACACCGGGGATGGTGGCGGTTCTTTGTGCGCGCCGGTCGGCGCGATCCTGACGGTTTACCGCGGGGCCGTCGTGGGAAGGGTAAACCCGCCCGAGCTAGGCGTGGGGGCGCTAGGATCGGGCCAGCGGCCCCGCGGTGTCGGCCACCCTACACCCGCGCCGGGGGTGGTTGTCAAGCCTCTTGTGGTCGATCCCTCGCGGGTGTACCCTGCGGCGGTCGCCTCGCGCGCGTGCCGTGAGGGCTGTCTAGTAGCGGGTCAGCGTCATGCTGCAACGGACGCCGGTTGTATGGCTGGCTATGACGGTGCGGGGCACCATGGCGTCACCACGAACGACCATTCGCGGACCAAAGCGAGGCGACATTTACACCCGTCAAGTCATGGTGAGTACGTGAGTAGCACACCGGCGACACTCGCAGCGCTCGGCGCGTTCTGGACCGCGCAAGGTGGCGTGAACCTTGGCGTGGTGGGTAACACGGCGCACACCGTCGGCTATCACCTTGGACGTGATCGTATCTACGATGGCACCGGGCCGGGGTTAGGTGACAACGATTACAGCGTGCAGCACGCGCGCGACCGCGCCGGTTTGACGAACGCCGCCAGCGCCATCGACCTCGGTAGGCTCGACGGATCACTACCACAGCTATACGCGTTCTCGCGGTGGTTGGTGGCGCGCTGCATGGCGGATGCAGCGACGCGCCGCGATATACGCGAAATCATCTACTCGCCGGATGGCGATAGGGTGCAACGCTGGTCGGGTATCGACAACGCGATACACACCGGGGTGGGTAATGGTGACGCGTCGCACATCGGGCACTCGCATATCAGCTACTTTCGGGACTCGCAAGCGCGCGACAAGATCGCAGCGTTTCGTCCGTACTTTGCCGAGGTAGAAAATATGGCGCAATTACCGATCACCGATGTAACGCCCGTCATGATCGGCATAGCCGAAGGGTCGCGGCGATATATGCTCGACGGAACCCCCGACGGGTATACCTTCGACCAAGATTACACGCGATTATCGCCCTACGGCGTTGGTTCGATGCGCGCGTATTACGCCGTGGTCGATGGAAAGCGCGTGCTTCGGCTCGTCATCCCCGACGCATGGGAACCGATCCCCGTTGATTGTCGCGTGGAAGTGGACGCGGCGGTTGCGGACATCACGGCGCGCGTGCGCGCTGCATTGGAGGAATGATGGACAACGGCGCAGCACCAACAGCGGAACCCATCGCGGAAGCACCGCCGGAAAAGTGGTTCGTGGCAATCGAGTTTGCCGACGATCACACGATCAGCGGCGCCAAGATCACCATTCGCAACGTGACACCGGAACAGCTGGTGGTCGGCGCGCACTACCTTGCCCGCGTCGCAAACCAAATCGAGGACGCACGCGAGTTGCAAGGCGCGGCGATGCAAGCCGACACGGCGCGCATCATGGCGGAATTGCAAGGTAGGAAAACGTAATGGCGGGTGATACGAAAGAGCTAGGAACCGAGGTTCCCGACGCGATCCTCATCGACCCCTTCGAACGGATGGCGTCGCAGCTAGAACGACATGAAGGCGCAATGCTCGCCATCTTCCGCGAGCTTGCCAGCATCGGCTACGAAACGTGGGGGCCGTTTCAATCCGCGGCGGCGGTCGCAACGGCTATCGAGTCACAACATACGCGGTTCCGCGTGCGCGGGATCATCATCACCACGGACACCGCGGGTGTGGTGTCGCTCGTCGTCGGCTCGGGAACGTACCCGTTTGTCATCGCGGTTGGCAACCTTGCGCCGCCGATGTTCAATCTTCCGCTCGTCATCGAACGCGGTAGCGACGTGTCGTTTGCGTCGTCCGTCGCGGCATCGATGGCGTGCTACCTGATAGGACGGCCCGAATGACCATCGAACGTGCCACCGATCTACCCGCGGAAATCGGCGCGGATATTGCCGATGCCGTTACCGAAGTCATCGAAGATGCGCAGGACGCCGCAGCAACGTTGGCAGCAGCGGCGGATGCGGAAATCGCACGCGCAACGGCGGAAGGGACGGCGGCGCGGATCACGACCCTAGAGGGGGAGCTATCCGAAGCGCGCGCAGAAATCGCGCGACTCGCCGCAACCACAACGGAAGCTGTGGAAGAAATCGTGGAGGCAATAGCCGATGTTCCCGAAGCAGCAGCCGAGGCGACAACCGAAGTCGCGGCCGATGTCATTTCCCCCGCTGTCGAGCTTGCCGAGGAAGGCATCGAGGCTGGCGGCGGGATCGTTGAGGAAGGCGGCGACATTGTGGAAGGCGCCGCGGAGGAAGCCACGGACACCGTAGAGACGGCGCCGAAGCGCGTACACGCGCTGTTCCGCGAAGTGCCAAACCCGCTCGCACGTTTCAAAGGCTAAGCGGAAGGGTAAGCCATGATCGAAAGCATACCGCGCGAGGACATCATCGAACCAGCCCCGGCGCGCAAGCCGCGCGCGTTGACGCCGGAACAGAAGGAAGCGCGTAACAAGCGCGAGCGCGATGCACGCGCCGCGAAGTCCGCCAGCAAGGCGCCGCGCGCGAAGGTCAGCAGCAAGCCGCGCAGTACGCGCGCCGCCAGTCTCAAAACCGAAATCGCGGCATTCCTGACGTTGGCGAATACGCTGGTGATCATGTCGCCGCTCGGCACGCGCCCGGTGGCGGCGATCCACGATCCGAGCGTTGACGCGGAGCGCCGCGGTGATGAGTTGGACGAACCGGAAATCAACGCGCTAGCGGGCGCGCTCGACGCGCAATGCCGCCGCTCGCCGCGGTTCCGTAAGTACGTCGAAAGCGTGTTGACGGTCGGCGCCGGTGGGCAGCTTGTGACGGTGCTCGGCATCATCGTTGCCCGACGTGCCGCCCGGCATGACGTGATCCCCGGCGGCGTGCCGCTCGATTTCGCACTCGGCATGATGCTTGCCAACGGCGATACGTCGGCGCTCGGCAACGTTCCGACGCCTGACGACGCACCGCCGCCAGACCCGGAAACACTCGAAACGGCACCCGCGCCGCTCCCCGAAGCGGGTTTTGATTTCGACCGAAATTAGGGGTTGACAAACGCGGTGGAATGTGCATTGAACATACCATATCTACAGAATGGTACCGCCACGCCGCGCCAAGCGTGGCGGTGGTGTGTTCGGATTACTTCCGGTATACGTGCCGGTAGCGTGGCGTCTAGGTGCCTTGTAGGGCATTCACGAGGGACGCCGTGAGTGGCGCGCCGTTTCCGTGGGTACCGGGTGAACACGTCGCCATCATCGGTGATACCGGCACCGGCAAAACGTACCTGACCGCAAAGGCGCTGTTGCCGATGCGACGCTACGTGGTGGTATTCAAGACGAAGATTGACAAGGACGATGCGGACAAGTGGCGTGGGTTCCACCGCATCCGTAAGGCGTCGTCGATCATGGACGGTCGACATACCCGCTTCCTGTTGCAGCCGGAATACACGTACCAAGCGCGTGAGGGATGGAACCTATGCGAACGCGTATACCGGCAAGGCGGTTGGACCATCGTCATCGATGAATTGCTGGTCGCGGAGCGTATCGGTCTGGCGGACCAAATCGAACGCTTGCTAACGCAGGGGCGCAGCACGGATATCACGGTGGTGGTAGGGCAGCAACGACCGGTTGGCACGTCGCGGTTCGTGATCAGCCAATGCACGCACCTTTTCAGCTTCCGCGTAGAAGGCCGCGACACAAAGACGGTGGCGGAAGCGACAACGCCGCGGATCGTGCCGGTACTCGACACGTTGTCGAAGCGCCAGTTTGCGTATTACAACCGTGCCGAACGCGTCGTGGGGCGTGGCACCGCTGCGACGCTTGGCGGGTTGCTCCGCTTCGCCGGTACGCCCGCGGGCGTGTCACAAGGCGCGAAAATATCCCACCAACCTACTTGACAGGATCGCGCGCGCGAGGGAGCGTGGACCGGTAGAGCGGCGCCAAGCGCGACCGTCACCCGTAGTGAGGCAAAACGCAATGCAAGATCACGTCCATACCGGCGTGTTCAACGTCGTTTTTGCGGGGCTGTCCGCGCTGGTGGTCATCCACCTTTTGCGCGTCGCAGCCGCGCAGCTTTCCGCGCACGGCGGCGACAGTGCCGGTAAGGTGCTTGCCGCGTTCGCGCTCGCAGACTGAAAGGAAGCACGATGCGCCACTCCCACCGCATTCCCACCGAGCTTTACGCCGGTGCGGTGCCGTCACCGATAGCGATCTACCGCCCCGCAAACGTGCTTGGCATGGTGCTTGGCGCCGCGCTCGGCATCGCGCATTTCGCCAACGAAAGCGCGTACCCGGTCGGCGGTCCGCAGGTGCCGTCGAGCAACCAGAACGAACCGGGCGGAATGATCCCGTTCCGGCGCGCCACGACCGCGCGCTCGCAAGCCATCGATACCGAGCTTCGCGCGGCGCCGGGATTGACGGCGGCACAGCAGAACATCGAAATAACGGTCCAAGGCTCGGGTTACGTCTACGGCATCGATCTTGACGTCCAAGTGACAACCGCCGCGAATGCCGCCGCGGTCGCCTACGTGGAAGATGCGCCATGGTCGGCGCTCGCGTCGGTGATCTTCAAGGACACGCAGGGTGAGCTTGTGAACCTTGACGGTTTCTCGCTCCACGTCGCCAACCTGTATTGCGGCTACCGCACCAACCGTGAGGACACCGCAAGCGCCGCAGCCGTTCCGCCCGCCGCCGCCGGTGTCACCGGTTCCGCGGATGCCAACGTGTTCAACCTCGTTGGTACCGCCGTCGGTACCGGTGGATCGTTCCGCTTCCATATGTGGGTGCCGGTCGGCACGAACACGCGCGATCTTATCGGCTTGCTCGGCAATCAGGACCGCGCCATGCGGTACCAGCTGCGCACCGATCTTGCTCCTATCGCGTCGATCTACAGCGTCAATCCGACTACTCAGGGTGCCGTCACGATCCGGCGCACGTACCACTCCTACGCCGTGCCGGGTGCGACCAACGCCAACGGCGCGCGACAGGAACAGGTGCCGCCGAAGTTTGGCGTTCTGCACTACACCACGAAAAACCGCAACGTGGGTGTTCCGGCTGGCGGCTCGACTGTCAACCATCCACTGGCGCGGCTCGGTAACACGATCCGCGTTATCATCCTGATCCTTCGGTCGAATAGCTCACGCGCTACCGCGGAGTTGAACCTGCCATCCCTGATCACGTTCAAGCTTGGCGACGTTCCGATCTTCTCGGAAACGCCCGCGATGCGGCGCTTCCTCATGTACCAGCGTTTCGGTTTCGACGCACCCGCGGGCGTGTTCGCGTATGACGCGATTTCCGATTTCGTGCTTGCGGCTGGCGCGGAGCTTGGCGAGGACTTTTGGTGGACGAACGGACTCGTCAACGCACAATTCGAAATCAGCTACCCCGCTGGTTTCGGCGTCGCGGCAAACTCGCTGGACATCATCACCGACGATCTACAGGTGCCGGAAGGCATCGACCTGTACGCCGGGGCGTAGGCGATGGGACCGCTCGGCAAGTATCGCGGCATCGGATCGGGTGCCGCCGGGATCGTCAACGCGCCGCCAACCGCGCCCGGTAACGGGAGTGGCGGCGCGGGTGCGCTCGGGAGTGTTCCGGGCGCCAGCGCAGCACGCGGCGAAATCGACGATTTGCTCGCCGGGCGTCTGACGCTCGGCGGCGTCGGTATCGTCGTCATAGCCCTTGTGGCGTTCTACGTGTGGACACGTAGCGCGCAGGGTGGAGGTTAAACCGCTATGCCAAACATCATCGCGGCGCACTCCACGGCGGTCCTGTTGGGCGTCGTGGTTGGCGTCCTGTTGGCGTGGAAGGGGAAGTGACGTGTTGACCCTTTCCGCCATTCTCATGTTCATTCTGGCGGCGTGGGTGGCGCGTTGGGTCGCGCTGCATTTCGGGCCGCTGGCCGTAGCGTAGGAAGGATCACGCAATGTGGAATGAACCAACGCAAGCGCCGCCGCCGGACGATGACGCGGACGACAAGGGCAACGACGCCGAACCGGTCTACGAAATCGACGGCGTGACGCCGAAGCGCGCGTTTCTGACGCTCGCGGATGCCGAGACGCAAGCCGACATCATCGGCGGCGAGGTCTATCAGGAAGGCGTGGCGTTCGGCGTGCGCGAAACGGAATGATCTTCCTTATCGCGCAGGTCGCCGGTGTCCAGTCGGATACCGTCATCATCGCGCTTGCGGTGCTAACGACGATCACGACCATTGTTACCGCGGTGCTTGCCGCCGCGGTCGCTATCGCCACGCGCCAGACAGCGGCAACGCTGGGGCAGACCGCGGCTAAGGTGGACTCCACACACGCTCTGGTCAACGGCCTTACCGCCGAGTTACGAAGCGCCGAGACGGGACAGGCACGCGCCGAAGGGATCACCGAAGGCGAAGCCCAGCAACGCGCACGGACCGACGCCGAACGATGATCACCGCCGCCGTGCCGCGCGTACCTGCCAGCGCGGCGGCATTCATAGCGCTTCTCGGAGCGCTACTCATTTACTGGTCCCTCGTCGGGCTAGGGCTGCTAAAGACAACGGCGCCCGAACAGGTAACGTGATGCAAACGACGAACCCGACACGGCACGTCCTGATAGCGTTGATGGTCACCGCTATCGTGCTGGTGATCGCGGGCGACAAGTGGCAGCCGAACGTGGCAAAGCTCGGCGCCGTTCGACCCGTCCAGAAAGGCGAATGATGGTAGCCAAGAAAGGCGGCGGTGGCGGTGCTGGTACCGCAGCGGCTGGCGTGCACGTTACCGGCGTACAACGCGTCGTTGGCTTTGTCATCGTCGGTTTTGTGCTGGTGATCTTCGCAGACTTCCCGCAAACCGCCAGCATCGCCGTAGCGTTCGCATACCTGATCATGGTCGCGGCACTCATGGCCGCTGGCCCGTCCGCATTCGCGCGGGTTTCCGCGCTGGTAGCCTGAAAGGAAACGCGCATGAATGCCAACGTTAGCGAGGTCATCGGCGTTGTGGCGTCCATCGTGGTGCTTGCCGCGATTGCCGTTATCGTCGTCAACGGCACCGGCACCGCAAAAGTGATCGGTGCTGGTGGCAAGGCGTTCAATGACAGCTTGCGCACCGCGACGCGCGGCGGCAAGTAACCGTCATGGACTGGCGATCCTTCCGGTTCCCGGCGATCCGGGGCCGGACCTACGGCTACAACGCCACCACGCCGCGCCAAGAGGCGGAGCCGGTCGGCACGTCACCGCGCCCGCTTCCGCCCGCTGGGGAGCAGCCTGACGCGATCAGCGAGCGTACGAGCCGGTATCCCGCCATCGGTGAGGGCGGGTCGCCGGGGCGGTCCTACCTCGGGCGCACGGAGGACGCGCTCAACGCGGGACCGGCGCCGGATCGCATCGACCGTGCCGAGACGCCGAAGCACTCGGGAAACATCCTTCCCGGCACCGGCGAAAGTGGCGGGATGGCGGGATGGCCGTATGACGGTAACGCGTTGTTTATCCCGCATCAGCGCATCCCGCGTAAGCCGATCACGGTTACGCCATTTGCCCGCACTATCGACACGTCGGTAACCATCCCGTCAATCGGTGTGGGAAACCCGGTCGGATGAACCGCACGCTAGCGCTCGTCAATCGCTACCCGCTCGCGGCCATGCTGCTATTCGCGCTAACCGTGGATACCATCGTGGCGGTGGTCGAGTGGAACGAACGCCGCATTCACGAACGCGAGGTTAGCAACGAGACGCGCGCCAAGCTAGCCGATGATACCGGACTGGCCGCGCGGATGCAGTACGCCGCGGATGGCGAAATGGACCTAGGACACGGCGTGGAGGACATCGAACGTGCTTAGAAAAATCCGCGCAACCATGCTGGCGTTGATGCTGGCAGCAACCGTGCTATTCGTCATGGCGCCGTCCGTGAGCGCGGCGTGCGCACCCGGTGTACCCGGTGTGCTGCTATACGAATTGAGCAACGGCACCGGGGATAGTCGTTTGTTCTGCGGTAGCGTGTCGAACCTCGACAACTACGATCATACGCAACCGGGCGATTGCGAGCGCATCAATTTCGATCCTGACGGCAACGATTGGAACAATTGCGCCGACTCGATGCGTATTTGGGAACCGTTGAACACTTGCCTACGCATCTATAACGGCGTGAATTACACGAACCAACTAGGATTGACGTTTGCGGGACCGTGGTCCGGGCAGCTTGTCAATCTTGGTACGAGTCGTGATCTTGTAACGTCATTCAAATTCTTTGGTTGTTGACCTATGCCTGACATCGCGGCGACACTGACGCGCAAGGTAGGACCGCTCCCGTTGTGGGCATGGGGGGCCATCATCGGCGGCGGCATCGTGGCGGCTAAGGTGCTTTCCGGCGGCGGCGGTGGCGGATCACAACAGGTGCTAGGCACGTCGAACGTACCGCTTCCCGATGGGTTCGACGGTACCGGCGGGATCGGTAGCGGGCCGGGGATCGTTGGCGATCTTCCCGACGTGTCACCGATCCCGATCCCGGCATCGTTCAATACGCCGGAAATGCTGGACTTCCTAGAATTCGGTAACGGCGTCAACGGTCCGCCGGTCATCGATGAGGATGCAAGTCCGTTTGCGGGCATGGACCAAACCGAAATAATGGCGCTGGCGATGCAGCGCGCGCGCGAGCTTGCCACGCCGAACCTGACAACGGTCCAGCGCACCGCGTGGTACAACCTGACGCAAGCGCAGCGCGACGCGTACAACATCGCCAATCCGGCGGACCTGAACGCTTCGTTCGTGGGCATGACGCGCGACGAGCTAGCAGCGGCGGCGGGCATCCCGGTACGCCAACCAACAGTACCAGCGCCCGCACCTACCACGGCGTAAGGCATGGCGGCGCTCGATACGCTGCGTGACCTGATCAAGCGGGTTTTCGGCGCAGCGTTCACCGTATCACGTGGCTACAGCGGCGGCCATGACGGCATCGACATTCCCGCCAAGGAGGGAACGCCGGTCTACGCGGTGGCGGCGGGCATCGTGGAATACGCGCGGGATGCCCGCATCGCGCCGGATCAGGGGGCTAGCGGTTGGGCGAAGGGTGGCGGTAACGTCGTCAATATCGCCATCGGCAACAATCGCGCGACGCAATACGCACACTTGCAACGGTTCGTTGTCGCCAAGGGGCAAGCCGTCAAACAGGGGCAGCTAATCGGCTACGTCGGGCGCACCGGCGGCAAGAACAGTGACGGTAGTTTCGGCGGTGCCGGTGCCGAGTTTGTCGGCGCACACGTGCACTTCGGGCTATGGGATCACAAGGCAAACAAGATGGTAAACCCGGTGCCGTTGCTGTCGGCCATCGCGGCGGGTACCTACCGTCCGGGCAAGGATGCGGACGACGCCATCACCGGCGGTTTCCTCGCCGCGTGGGGGGATCGTGTATCATTCCCGGTGGGCCACATCCTGACCGCCGCGGATGTAGAAACCATCATCGCGGCGTTGAAAAAGCCGGATGCAAACTACCCATACGGGATGCTCGATAGCGGCCAGCCGGGCACCGGCGTTGCGGACCTACTCGCCGAAAACGTCGTCCGTTCGGTACTCATGCGGCACGTTGGCGAGACGTGGAACAAGTCACTACAGGACACGCTCGCCGCCGAGTTTTTCACGTCGGCAAATGAGGCGGGCGCGCCCGGCGCCGCACTCGGCAGCATAGCGGGCACGCTGGGCGAGATTACAGCGGCGTTGTTCGATCCTGCTAAGTGGTTGTTTATCCTCGCCTTGCTTGCCGGGGCGGGCATGGTCGCATTCGGCGGTGCCAACGTCCTACGCGCGGCGGCGTGATGCGTACCCGTTTCACCGCCGCGCCCGGTGTGAGCTTACCCGCCATCGGCTTACAAACCGGGTACACGCACGGCATCGAAATTGATAACCCGTCGGGATCGTGGTTGTACGTGCCGTCACTAGAAACGTTCTGCCCGCCGTATACGCTCGGCTGGTCCTACACGTTCCCACTCGCCGTGTCGTCCGTCGATATCATCGCCGGTGATGGACCGAGCGGACAGGTCGGAACGATCCAAGGCGATCCGATCATCGTTTATCTGACGAGCTACGCCGTCGCCACGTCGCCGGGTTCCCCCGATCCCGGTGCAGCGTTCCTTGTCGGATTTACCCCCGCCATCATCGTTGAGTCTCTTATCGTAGCGGCATTCAGTGTGCCTACCCAAACAAACGTCGGGTTCCTACCTGCGGTGGCAGGAAAACGGTATCGATTTCGGTACATCGAATTCTCGTTGGACGAACCACCAACCATGCCAAATCCGGTGATACTCACACCCATAGAAGGGGCGTGTTTGGTGCGCTTGTCGGAAAACCTCGGCGGCAACATCGCAAGCGCGTTAGTAACGACGATCACGCCAACGGTGACCCTATCATTTCCGCAGGGGCGCGACGCGGCGGTGGGGCGTGCCATCAACTTTGCGGCATTGCCAGCATGGCCGATTGATCCCACGTTCGGCGGTGTTGTGTCGGTTCGCGGATCAGCGGAGCTAATCTAATGCCACCCACCATAGCGCAACGACGCGGGTACCTGATCCAAGGCGCGGGGGATGCGGGCGTGCCTGACCCCGGCGTTGTCACTGTGCAAGGCGACGCCGCTGGCATGCCGCTACCCGTGTCGGGTACCGTGGTGATCGGCGGCACGGTGGACGTGAGCGACCGCGCCGGACGGTTGCTAGGTGTCGTTTCCGGGGCGGTGGACGTTACGGACCGGGCCGCTCGCGCGCTCGGCGTAGTGGCGTCCGTGACGGCACCGGTGGACGTGTCGGACCGGGCGGGTAGACTACTCGGCATCATTGCTGGTTTTGCTGCGACGCCAACCGTGGACACCGAGCTACCCGCGGCGGCGGCGCTTGGCGACGCGATGGCAAACCCTAGCGCTCCGGCGGTGTGGGCAGCTAACACGCTATACGATCCGAACGCCAGCGGCGGCGCATCGTGGCGGCGCATGGTTGGCGATGCTAACGGACTGGTAACACGTGGGCGAGGGATCACCGCGCCACAAATCGTGACTGGTGGCGCAAACGCTATCGCCACCCTGACACTTGCCGCCGGTGGCGCCGGACTGTTTCACTACATCACCCACCTAACCATTAGACGTGTCGCTACCGCGGCGCTTGCCGGTGGCCTGATCCTGACGGTTGCCACGACGAACCTAAACGCGCTGGCATGGCGGACCGGTAATCAAATGTCGATCACCGTGGGATCAAGCGAGCCGCCGGTGCTTATCGATCACGAGTATATCTACCCGCTCCGGTCGGCGGTGGCGAACACCGCTACCACCATCGTATGCCCGGCGGCTGGCGCGGCGGTGTCATGGCACATCGTGTGTCACTTCTACCTCGGCACTTGACGTGGGACGGCTCGGGTGGTATCGTCGTTGGCGACGCCGGGAGTACGGCGACGATAGGGAAGGGGTAACGATGGGAACGCCGACAACGGATCACGTGCATTTCCTCTGCACGATCCTCCACTCCGAGCCGTGGGCTAGCCGACTGGCGCAGCATTGCGGCGAGTGCTTAGCGACATTCACCGCGGATGCCAAGTATGACGAGTGGAACGCGCCGCTTCCCGCGGACGATGACGTGGAAGTGGGCGCGGTACCCCCGGATCGGACAGGACGCGCACGCGCGGCGGCAATGTCCGATGACTACACCGGCGATCCCAACTAATGTACGTCACATTCGACCATGACCGCCGCGGGACTGACAACGTACAGCGTGTCAGGATCGCATTCGACAACGGCGCTACCATCGTGGTAAGCGTCAACGAAAACGGCGACGAAACACTCGCCATAAAAGGTGCCAGTGACACGATGACGCGCGCAGGATCACTATCTGAATGGCGCGACGCCGCCACGATTTCCCACGGCACCCTCGCTATCCGCTACGCCCGACTAAGGAACACCTAGCGCCAGCGGTAG
>Ga0193738_1000581_pt1 | contig 17724 bp, 20 predicted proteins | sample L2a1metaG_FD_144927 | JGI IMG/M metagenome (GOLD analysis project Ga0193738, IMG submission 144927) | Soil microbial communities from a riparian zone of the East river system, Colorado, United States - L2a1 | ecosystem: Environmental > Terrestrial > Soil > Riparian zone | place: USA: East River...
GTTCGAGCGGGTCACGTCCCATCGATCGCCACCACCCGCCGCCCCGCCAGCCACGCACCCGGCGTATCGACCGTCGCCAACGGTGCCGCGACCCGCTCGAACAACGCCTTCACCGGCTCGGCCCCCAACCGTTCACGAGCCTGGAAGATCGCCGACTTCGATGGCAACCTCACCGGCACCGCGTCAGGCAGCGACCACGCCAACCCATCGGTCAACAAACCCAACACGTCCTCATAGGAGCCTTCGGAGTGCAACGCCATCCCCACCGCGAAGTACGCCACCACCCGCGCCGGCAACAACCGATGCCGCTGCTCGGTCCTGCCCGCCGCGGCGACCACCTCATCCACAACCTCAGGCCGGAACACCCGCGTCAACAACCCCACCGACACCAGATCCGACAACCGACGATCCGACACCGGCTTCTTCCAACCAGCTCGAGGCATGCCCCCAAACTACACCGTCGTCATCTTAACTGAACGGTATTGCGTCTAGACGGGGTCTGTCAAGCCGGGGGGTGGTCGTAGTAGCCGGTGTCGCGGGCGCGCTCGTATGAGCGCTCGATCTCGGCCTCGGTCTCCACCCGGTTGGCCCACGTCGCGCCTTCGACCGACTTGCCCGGCTCGAGCTCCTTGTAGACCTCGAAGAAGTGCTGGATCTCCATCCGCTCGAACTCCGGGATGTCGTACAGATCATGCAGGGGCGCCTTGCGGACATCGCCCGCGGGCACACACATCACCTTGTCGTCGCCGCCGGCCTCGTCCTTCATCCGGAACATGCCCACGGCCCGGCACCGGATCAGACAGCCGGGGAAAGTCGGATCGTCGATGAGCACGAGCGCGTCGAGCGGGTCGCCGTCCTCGCCGAGCGTCTGCTCGATGAATCCGTAATCGGCCGGATAGCGCGTCGAGGTGAACAGCCGCCGATCGAGCTTGATGCGACCGGTGGTGTGGTCGAGCTCGTACTTGTTCCGGCTCCCGGCCGGTATCTCGATGGTGACGTCGAACTCCACGACCGCCTCCCGTTCACGACTGACCTGCAGTGTCCCGTACCGTGACCGGTCGTGTCTCGTCGCGTGGACGCCCTGATCGCCGCGCTCGCCGTGCTGCTGGCTGCGGGCGTTGCGACCCTTCTGATCACCGGTGTGGTCGACCTGGGCCCGCAGGCCGTCCCCACGCCCCCGCCCAGCGAGACCTCCACTCCGACTCCGGAACCGGTGCCCAGCGTGCTGCCGGCGGCGTCGTCGAGGCCGGTACCGGGCGAAGTGGACGTTGCGGACGCCCTCGCGCCTGCCCTGGCGGCCGGCGCACTGGGCGGGCGCGTCGGCGTCTCCGTCGTCAACCTCCGCACGGGCGTGGCCGCACTCGGGATCGGCCCCGACTCCCTGGTCCCGGCGAGCACCCTGAAAGTCCTGACGGCGGCCGCCGCGCTCGACGTGCTGGGAGAGGACCACATCTTCACGACCCGGGTCGTGCGCGGGAGGGTGCCCGGTGACGTCCTCCTCGTCGGCGGTGGCGACCCCACCCTGACCGCCGCCGACCCGCCTGCACCGCGCGCCACCCGGCTGGCCAGCCTGGCCGAGGCCGCGGCCGCCGCGCTGCGGGCATCCGGAACGACGGCGGTGCGCCTGCTCGTGGACGACACGCTGTTCACCGGTCCGGCGGTCGACCCCGACTGGCGTCCGACCTACCTGTCGTCCGGCGCCGTCGGCCCGGTGAGCGCCCTGGCCGTCGACGGTGGACGCACCCGCCCGGACACCGACCACCGGACGGCCGACCCGGCGTTGGCCGCGGCGGCCACGTTCGCGGGCCTGCTGGCGGAGCATGGCGTCGATGTGACGTCCGAGCCGGTGCGTGGCGAGACACCCAGTGGAGCGACGGAGATCGCAACCGTCGACTCCGCGCCGCTGGCGGACATCGTCGAACACGTCCTGGCAGTCAGCGACAACGACGGTGCAGAGGTGCTGGCCCGTCACGTCGCGCGACGCGCCGGTATGCCCGCGACATCGGAGGCGATCGGTCCAGCGATCGTCAGGGCGCTGACCGGCCTCGGCATCGACGTCTCGGGGCTGACCGTTTTCGACGGCAGTGGACTCGCCAGGGGGAGTGCGGTGCCACCTCGTGTGTTGACCGCCACGCTGACCGCGGCCGCCAGCCCAGCACATCCGCACTTGCGTCCGGTGCTCACTGGGCTGCCCGTAGCCGGCTTCACCGGCACCCTCGACGACCGGTTCGACTCGTCGGCGGCTGCGGACGGGGTGGGTGTGGTTCGTGCGAAGACTGGGACGCTGGCCGGCGTCGCTTCGCTGGCGGGGATCGTCGTGGCGCGCGACGGCACGACGTACGCGTTCGCGGTGATGGCGGACGAGGTGGTGAACAGCCTGGCGGCTCGGTCGGCCCTGGACGACGTGGCCGCCGCCCTCGCGCGCTGCGGTTGTGCGGCACCTGGCCCGAACTTCTGATGCGGACGCGTACGTAGCGTGAGGTCATGACTTCGTACGAACCAGCAGACCTGGTCGACTGGGACCTCGCGGTTGCGACGGCCCGCCGGCTAGGCAAGCCCGGGCCCACCGTGAGCATCGAGGAGGCCCGCGGCGTGGTGACCGACCTCAAGACATTCGCCGCCGATGCGACAGCACCAGTGCGGTCGTTCACCGGGCTCGACGCCTCGGTCGCGCCGGCCCCCGTCGTCGTGGTCGACCGGGGAGGTTGGGTGCAGGCCAACGCCGACGGCATGCGCCAGATCATCGCTCCGCTCGCCGACAAGCTCCGCGAGCGGCGGACCGGATCGGGCCTGCTGGAGCAGGTCGGCCCCAAGGTGACCGGAGTCGAAACCGGCGCTCTGCTGGCGTTCCTGTCCGGCAAGGTGCTGGGACAGTTCGACCCGTTCTGGTCCGACGGCTCCGGCGCTGCCGGACGGCTGCTACTCGTGGCTCCGAACGTCGTCCACGTCGAACGTGAGCTCAAGGTCGATCCGCGCGACTTCCGGATGTGGGTGTGCCTGCACGAGGAGACCCACCGGGTGCAGTTCACAGCCGTGTCGTGGCTACGCGATCACCTGCGCGGCGAGATCGAGTCGTTCGTCGGCGCGACCGAGATCGATCCGAGCGTGTTGATCTCGCGGCTGCGTGACGTGGTGAGGTCGGTGATCGAGAGTGCGCAGGGTGGTGAGGGCGGGCCGTCGGTGCTCGACCTCGTGCAGTCGCCCGAGCAGAAGGCGATCATCGACCGGGTCACCGCTGTGATGTCACTGCTCGAGGGACACGCGGACGTCGTCATGGACGGCGTCGGACCCGAGGTCGTCCCGAGCGTGGCGACCATTCGCGAGAAGTTCCAACGCCGGCGGGCCGGTGCTGGCAGCCTCGACCGCACCCTGCGCCGGTTGCTCGGCCTCGAGGCGAAGATGCGGCAGTACCGCGACGGCGCGAAGTTCGTCAACGGCGTCGTCGAGCGCGTGGGGATGAATGGCTTCAACCGGGTTTGGGAGTCCGCGGAGACGCTGCCCCATCTCGACGAGATCGCCGATCCGGTCGCCTGGGTACGGCGCGTCCACGGTCAGGCGGCGCTCTCGCAATCATGACTCTGGACGGGCCCGTGAGCACCGCCCGAGGTCCCTCCGCTGCGTCCCGGCTGGAGGTTCGGCGGGCGGTTCGGGTGGCCCTTGGCGACCTGCCGTCCGATCGTCTCGTGCTCGTGGCGTGCTCGGGGGGCGCCGACTCGCTGGCGCTGGCGGCAGCGGTGTCGCATGTCGCCACGCGGGACGGGCGGCGGGCGGGTGCGGTCACCGTCGACCACGGACTCCAGCTCGGCTCAGCCGGTCGGGCCCGCGGGCTCGCGGCCACGCTCGTCGGGCTGGGCTTCGACCCGGTCGAGGTCGTGCACGTCCGGGTCGGTGGCACGGAGGGGCCCGAGGGCAACGCGCGGCGGGTTCGGTATGCGGCACTCGGAGCGTCCGCAGAGCGGCACGGAGCCACGGCGGTCCTGCTCGGACACACCCGCGACGACCAGGCCGAGACCGTCCTGCTCGGGCTCGCGCGAGGGTCGGGGTCGCGCTCTCTCGCTGGCATGGCACCGGTCGCCGGGCGGTTCCGGCGGCCGTTGCTGGACCTGCCGCGCGCCACCGTCCGGGCAGCCGTTCCTGACGGGTTCACTCCGTGGGACGACCCGCACAACGCGGATCCGGCCTACACCCGGTCGCGAACCCGCGAGCGGGTGCTGCCCGTCCTCGAGGCCGAGCTCGGGCCGGGTATCGGGGCCGCCCTGGCGCGAAGCGCCGACCTCTTGCGCGCCGATGCCGACGCCCTGGACGAGTGGGCCGAGCGTGCGCTTGCCGAATGCTTGATCGTCGGACGTTTTCTGTCGCCTCAGCAGCACGAATCGTCCGACGATCATGAGGAGATGACCCGGATCCGGCTCGAGGTCAAGGCGCTCGCCGGGCTTCCTCCGGCCGTACGGTGGCGCGTTCTGCGTCGCGCGGCCATCACTGCCGGCAGCCCGGCGACCGACCTCACCTCCGGCCACGTCGCGGCGGTCGACGCGCTGGTCACGCACTGGTCCGGCCAGACAGGCGTAGACCTGCCCGGGCGGCTGCGCGCCAGCCGGTCGCACGGTGAACTCCGGTTCGTGCCCATGGGCTGACGGGCACGGCTGATCTGCGCGCCGGCGTCGGTGCGTGTGGGAGGCTGCGGGACGTGGATGCCGAGCAGATGAGTGCCGATATCGAAAAGGTCCTCCTGTCCGAGTCCGACATCCAGCACCGGATCACCGAGATGGCGGCGGACATCGAACGCGACTACCAGTGCCGCGACCTGCTGCTCGTCGGTGTGCTCAAGGGTGCCGTCATGGTGATGGCCGATCTGTCCAGGGCCCTGAGCCGCCATGTAGAGACCGACTGGATGGCGGTGTCGTCGTACGGCTCGGGCACGAAGTCGAGCGGGGTCGTCCGCATCCTCAAGGACCTCGACACCGACCTGACCGGCCGTGACGTCCTGGTCGTCGAGGACATCATCGACACCGGGCTGACGCTGTCCTGGCTGGTGTCGAACCTGCGCTCGCGTGGCCCTGCATCGGTCGAGATCTGCACACTGCTTCGCAAGCCGGAGGCCGCGAAGACCGCCGTCGAGGTGCGGTATGTCGGCTTCGACATCCCCAACGAGTTCGTCGTGGGCTACGGCCTCGACTACGGCGAGCGATACCGCAACCTACGCGTCGTCGCCACCCTCGCGCCGCACGTCTACACCTGAAACCCGGAACCCGGCGGGCGAACACGCGCACTGGTCGCCGCGCTGGCCTGGCCACTTGCCGCAAATCCGTTCATGTTCAGCGGAGCTTCAGGGCGCGTGACCCATGGTCTGCGCTATCGGCAGTCAGCCCGACCGAGCGGAGGCCCCGCCATGCGACGCCAGATCCGCATCCACGTCGCTCCGGTCTTGTTTGCGGTAGTGCTTGTGGCCGGCGCGTGCAGCACGAGCGACCCATCGGGTGCCGGGTCGCCGGAACACACGGCGTCGGAGGTGCCGGATGCGGCAGACCCAACCCTGTCAACCGCACCTGAGAGCGACCGGGTCGACCTCGTCGCCCCGGCCTTCACGGATCCGACGATCGTCGACAACCCGCTGTTCCCGATCGGTGAGCTGCATTCGGCCGTTCTGCTCGGCAACGTCGACGGCCATCCACTGCGGATCGAGACGACGCTCCTACCCGAACCCGAGGTCATTGAGATCGACGGCCAACAGGTGGAGACATTGGTCTCCCAGTTCGTCTCGTACTCGGACCGGCGTATACACGAGGTCGCACTCGACTGGTACGCACAGGCCGACGACGGGTCTGTCTGGTACTTCGGCGAGGACGTGTTCAACTACGAGGACGGCGTCGTTGCGGATACGGACGGCACCTGGCTCGCCGGACGGGACGGTCCGGTCGCGATGATCATGCCTGCTGATCCTCAGGTCGGTGCGGTGTACCGACCTGAGAACATTCCCGACTCCGTCTTCGAGGAGGTCACCGTCACGTCGGTCGGGATGACCGTGGACGGTCCGCGTGGTCCAGTGCAGGGTGCGATCATCGGACAAGAGCTCCACCTTCTCGAGGGTTACTACGAGGACAAGACGTTCGCGCCCGGGTACGGAGAGTTCGCGTCGGGGGTCGATGGGGACCTCGAGGCACTCGCGATCGCGGTGCCGACCGACGCGCTGACCGATCCGGTGCCAGCTGAGCTGGAGACCCTACGACATGGCGCCATCGATGTCCTCGATGCGGCCGCTGGCGGCCGCTGGGAAGCTGCAGCGACAACGCTCGACGCGATGAGCGTGGCCTGGGCCACGCACCGGGCCGGCCACCAAGTGCCTCCAATGCTCGTCATTCAGATGAATCACGCGCTCGGCTCGCTCGCTGGTGATGCTCTGGCGCCTGCCGTCGGGGCTCGCAACAGCGTCGGTGCAAGCAACGCCTGCCTGGACGTCCTTCAGGCCAGCCTCGACCTCCAGCTGCAGTACCGGCCGCCGGCCGAGATCGATCGCGCCCGCTTCGACCGGTGGGCCCGCCAGCTTCTCGTCGACACGGGCGGAAACGAGCCCGAGCCCGGCAACATCGCCGGCGATGTCACCACGTTGGAGTGGATCTGGGACCGGATCGCACACACCGTCGGTGACGCAGAGGCGGACGAAATCGGGCGCCAGCTGGAGGTTCTCCGAACCGCGGCGGACGACGAGGACGCCACTGCGGCCGGCGCGGCAGCGCGTCGGCTCTTCGACGTCGTGGTCGAACTGGAACCGCGCCCGAGCTGAGCGGGCCGCACGGCGGTGACTCGGGAACACCGAGTCCACCTGCGACGTTTCCAATTTGTCAGCTTCTGGTGCGCGTGGGCGCGCCGGGCTGGCCCGGTGTACCGTCGGGGTGATCCGACTTCTCCGGCGGGCCGGCCGCCGGACACCCCCGTTCACCGGGTGTTCCGACAGGCAGGAGGACGGGGCCGACGGCTCCCCATCATGGACGCAAAGCGACTGCTCCGAGGCCCGCTGTTCTGGGTCCTCATCTTCGTGTTCGCCGCGATCGTGCTCACCCGGATGCTCGACTCCAGCGGCGGGTTCGAGCGCGTCGACACCGCGCAGGTCGTCTCGCAGATCGACTCCGGGAACGTCAAGTCCGCGAAGATCATCGGTGGTGAGACCCAGGAGATCCAGCTCACGCTGAAGAACGACGACCTGATCAGCGCGCAGTACGTCGAGGGCCAGGGCATCGAGCTGCAACGCGAGCTGCAGGAGCAGCAGGACGCCGGCACACTCACCGACGGCTACGACGTGGAGGTCCCGCAGGCAAGCGTGCTGTGGAGCCTGTTGGGCGCTCTGCTGCCGTTCATCCTGCTGGCCGGGCTCATCTGGTTCTTCATGACCCAGATGCAGGGCGGCGGCAGCCGGGTCATGAACTTCGGCAAGTCGCGCGCGAAGCTGCAGAGCAAGGAAACCCCGAAGACGACGTTCGCCGACGTCGCCGGCGTCTCCGAGGCCATCGAGGAGCTCCAGGAGATCAAGGAGTTCCTGCAGGAGCCGGCCAAGTTCCAGGCCGTCGGCGCGAAGATCCCCAAGGGTGTCCTGCTGTATGGGGCACCCGGCACCGGAAAGACCCTGCTGGCCCGTGCCGTGGCCGGCGAGGCCGGCGTCCCGTTCTACACGATCTCCGGGTCCGACTTCGTCGAGATGTTCGTCGGCGTCGGCGCCTCCCGGGTCCGCGACCTGTTCAAGGAGGCCAAGGAGAACGCCCCGGCGATCGTCTTCGTCGACGAGATCGACGCCGTCGGACGCCACCGCGGCGCCGGTCTGGGCGGTGGCCACGACGAGCGCGAGCAGACGCTGAACCAGCTGCTGGTCGAGATGGACGGCTTCGACATCAAGACCAACGTCATCCTGATCGCGGCCACCAACCGGCCGGACATCCTCGACCCGGCGCTGCTGCGCCCGGGCCGCTTCGACCGCCAGATCGCAGTCGAGCCGCCCGACCTCGAGGGCCGGCACCAGATCCTGCAGGTCCACGCCCGCGGCAAGCCGCTGGGCGACGACGTCGAACTTCTGGCCGTCGCGCGCCGCACCCCGGGCTTCACCGGCGCCGATCTGGCCAACGTCCTCAACGAGGCCGCCCTGCTCACCGCGCGCAACAACGGCAAGGTCGTCAACGCCAAGGCGATGGACGAGGCGATCGACCGCGTCATCGCCGGACCGCAGAAGCGGTCCCGGCTGATGAGCGACAAGGAGAAGAAGATCACCGCCTACCACGAGGGCGGGCACGCCCTGGTGGCCGCGGCACTGCACCACACCGACCCGGTGCACAAGGTGACGATCCTGCCGCGCGGCGGCGCACTCGGTTACACGATGGTGCTTCCCGACGAGGACAAGTACTCCACGACGCGCAACGAGATCCTCGACCAGCTCACCTACATGATGGGCGGACGCGCCGCGGAGGAGCTCGTCTTCCACGACCCGACGACCGGTGCGGCCAACGACATCGACAAGGCGACCACGCTGGCGCGCCGCATGGTCACCCAGTACGGCATGACCGAGCGGCTTGGCGCCGTCAAGTTCGGCACCGACCGAGCCGAGCCCTTCCTGGGCCGCGACATGGGCCACGAGCGCGACTACTCCGAGGACATCGCCGGCCAGGTCGACGAAGAGGTGCGCCGCCTCATCGAGACCGCGCACCAGGATGCGTTCGACATCCTGGTCGAGAACCGCGACGTCCTCGACGATCTTGTCGTCGCTCTGCTCGAGCGCGAGACGCTGAACAAGGAAGAGGTCGCCGAGGTCTTCGCGCCGGTGCGTAAGCGTGAGCGCCGGCCGGCGTGGACCGGCTCGGCCACGCGCAAGCCGTCCGAGCGGGGCCCGGTCGACGCTCCGGCCAAGGCCATCGAGGCTGTGTCGCCCAACGGCGCCGGCCACGGACATGTGCCGGCCGAGCAGCCCGCGGTGTCGCGCGCCGCGGAGCGTGGCGACGGGAGCTGACCCGTTGGTCGCCGAGCCCGATCTCACCAGGATGGTCGGCGGGTTGTTCGATCATGCGCGGATCGAGGCCGCGGTGCACGAACTGCTCGTGGCCATCGGCGAGGACCCGTCTCGCGAAGGCCTTCGCGAGACCCCGTCGCGGTTCGCCCGCGCGTACGAGGAGATGTTCCGCGGCCTGCGTGAGGACCCGGCCGAGGTCCTGACGACGACATTCGAGCTCGGCCACGACGAGATGATCCTGGTCAAGGACATCGAGGTTGCCTCCACCTGCGAGCACCACCTCGTGCCGTTCTACGGCTTCGCGCACGTCGGCTATATCCCGGGCGCCGACGGCCGGATCACCGGGCTGTCGAAGATCGCCCGGCTGGTCGACGTGTTCGCCAAGCGCCCCCAGGTGCAGGAGCGGCTCACCACCCAGGTGGCCGACTCGCTGTCACGGCTGCTCGAGCCTGCCGGCGTCATCGTCGTGATCGAGGCCGAGCACCTGTGCATGACCATGCGCGGCGTGCGCAAACCGGGCGCGAAGACGCTGACCAGTGCGGTGCGGGGGCAGATGCACCAGCCCGCGACCCGCGCCGAGGCGATGAGCCTGATCCTCGGCCGCTGATCAACGGCGGGTCACCGGGACCGGGCGCCCGCGCGTACGCTGACGCGAGTGACGGCGCCTTCGGACCAAGGGCCTTCCGACCAGGCCCACGGGCAGCCTTCCGGCGGCGCGAGCGGAGCGCCGGCGGGCCGTCCGGCGGCGTATGTCTCGGGCCTGCCCACGCCCGAGCGCTGCCTGGTCATGGGGGTGGTCAACGTCACGCCCGACTCCTTCTCCGACGGTGGCCGATGGTTCGAGCCCGGTGACGCTGTGACTCAGGGCCTGCGGCTGGCCGCGCAGGGAGCCGATCTGGTCGACGTCGGAGGCGAGTCCACCAGGCCCGGCGCGGAGCGACCCAGCGTCGAGGAGGAGTTGCGCAGGGTGCTCCCGGTCGTCCGCGAGCTGGCGGCCGCCGGCGTCACCGTCTCTATCGACACCATGCGCGCCGACGTGGCCGCGCAGTCCCTCGACAACGGAGCAAGCCTGGTCAACGACGTGTCAGGCGGCCGCGCCGACCCGGGGATGCTCGGCGTCGTGGCTGACGCCGAGGTCCCCGTCGTCCTCATGCACTGGCGCGGGCACTCGGCCCACATGCAAGAGCTTGCGGAGTACGAGGATGTGGTCGACGACGTCCGGCGGGAACTGCTGGCCCGGCTCGACAAGGCCCTCGAGGCAGGCATCGCGCGCGATCGCATCGCGATCGATCCGGGTCTCGGTTTCGCCAAGACCGGCGATCACAACTGGACGCTGCTCGCCCACCTGCGCGAGATCGTCGACCTCGGGTCACCTGTACTCGTCGCGGCGTCGCGCAAGGCGTTCCTCGGCCGCCTGCTCGCTGATCCCACTACTGGGGAGGACCGCCCGCCCGACGGCCGCGACGCTGCGACCGCAGTTCTCTCCACGATGATCGCGCTGGCCGGCGCCTGGTGCGTCAGGGTGCACGAGGTCCCGGCCTCGCTCGACGCCGTCAGGCTCGCCACACGCTGGGGCATCGAAGTGGGCGAGGGACGGAGCGTGACATGACAGCCGGCCCCGGATCAGGCGATGCCGACGTCCTCGCTGCGAACGTCGCGTTCTACGAAGCAGTCGAACGCGGTGACCTCGACGCGCTCGAGAAGCTGTGGGTCGACGACGTGGCGATCTGCGTGCATCCCGGGCTCGCTCCGATCCACGGCCACAAGGCCGTGCTGCGGTCCTGGGCTGCAGTGCTGGCCGCCACGCCGTATCTCCAGTTCGTCCTCACCGACGTGGCGGTCGAGACCCATGACGGAGTCGCGGTCGTCACCTGCACCGAGAACCTGCTCTCCGCGGCCGACGGCATGCCGGACACGGTCTTCTCGGGCGGGCACGCGGTCGCGACAAATGTGTTCCGCCGCGACGATGACGCCTGGCGGCTCTGGGTTCACCACGCCTCCGGGGTGCAGCGTCGCGACGGCTGACCGACCGGAGCGGCAGCCCGGCAGGGCTGAGAGTTAGGGTCGGTTCCGTGCCCGACCGAATCGCGCTGCGCGGCCTGACCGCGCAGGGACGACACGGCTGGTTCGCCCATGAACGGGAGAACGGCCAGGAGTTCACCGTCGACGTCGTCCTCGGCGTCGACACGCGGGCGGCGGCCGCAAGCGACGATCTTGCCGACACCGTCGACTACGGCAGCCTTGCCGAGCGAGTGGCGGGCGTCGTCGCGGGGGAGCCGGTCCGGCTGGTCGAGACCCTCGCCCAGCGCATCGCCGATCTCTGCCTGGACGACAAGCGGGTCGAGGACGTCGAAGTGACCGTGCACAAGCCGGAGGCACCAGTGCCGGTGCCCTTCGGTGACGTGACCGTGACGATCCGGAGGGCCCGCACGTGACCAATGCCCCGAACCCCAACCTCGTCGACGCCGATACCTTGACCGGTGACCTGCGCCCTGTGCGGCGTGCCGCGCTGGCCCTCGGGAGCAACCTCGGCGACCGACTCGACTACCTGCAGGCCGCCGTCGATGCGCTCACCGACTCACCCGAGATCCACGCGGTCGCCGTGTCCGCCGTCTACGAGACCGAACCGGTCGGCGGCCCGGCCGAGCAGCCGGCGTTCCTCAATGCCGTCCTGGTCGTCGACACGACGCTGTCCCCGCGCTCGCTGATGGAACGGTGCAAGGCGGCCGAGGATGCGTTCGGCCGCACCCGTGAGGTGCCGAGGGGCCCACGCACCCTCGATGTCGACGTCCTGGCAGTCGGTCAGGGCGTCGTGGATGAGGACGACCTCAAGGTGCCGCACCCTCGGCTGGCTGAGCGGGCGTTCGTGCTCGTGCCCTGGGGTGAGGTCGATCCCGACTTCGCCGTGCCCGGCCACGGACGGGTCGCCGACCTCCGTGACAACGTGGCCGACGGCGGCGGTGTGACCCGGCTCGACGACGCCGTGCTCGACCTGCCGGCCTGAACTCGGCACCGTGCGTTCCACGCGCGTCGGCACGCTGGTCTGGGTCGCGCTGGCGGCGGCCCCGGTCGGCTGGTCCATCGGGCGGATCGTCGACGCCGCCTCGGGCGCGTTGCCGCCGGTGCCGTGGATCCTGCCGTTGCTGCTCGTCTTCCTCGCGGTCGTGCTGTTCGTCGGCGCCCGGACGGTCCGCGGGTGGGTCGAGGAACGCCGGTACGACGGCCGGATGGACGCGCTGCGGGCTGCCCGGTTGCTCGCGCTCAGCAAGGCGGCGGCGGTTTTCGGGGCGCTCGTCACCGGTGCGTACGTCGGCCTGGGCGTGCTTGCCCTGGACTCCCTCGCGGTTCCGGCCGGGCGGAATCGCGTCATCCTGTCCGCACTCGTGGCCATCGCAGGCGTCGTCGTCACGATCGCGGGACTCCGGCTCGAGCGGGCCTGCATGGTGCCTCCGGACGACGACGAGGAGGATGTCGACGGCGCCCGCCGTGCCTGAGTTATTTGTCGGATTCGACGCCCTGCGGCGTGTGCAGCGCGTCGGCGCCCTGAACGCTCGGTACGGTGTGCGCCATGAGCCGCATCCGGCATCGCCGCCGTCTGCGTTTGTCCCGGTTCGTCGCCGTGTTCGCGCCCGTCTTGGCGGTGGGGCTGTCTGGAGCCGCCTTCGTGCTCGACGGCGCGTGGATGTCGGCCGCCGCGGCCGGTGGTGCGCTGCTTTCGCTGGTGCTCGGGTCGATGATGCTGCGCCTCGACCGGCGCTGGCGCGTCGAGATCGCCACGATGCGGGCCCACCAGGCCGAAAAGTACGCAGTCGAGCACGAGCGCTACACGGCCGAGCACCGCATGTTCACGTCGCACATGGTCGGGCTGCTCGACGCCGCCGCCGACCGGATCAGCGTCCAGCGCAGCCGGCTCGACTCGCTGGAGGCCGAGATCGCCCACCTGCGCTCGACCTGGAGAACCCCGCCGGCGCCGAGCCACGAACTCGCCCGGTTCGCCGACGGGGCCGGATGGACCGAGCTGTGGCCCGACCTGGCCGAGGCGCCGACGGTCGTCGACCTCCTCAAGTGGGACGAACGCATTCAGCACGGCCTGCTGCCTGACGCCGGCGACCACCAGGACGAGCAGACCGCCTGAGGTCGGTCAGGGCGTCTGTGCGGCCAGCTGGAACCGAACCTGGCCCTGCTCGTCGACCTCTGCGTCGAGCGACTTGTCCACGAGTGCCGGCACGACCTCAGAATCCACGAACACGCGCGCGCCCTCGGCCTCCACCACCTCGTCATCCGGCTGCGGGCCGTCGGCGACGGACACCGCGAAGGAGAGCGCACCGTTGTCGCCGACGGCGGACGCGATCCGCAGACCGGTCTGTTCGGGCAGGTCAGGCTTCGTCGTCAGAGCCTGAATGGCTGTTGCAGCGTCATGGGTGAGCGTGAGCAAACCAAACCTCCTCATCGGTGCCAAGCCGTCCGGTATCAGAAACCGGGCGGCCGTGCCACGTGGGCGAACCCTTCTGGTTCGGCCCAAGCCCCTGCCTCTGCCCACGCACGAGTGGGCTAAACAGGGTCACCGGAGTGAATTGGCATCTCGTCGGTCACAGAATGACGGCCGAGCGGCGGCGCGGTCAGGCGTCCTGAACGGTCTCCAGCTCGACCAGCTCTGGCTCGACATGGTGGACGTCGGCCTCGACCGACCGCCGAAGCGCGGCATGCAGCGTCGACGGTGTGAGAACCCCCAGGTAGCGCTCGTCGTGGTCGAGCACGGCGATCCAGCCGGCGTTCCACTGCAGCATCTCGCCGAAGGCGACCCGGAGGCTGTCGCCCAGCTTGACCCAGGCGTTCATGCGGCGGGCCTCGTCGCGTACCACCCCGGACCCGGTTGCGTGTTCGCGCCCGACCCAGCCGGCCAACCCGCCGTCGGGGTCGAGCACGACGGCCCAGCGCGAGTCGCCCATCGTCCGTCCTGCGTCGGCGAGTGAACGGTCGAGCTGGACGACCGGTGGATGGTCCAGGTCGACCTCGGTGACCGGCGTCACCGACAGCCGCTTGAGGCCGCGGTCGGCACCGACGAAGTCGGCGACGAACGGTGTAGCGGGTGCGCCGAGGATCGCCGCCGGGGTGTCGTACTGCTCGAGGCGCCCGCCCTGGGCGAGGACCGCGATCCGGTCGCCGAGCCGGACGGCCTCCTCGATGTCGTGGGTGACGAACAGGATCGTCTTGCGCACCTCGTCCTGCAGACGCAGGAATTCCTCCTGCAACTGCCCGCGCACGATCGGGTCAACGGCGCTGAACGGCTCGTCCATCAGCAGCACCGGTGGGTCGACGGCGAGCGCACGGGCCACGCCGACGCGCTGACGCTGTCCGCCGGACAACTCGTTCGGGTAGCGCGGGCCGTGCAGAGCCGGATCGAGGCCGACCAGCTCCATCAGCTCACGGGCCCGTTCCTTCCGTCGGCTCGAATCCCATCCGACGAGCTCGGGGACGACGGCGACGTTCTCCTCGACCGTGCGGTGCGGGAACAGTCCGACGTTCTGGATCACGTAGCCCATCCCCCGGCGCAGCCGAACAGGGTCGACGGCCATGACGTCCTGGCCGTCCACGTAGATGCGACCACCGGTGGGTTCGACCAGCCGGTTGACCATCCGCATGGCCGTGGTCTTGCCGGAGCCCGACGGCCCGACCAGGGTCACGACCTCACCGCGGCCGACCGACAGCGACAGGTCGTGGACGGCCACCGTTCCGTCGGCGTAGCGCTTGGACACCCCGTCGAGACGGATCATCGGATCTTCGGTAGCGTCCCGAAGATGGCGTTGTTCGGGCCCAGCCATGCCGCAACCCTCGCCGACAACTGCCTGGTCCGCAACGAATGGATATGCCCCGAGTACGTCCGCTCGCGCCAGGACGAAATCCTCTCGGCGCTCGGTGAGCACGTCTGGATCACGGTGGCGTCGATGGTGGTCGGCACACTGGTGGCCTTCGGTTTGGCGCTCGTCGCCCGCCGGTGGAGGCGGCTGGAAGGTTGGATCCTCGGGTCGTCGACTGTGCTCTACACGATCCCGTCGCTGGCGCTCTTCTCGCTCTTGTATCCGTTGATGCTCTCGTTCACCGGCAGCGGCCTCACGTCGACGACGGTGATTGTCGGGCTCGTCCTCTACTCGCTGACGATCCTGGTCCGCGGCATCCTCACCGGCCTCGACAGCGCTCCCGCCGACGTCCGCGATGCGGCCGTCGGCATGGGCTACGGCAGAGGCCGGCTTCTCTGGCGGGTCGAGCTGCCCCTTGCCCTGCCGACCATTTTCGCCTCGTTGCGGGTGGCGGCCGTCTCGACTGTGGCGCTGACCACGGTCGGACTCGTCGTCGGACACGGTGGCCTGGGGAACTTGATCTTCCAGGGCCTGCGGAGCAACTTCAAGCCGGAGGTGTTGACCGCGTCCGTCCTGTGCGTGGTTCTGGCACTTGTCGCAGATGTCGTCCTGCTCGGTCTCCAACGGATGGCGACGCCGTGGCGTCGGAGGGCGGCCTGATGGACGTCCTGATCGACGCGTTCGGCTGGCTCGCCGACGGCGAGAACTGGCGCGGCCCGAACGGAGTACCGACCCGCCTGCTCGAGCACGTCGAGCTCACGGTTGCCTCCGTGGTCATCGCCTGCCTGATCGCGATCCCACTGGCGCTCTGGCTCGGGCACATCGGCAAGGGTGGGACGCTGGCGATCAACGTCAGCAACGTCGGGCGGGCGGTGCCGACCTTCGCCGTCCTCGTCCTGCTCTTCCTGACGCCGCTGGGCCTGTCGGTGTGGTCGACGATCATTGCGCTCATCCTGTTCGCGATCCCGCCGATCCTCACCAACACCTACGTCGGCATGCGCGAGGTCGATCGAGATGCCGTGGACGCAGCCCGTGGAATGGGTATGGACGGCATGCAACTGCTCCGCAAGGTCGAACTCCCCCTGGCCGCCCCATTGCTGATGAACGGCGTCCGCCTCGCGGCCGTGCAGGTGGTTGCGACGGCGACGATAGCTGCGCTCGTCGCCGCCGGTGGGCTGGGTCGGATCATCACCAGCGGGTTCGGCCGGCAGGACTATCCGCAAATGGTCGCGGGCGCGATGCTCGTCGCAGCGCTCGCTCTGATCGTCGAAGGTCTGATGGAGTGGCTGCAGCATCGGCTCGATCCGATGCGGCGGGCGCGTCGCATACGGGTGCGTCGTGCTCCGGACGTGATCGAAGCCGTAACTGGATCGTGATACCGATTCCGGATGAGCTTGTCGGTGCCCGGTAGTTGACTTGGTCGGAGCGGGCGCGGCCCCCAGGCGCGGCGCTCGCCGGACACGCGGGCCGGTCGACGATCGACCCGGGACACAGAAGGCGATGCGCTGGAAGGCGGTGCCACTTTCATGGCTGTACGACGTAGGTTCGCCGCGGCCGCGGCGGGTCTCGGTCTCGTGCTCGCGCTGGCCGCGTGCGGCGACGACGACGCGGACGCACCCGAGGGAAACGGTGAGGAGACGGGCGGTACCGCCTCCGGCGAATTGACTGTCGGCGGTGCCAGCTTCACCGAGATGGCGATCCTGCAGGAGATCTACAAGGCGCTGCTGGAGGACGCCGGGTACACCGTCGACATCCAGCAGGCAGAGAACCGTGAGATCTACGAACCCGCGCTGGAGAGCGGCGAGATCGACATCGTGCCGGAGTACGCGGCGACGATGGCCGAGTTCCTCAACGCGAAGGCGAACGGGCCGGACGCGCCCACCGACTCACCCGTGGCCACGGCCGACGCCGCGAGCACGATCGAGGCGATGCGTCCCCTCGCCGAGCAGTACGGGCTGGCGGTTCTCGAGCCGGCCGAGGCGTCGAGCCAGAACGGCTTCGCGGTCTCGATGGAGTTCGCCGACTCCAACGCCGTCGCGACGCTGTCCGACCTGGGCGCACTCGGGCAGCCGATCATCCTCGCGGCTGGTGAGGAGTGCCCCGACCGGCCGTTCTGCGAGCCAGGCCTGGAGAGCACTTACGGGCTCGACATCACCGAGATCCTCCCGCTGGGGTTCGGCACCCCGCAGACCAAAGAGGCCGTCACCAACGGCGACGCGCAGCTAGGGCTCGTCGGCACCACCGACGGCACGCTCGAGGCTCTGGGCCTGGTGCTACTCGAGGACGACATGGGCCTCCAGCTCGCCGACAACCTGGTGCCGATCGTCAACGCCGAGACCGCGGGCGACGACGCCATCGCCGAGGCGCTCAACGCGCTGGCCGATGTCCTCACTACGGACGACCTTGCGACGCTCAACGCGCAGGTCGACGCCGAGCGCCAGCAGCCCGCCGACGTCGCTCTTGCGTACCTGGAGGAGCAGGGCCTCATCGGCGGCTGATCCGGGTCCGCCCGGGGCTCTACACCCCCATGATCGACGTGGCTTTCGTGCCGCTGGGACAGCACCAAAGCCACGTCGATCATGTGCGTTCCGCTGCACCTGGACGCCGGCGAATCTCGGCTGTGGACAGGGCTCTCGAGGTGTGATCAACAGCGCTAAGGTTCACGGCTATGCGCGCGCCCATCGGAGCAGCCGTCGGGCTCGCTCTGGCCGGCCTCGGCCTCGCCGGCTGCACTGACGGCGACGAGCCAGGCACGCTTCCCGACGTGACGCCCACGTCCGCGAGCCCCACCGATACAACGACCGTTACTCCCACGGCCGACCCCACCGCCGCCCTCGAAGCCGAGATCACCACATTCTTCGAGGACTACATCCAAGTCAG
>Ga0193738_1000582_pt1 | contig 17671 bp, 32 predicted proteins | sample L2a1metaG_FD_144927 | JGI IMG/M metagenome (GOLD analysis project Ga0193738, IMG submission 144927) | Soil microbial communities from a riparian zone of the East river system, Colorado, United States - L2a1 | ecosystem: Environmental > Terrestrial > Soil > Riparian zone | place: USA: East River...
ACGTGCGGCGTCGTTGAAGGGTGTGACGTAGATGAGGGTGCCGGCGGCGTCGGCGTAGGGGTCGCCTCCGGTCGCATCCAGCAGTTCGCGCCGCTGGGTATATATACCCGGCTGCTCCGAGCCCCACCACTGGCCGGCGCCGGCGGCCAGCACGTTGTAGCTCTTTTGTGTGGTCGACACACCGTCGATGAGGGTGTGTCGACCGTTGTGACTCAGGACGCTGGTGGGCGTGACCCACTGCGCTTGCCAGTTACCTGGCGACTCGGCGGTGAGGGTGCCGAGTGGACTGTATCGTGGGAACGCCATGCCTCTCCTTGGTAGGCACGGAGCGTGCCACCTTACTTGTGTTTGACTCGTGACTTGGCCAGCGCGTCCAGCGCCGACTGCAGTCGTTGTTTCGCGCGGGCAACATCCGCTCGGGCGGCGACGACTCGGAGTTCGGCGGCATCGAGCGCCGCGCCAATCCGAGGGATACGGGGGCGTCCTTGTCGGCCTGGGGCTGAGGGTTCGCCGTCCTTCTTTCGGCGCCTCGCATTGGCCTTTTCTGCACACACATCACACGAGAACGCAAGGGCCCCCCGGGCGCGGCCACACCCATAGCCGCACAGCCCGAGGTCAATCTGCTGCTGCTGCCATCGCTTCTGCCGACTGGTCATGCGGGGAGTCCTCCGACGCGAACGTGCGCCGGTTCCAGTGTGCGACACATTGCCCCTCCCGCGTCGACCAAAGCACGACGCTGGTAATGAAATCTCGTGGGTCCGTCAGCAAGGCCCGAGCTTCCTCTGCGGCGTCGTCGACATCGACGTCGCCCTTCAGCCATTCGGTGGTCATCCGGCCCTTGGCGCCAGGCCGGGTGACACAAAACACGCACACTCCCCGATGGCGGTCTTGCCACCGGGGAGGAATGAGGGGGTGAGTGAAGCTCACATGACGGGGGCGTAGTGGAACCGGCTGCTGTCGTCAGCGGTCAGCAGGAACAGGCACGTGGCATCGGGGGCCACTTTGTAACGTGGGGCCAGCGCGATGGCCTGTGACCGGGTCAGAACCGTGTAGAGGGCGCCCGTGATACGGCCTCGGAGCACGCGCCCAGGCTGAAACCCTGCGTCCTCTTCGGCCTTTTTCTTGGCAGCGGCCAGTTGTGCGGCGGCCGCTTTCTGTTCGGCCGCACGCTGAGCCTCACGCACCTTGACCTGCTCTTCCCGTTCCAACGCGGTGATCTTGCGCTCGGCGTCCACGCAGCGCTGCGTGAGGCGCGCCAGCTGCGCGCGGTCGAGCAGCACGAGGGCTCCGGCGTCCTTCGGATCCTTGTTGGGGATCTTCACGTAGGTGGTCGGGCCAATCAGGGCCTTCGGGACGTAGCGTGACGATGGCAGTTCGAAAAAGACATCATCGAAGAACTTGCTGGCGACGAACTGACTGGTAGGCACGGGCACGTTGGGCTCCTGACATGACATGCGGCCTGTGTGGCCGCCGGGGTGAACGAACCAGAACTCCCGATAGCGGTGCACTTGCGTTTTACCTCCACGACCACCGGAGAACAGCAGGGTTCGCATCAAAGGGTTGTGCCGCGCACGGTGTCCCAAGTTCCGCAGAATTGCGGTCCCAACAGAGGTGGCATACCATCTGTTCACCATGCGCGGCGTCGATTGACTAGGACTGCATCGACCGTGCCACCTAGTCGGCGCAGCCGCCGTAGTCGCGCAGTCGTTCGAGTTGTTCACGATCACGGAGCCGACGAAAGACACCCTCCCATGCAAGACCACGCTGACGTGCCTGCTCGCGCTCCACGGCGTCCGCTGCGCGATAGAGGGGGAGAGTTACCCGAATGACCTCCGCAAGCGTGAGCGGCATCAGCCCCGCACCCACCACGTGAACGCCACCAGGCCCAACAACGTGATGCTCGCCAGCCACAGGCGGAGTCCCGCCGGCCACCGGTCGCCCGTCGCCGCACGCCGTTCGCGCTCGGCCGCGTCTGCAGCGAGCAATCGCTTCACGTCTTTCGCGGCCATCTGGTGCCAATAAATGGGCATGTGTCCCTCCGGCGGTGTGCCCAACGGTGTGCCCGAACTCGGCCCACACCTGGTGCTCCGCCAACCAACACCAACCAAGTTACGCGCAGTTTTGCTGAGGAAAACGTGAGGATTGTCGAACAGGTCTGATGGCTGCAGCGGACTTAAAATCTGCTGGCCTTCGGGCCTTGTGGGTTCGACCCCCACCCCCGGCACCTAGTAGAACCAACGACTTACAGCGTGCACCATCCGGCGCACCCACGACGGTGTGCCCGGAAGTGTGCCCGAACCCTGAAAACGCTCGCGCAGGTCGTGCAGTTCGATGGCCTGACGGTCGCGCTCGGGGAGCTTCGACACTTCCACGAATCCCTGCACGTCATCGACGTAGACGACGCGGGGTGTCCAACCTTGGAGAAGCCCACCTCTCGTCCTCACCGCTTGACCCTCACGCTTGTCGCCCCGTAGTAGCGCACCCATACGCCCTTACCTTTGCGAGCGGGGTCAAAGCGTGACGCCTAGCGGCGTGGACTTCGACCCTGTTGGCATGACTTGCGCCACACAACCGCTGCGCTGTGGATGCCGCCGCACCAGTGTGTGTGCCTCGATGTCCGTATGGGCCTTCGCATAGACGTCGCAACGCAGCTCGCCAAACTCTGGTGTCCTCATCATCGTGCCTCGTCAATCTTCCGCGCCGCTGCGCGGAGGGTGCCGGCGTCGACAATCGCGTAGCGCCGGTAGATGCTCTCGGTCTTGTGGCCGACCATGGCCATCGCCGCCGCGCGTGGCACGCCGGCCAGCTCCAGGTTCCGCACGGCGGTGCGGCGAAAGTCATGCGGGATGCGGCCCGTGACGCCGGCGACGTCGCAGGCCGAGGCCCACGCTTCGCCTTCAGCAGCGCGTGCAGCTCCTGCGTGAACGGGAACGACCGCCCCTCGCGATTCTTGGTGGTGCCCGGGTCGAGGCGCACGACGGACGCCTTGAAATCCACCTGGCTCCACGTCAGTGGCAGCACTTCACTCGTCAGCCGCCACCCCGTGAGGTAGGCGAACGTCACCACAGGTTGCAGCGGCAGGGGCAGCGCTTCGCGCAGGCGCTCGAACTCGTTGGCCTCGAAGAACCCGCGTCGTGTATTGTCCTCGCGCAGCATCGGGATGTGGGGCTTGGCCACCACCTGGCCAGCGCGAATCGCGAGGGTGAACATCCGCTTGAGGGCGGCCAGCTCCCGGTTGACCTCGGCGCGGCTGGCGCCGGCCAGCAGGCGCGCGGCGGTGAAGGCCTGCACGTGCGTCGTGCGAATCTCGCCGAGCCGGTGCATCCGAAAGCTCGGCGCCAGGTGCACGTCGACCCGGCGCACGACATCGGCGAGCGTGCTCCGGTTGTTCACGGTGTAGTCGGCCACCAGCGCTTTGGCCGCCTCGTCAAACGTCAGACGCCCCATCTGCGGGTTGACCGGCACACCTTTTTCGACATCGCCCTCCCGGTCGCGCAGCATCCGCCGCGCCTTGACCGGGTTGGTCGTGCCACTGCTCTCGCGCACCTGGCGCCCATGCTGGTGATACTTCAGCCAGAGCGTGGGCAGCAGGATGACCGTGCCGTTGGTGCGCTTGCGCTTGCGGCGGAAGAGGCTACCCACGTGGAGACCCTGTGTCGGGCGTGGGGGTGTCGCTACTCATCGGCTCAACCTCATGCGAAACTCGGTGAAGTCACAGTAGCCGTTGGTCGAATGATGTCGCTGGCCGCAATACCGGCAAACATCAGCATGACTGCCGTTGAATCGAGGATCTGTATTTCGAGCGAACATGGCCAGCCACACCAGCGCCCGCACGATTAAGCGTTCGTGTGTCTCGCTCATTGCTCGGCCTCCTGTGCGGCACGCTGACGTAACCAGTCGGCATAGGCACCGTCTGGGTCGCCCGGAGTCATCAGCGGGTCGAAGATATAGCGCATCTCAGGCTTGACCCATATGCAGGGATAACCTGCTTTGAATGCCGCTTCCTCGCCCTCCCTGCGGGCGTCGGTGAGCCGTGGCACGATCAAGTCGTCGATGCGGCCAGCGTTCACGTCCGCGATGGTAGATGCCTGCCCGTCTCCATGCGCCTTCCCGATCACATCAGACCAGTCGTAGTTGTCGAATGCTTCACGCTTGCCAGCATCGCGGGCGTCGGTGAGGGCACGGGCGAAGTGGCATAGTGGGCACTGGCAGGCATCGCCAACGGACAGAACCCGACAGCCGCCGTTCATGTGCGCGCTGATGAAATCGTGAACAATCTGCCGTGCGATCCCCTGGGGCGCGGAGGTCACAGAAACCCCTCTTTTTTCGCCCGCCACAGCAGATACGTGGCCGGGCTCAACAAGGATAGCGCGCAGGCGAGGATGAGCAGCACGTAGATCATGCGGCCACCGCCGTATAGCGTCCTTTGTCCACCCGCTGCAGCAGCCCACGACGCGTGAGCCCTGAGAGCGTGCTCGCCATTCGCATCGGGCCAATGCGGTGCTGCGGATAGCGTGCGTTGTAGTGGTGCGTCGCCTGGAGCGCTGCCACCGGTGCGCCAATCAGCGCCACCGTCTCGCGCACGCGGGCCAGCTCGGTCGTGGGCACCGGCACAGGCACCACGACGGGCGCCGCCACCACGAGTGGCGCGGTCACCACGTCCGGTCGACGCCACACGGCCAACATCCCGGTCACCATGTCGAGCACCAGCGCATCCACCGGTCGCTGGGTCTCGACGGCCAGCTGGTCGAGGGCCTCGCGCACGGGTGCCGGCCAGCGGGTGGGGTCAATCATTTCAGGGTCACCACAAGTTCACCCGTCGCCGGGTTTTCGGAGTAGCTCAGGCAATTCCCCAAGCGCGCGTGGATCGCGTGCTTCCCTACAAGCAGGTCCCGCAGGTTGCGCTCGGCCTCGCGCGCGTTCTGCACGACGTTGTAGTCGTAGACCTCGACGGGGACCTGCTTCGAGTGCCACTCTCGGCGGTGCCTGTCGAGCGCGTCTTGCGTGGGCAGTTGGTGCCCACAGTCACATTGGAAGATGCCCATCAGGCGGCTTTCCTTGCTTCAATGAACGCGTCCAGATCCACCCGGTCGACCAGGGTGCGGCGCAGCGTGGCCTTCGGCCGGGCGCCGGCGCGCGCCCGCAGGGGCGGCATCGTCACCGTCGGCACGTGCGCGGCCAGCACCAGGTCGCGCATCGTCCAGTAGCTGACGCCACAGTAGAGCGCGGCCGCACGCAGGTTGAGCAGGCGGGGTGTCATTCTTACGTCGCTTGCACGGAGCTTGCCACCTAGTCGAGCGTGGCGACAATCTGCAGTGACTGGTTGAGCGCGGCCCGGGCCTCGTCCTTGACGGCTTGGGTCAACGGCGGCGGCTCTTGTGGCGCGTAGCGCGCACTGCCAATCCGCGTATAGCTGGTCTTGGGCTTGAACTTGTGGCGTGGGGACGGGCGCGTCTCATACGCGTAAGTGTCCACGACCATGACCAAGGTCCCACCGCGCCCGAACGTGTAGAACACCCAGCGCTCGCGTTCCAGACTGGTGATGGGGAGGATGATTTCAGTTCGCATCGGTCGTCTCCGGCACCACACACGGCGCCTTACATTGCCACTTCGTTTCCGGGGTCCGCTCGACGTCGGCCTTCGGTCGCCATCGGCCGCACGTGGCGCATTTGCGCTCGGCGATGTAGCCTGGGGGAGTCGTCATCGTCCGTCGTTCAACTGTTCCCACTGGCGTAAGCTTCTGTAGCCCGGTTCGTAGCAATCGGGGCAGTCTGCCCGACCGCATCCATACTCGACGCCTTCGCGTGGCTGCTTGCCCTTCGGCACCGGGGGAGCATCCCGGTCTAGTTGTGGAAACTGCGGGGGCATCCGTCCCGACCTCCAATCACCCATTGTCATGTTCGTATCCTCCGGCCAGACCCGAAACCCGTGGGCTTCGAGGCTGGCGCAGGACGCGAGGGGTCTTACATCGACGCGATGCTGAACTCTCCGTAACCACGAAACGTGGGACCCCCGCGTCCCTTCACGTGCGCGTTCCAGGCGTGGGTTAAAACCCTCACCTGTGCTTCGTATCTCGCCCGGTCTCGCGACACCAACGCCAGCAACGGCGCAGCCAACAGCGACGTGAGAAACGCCCGACGCACCATCACACTCATACTGCCTCCCGTGGATATGCCACCCACCCCGAACGCACGGCCCGCGTGCGCGCTGCGTGATTCCCTCAGCCCGAGCTATCCCACCGGGCGCGCCACTTGGCGAGGGTGCCGTCCGGTTGCACCAGCCATTGTGTCGTCGCCCACGGCACGCGCGTGGCTTCGAGCACCGACCGCAGGCCGGTCTTGACCTCCAGCCACCGGTTGAACGCCGAGACCTTGATTTCGTGGACGAGGGTCTCGGTGAACGGTTCGCCGGTCAGGTCGCCGATGAACTGGTCGCACTGCAGGATGGTGATTTCGGGGTCGTTGGTCATTATCGAACTCGCCTAAACGTCACCCAAAACAGCCCGCACCCCACGTCGAGCACGCGTGTCGGGAGACTGTGCCATCGCCGCCGGTCGAGCCACACGGACCACCCTTGCGTGCGCCCAAACTGCAGGCTGAAGGACTCCCCGTAGTAACGCTTGGTCATGTGTCTATCCTTGTCGATTTGCGTATGACGTGTCAAGGTCAATCGGTCGCCAAGCCCATCGGGCCCTTGACTGGCCCGCAGGAGCGATGGAAGTAGCCCGTCGGCTGACCCAGCAACGCGCGGCGCACATAGCGGGTGCGCTTGAGAAATCCGAATTTGTAGCCACAGCCCTTGCACTGCAACACGTAGCGCCCGGCCGCCTCCGGCTGCACGGTGTCCGCGACGGTGTAGCACCGGTCGCCGGGGATGCCCAACGCGCGCGCCTGCCGGCGCCAGACTCGGTTATGCCCATGACCTGGCCCGACCAGGGCGTGCGCGATTTCGTGTAGCACCGTCCGGTCGACGCGTGTGGCGTCATTCAGCTGCACCAGATGCCTCGACAGCGAGAGTGTCTTGCTCCGATAGCTACATCGCCCGAATCGGCGTTTCGCGCGGTCCCACTCGAACCGCCAGCCGGCGGCCAGCAGCCCGTGTTCCGCCATGCGGCGTGCCATCAACGTCTCTGCGTCCTGTAGGGTCATCCTTACTGGTCCTCCAGCCACCGCTGACGCGGCGTGGGTTCGCTGTCTTCGGGCTCGGGCTTGACGAGGGTGGACGCTACCCGCCGGTTGTCCAGCTCGTCTTGCGCGCACTGCATCGCGGTCTCGCGCGTGGTGTGGCGGTGCGTGCACTGCCAGTCGGCCCGCAGATAGGCGCGGTCCCAAAAGGCGGCAATCTGGCCGAAGTAGGCGCCGCCGCCCGGGGCGAAGAGAAACGACGCGTGGGTCTCGTAGCCGTTTCGCATGATTACCACCTCAATTCCCGAGGCCCGAGCACCACGCCCGTCCGGTTCCCGCGCCCACTGCCGGCGAAACGGCCCGTCAACCGCACCCGGTAGCCGTGCCGGCGCAGCCACTGCCGGAACTCACGCGCGGTGGTGAATGCCGTTTGCGGCGTCACGTGGCCATACGTGACGCGAATCGTGTAGGGCGTCCAGCCGAGCCGGATGCCGGGGCCAATGCTCCGACACAGGCGCTCATGCGCGTCGGCCTGGCGCCGGGTCATCCACGTGACGTGATAGCCGGTCGGGGTCATGCTCGTATCCTCCGGCCGACCTTCGAACACCTGGTCGAGGGCCAGCGCAGGACGCGAACGCCCCTATTTGCCGAACGCCGGCCCGGCCGCCGTCACCGTAATCATGTTGACCTTGCGCAGCTTGCCGTAGCGGACCTGGATGCGCGCGCCGACGGCAAAATCTGCCTTGCCCACGATGCCGGTGTCCAGCTGGTGGTGATAGACAAAATCCTTACCACCGTCGAAATCGGCCAGCAGGGCCGGCAGGGATTTGTAATCCCGCCCATAGGCGGGGGTGATGACGCCCGAGGTCAGCTTGTCCGTGCTCATTTGTTCCTCTTTTCTGTGAGACGTTCGTCAAGTGTCAGGCCGGCCCAATGCGCCGCGCGCACGGCGGATTCAACCGCCAAGCCGACCGCGTTGGCTCGGGCCCACTGGGGCCAGGCGCCTGCGTTTGTGGTGGCCGTGCGTATCCAGCCGGCCGCCGTCTGGCCGTGCCCGCGCGCGGTGCGCGCGTAACGGGTCGATTGTTTGAGGGGACCAGCCATCAGAGCCCCACCACACCGAAACCCGCGTCAACCATGCCGGCGGCCAAGTGCTCGACCATGCGGGGCTCACACGCGAACGCGCCGCCGAGCCATTGCCAGTCCTCCAGGCCGACGTTCTCATCCACCCATGCGCGCGCGGCGTCATTCAGCGGACGGACCATCACCACAGAGCCGTGATTTTCAATCTGGAAATCGTCCATTACGCCCCCCGTTCCTTGTCGCGTGTCATCCCCTGCAGACACCAGGGGCAATCAATCGTCAGCACTGGACGCATGGCCGTCGCACTATCAATGCAGTCGGTCGCAATCCGTGCCCCACATCGCGAAAAACGCGCCGAGCGTTCATGCGCGCAATCCCACACCGCGTGTGTCACATTGCCGAAACGCACGGCACGAAAGTGAAAACCTGGGTCAGCCATTCGTATCCTCCGGCCGAAACCGGGCCAGGTGGGGCCCGATGCCGGCGCAAGACGCGAGGGGTTACGCGCGTGTTACAGCGGTCTTTTTTCCCGTGCGATAATTTCGGCGGCCTGTTCGCGTGGGCCCAATGACGCGATACCAGCCCGCGCGCCCCTTCACAAACGTGTCAGGCGATACGCGGTCCCCCCGAAGCCCATAGACAAATTGGAAGCGCTCACCCTCAAGCAAATCGGCAAACGTCACATACCTGGCCATGGCTAGCCCACCTTTCGGAGTGATTCGAGGGTGACAAAGTTCCGGACACCAGAACCGTGCACCACAATGGCGATTGACTTGGCCGGCCGGCCGGCGCCGGCACACAACCCGCAGCGTTCGCACGTGGTCCGATAACCCATCTCTTCGGAGGCTGGACACGCGATTTCGTTGACGTCCAACCCCTCGGCGGCCGCGCGCACACGAAACGACCTCCAGCCGGCCGCGCGCGCGGTCGCATACTCGGCGGCCGAATCCACGGACGCCATGAGAAACGGCCGATAGGCGGCCGCCATTGGCGCGCGCCATTGATGGGTGTAACCCGTGTGTGACTTCGCCCGGGCCACCAATGCGCGCCAGATACGCGCGGGGACGGCGGCCGGGTCCCCGTAGGCGCCGAGCCGAATCGAGCGCCCCTCCAGCTGACGACCGACAGCGGCCGCCGTGCGAACCGGATAGGACCCGCGTTCGAACGCGCGGAAGACCGACTGAGGGGACTGAGCGACGGTGACATAACAGGTTCGGCCCGTGTTCCGTGTGCCGTCCGACGTGCCACGATGGGGACAATCGCCGCAAATGCCGGCATCGGCGCCGGTGGCAATCGCCGTCAGGGGCGCGATGTCCGACCGCAGAATGAAGACTTGGGCCATGGGGCCCGTTTTTTCGTTGGCTGAGGGGCGTGTCAATCCGGTGACGATTGCCACCAGGGGCGAACCGTCGAGCCGGGATTTGCCTTGCCAGAGAATGGCGCCGTTTGCTTTCGTGATGTCCATGGCGCCAAGTATTGACTATGACGGTTTCGCGTGTCAACCCCCCTCAAAACATTAGGCTTTTTACGTGTCTTATGACTAAGACCTACGGATTTTTTGGCACACTGGAGGGGAAAATGGACGTGAAAATGCTAAGGATTTGGAGGGGAGACAGTGTAACGTGTTGCGTAATTAGGAGTTAGGTGAGACTGTCTCGGGCTGTCTCCCCGGCTGTCTCCCCTTAAAGCGTTTGTTTGCCTAGAGTTACGTAGGGGGAGACAGGTGAGACAGTCAAAAAAGAAAAGTTACTGCGGTGCGGCCGTGGTCCGTTGGAGCTGGCCAGAGGGGAGGGGAGGGGGTTGATGGCAGGAATTATCTATTATTGACTGTCTTGACTGTCTCTAAGAGAGTCAAATAACTGATTCTAAAGGGGTTAAGGGGAGACAGTTAGGGGAGACGGGTAATTATTACCTGTCTCCACCGTCTTTACCTCGGGTTTCGTGGCTTGTTTTGCTACATGCGACCGCGTCGGCCGCGTAATCTGTCCGGAAATAACACACGACCTCGCGTCCTGGCGCGCGTGTGTCCTAAAACGGAACACGAAAGACGCGTCCCGCTGGCCAGGTGTCCCCATCTAATGACACGTTTCGCCCCTTTCGACGAAAGTCCACGAAATCAGGCCAAAGTAATCGATTACCCAAGTATACATAATCACCATTATCAGACAATGGCCTGATTTCCTAACGAATTGTGGGGATTTCGCTTCGGCCCGCGTGTTACAGGGGCGAAAGTGGCGCGTTACATGCCTTGTCGAGGGGCCAGCAAGGCAGCAAGCTGGCGCGCGGGCGCGCGAAGACAGCGCATAGGGGCGCGCGATACCAGGCGCATGCGCGCGAGGGGCGCGCGTGGGCGAATCGGCCCGACAGACGCGGGAGCTGACTTCGGTTTCGACCCGGCCCGGCCGCTCGCGATTTTGATGCGCTCAGACCGGGAGAGGCTCTCAGGAACCGGGTCCTCTCCGGGCCATGGCCCCGCCAGCCACCCAGAATCCCGCTCCAGCCACGGACACGACCGCCAGGAAGCCTTCGTTGTTGCCGGTGACGCCCGTGTAGCAGAACCACCCGAGGCTCACCAGGCCCAACGTGAGCAGGCGCCCCGGATTCACGGGTTCTGCGCGGGAGCTGAGTGGGCCTTCCGGGTCCTCTTTGCTCACGGCGCCACCCGCCGCTCCAGTTCCTGCTCCAACGCCACCCGTTCGCGCCTGGCAGCCATGGGGTCGGGGTGCACCCTCGCCATGTGGGCCTCAATCGTGGGGTCTTTCTCCCCTTGATAGGGCCGGTTCTCCACCTGCGCCTTCATCGAGCACTGCAGACAGACCACCATGGGGAGAAGAGTAGCACACCTGCGACGCACGTAAGACGTTCCACGTGCCACATCACTACGCTGCCCCGCATGGCAGAGGAGCTAGCCCCCGAATTACTGGACGCTGTCCGCCTGGCCGCCCGAGGCGTCCGCACGGCGGAACTGGTGCCCGAATCGGAGAACCCGGCCGCCCTCTGCCTCTCCTGTAACAACCCTGCCTCCCGCATGGACGGGCGGTGCGCCGCGTGCGCCACGATCATTCGCGAAACGAAAGACATCGTCGCGGATGGACAGGCCCGCATGGCGCGGCGCGCGCTCGAATACGCGGACCTGCAGTTCGACGCGGCGAAACGCGCCGCCGCCAAAGGCGACGCCACCCCCGCGCAGTGGGCGCTCTTGCACACGCGCGTCGTCGCGCCCGTCGAAGCCAAGTCGACCGGTGGCCACCAGGTCATCGTGCAGGTCGGCATGATCCTGCCCGGTCTCCCCGGCGCAGAGTAGCAGACGTGAGACGCACGCTTCAGCCAGGTGCGTCTCTCCCTCCACACTGACGGCGTGACTGCGCGCTTCCGCCTGACGTCTGTATTCCTCGTGCTCTGCGCGATGGTCTGGACGACGGGATGCGCCGGTCACCTCACGGCGGTCACCAATCCGAGCGAACGCCCACTGGCCATCGCAGTGCATCCGCCACTCGGGTTGGCGCCGCGCAACGTGCTGGTCGCGATTCGCGTGGATCGCGGCCGGGATGCACGGGCGTTCTGCGTGCAGTTGCTCGACGGGGAGTTTCCCGTGCGGCGCTCGTGCGCGGACACCAGCGAGGTGCGCTTCCGTGAGATCGAGTTTTACGACGTGCCCTCGGGATCGTATGTCGCCGCGTTGACGGTGGCGTATGGCGACGGGCACGTGGAGTCCGTCACCACGACGGCGTGTTACCGGGGCCTGCTCGACGAGCCGTGCGGTGGGGAGGGGAACTGATGCCGACATCGAACCGCAGGATCGTGATCGCGCTGACCGAGGGGGCCAACCTCTCGACGCAGGCGCACGAGGCCGCCGCCAACACCGACAGCCCCGCCGACAACGACCTGGTCACCCTCACTTCGGGGTTCAACCTGCTCACGCCGCCGACCGGCGGCAGCACGCCGACCGGGGTGACGATCATCCCGCCGGTGGGCAATGTTGAGTCCATCACACTCAAGGGCATCACCGGGGACACCGGGGTCCTCCTGCACCCCACCGACCCGTCGTCGTTCGGGCTCGGGTCCCCGACGGGCACGTTCGGGCTGACGGTCAGCGATGACATCGAGGGGGTGCGAATTGTCTGGACCTAACGACAGCGATCTGCTCGACGGCGACGACGACAACGTCGTCAGCCAGAACATTCGCACGCTGCGGCACAAGGGCTACCCCGAATCCGAGGCGACAGCGGTCGCGCTGCGGAAAGCCCGGGCCCCGCGCCGCGAGGCGCCGCGCACCGTGAAGGGCCAGGACATCGAGCTGTTCCCTGAGGACGGCGTCGCGGTCGACGCGGCCGCACAGGCGCCGTTCACCAAGGCACCGGCCAAGAAGCAGGACGACAGTGCCGTCGAGCACATCGTGAACAAGACCCCGTTTGGCAAGGCCGCCAAGGCCCTGAAGGGAAGCTAACCATGACCTCAGCAGAACGCGCCGCGCTGGCGGCCGAGTCCATCGCGAACTACGGCACGGCGACCAATCCGCTGGCAGCGGCGGCCATTGCCACGCTCACCACGCCGGCGGCGGGCGTCTACACGGTCGTGGCCGAGGCCGTGCTCAGTGGCACCATCGGCGCGGCGGACCTGAACAACTTCGAAGTGCGGAAAGGCGCGACCGTCCTGCAGACGATCATCGTGCCGGCCGTCACCCTGCAGCGCGGCAGCGTCACGCTGCGGATCTTGGTGAACGGCGCGCAGAGCATCACGATCAACGCGACGGCCAATGCGTCGGGCGTCGCCGCTGTCTACAACGCCGCGCTGACCGCGACCCGCGTGCTCTGATGCGCCGCCTCCTCATCGCTTTCCTGCTGCCCCTCGCCGCTGTCACGCCGCTGCACGCGGATGACTGGTCGCTGCCGAAGATCACGCAGCAGGTGCTCCGCCTCGAATCGGCGTCACGGGATGGGGACAAGGGAACGTGCTCGGCGGCGATCTTCACGCCGGGCCTGGCGCTGACCGCCGCGCACTGCGTCGAGGGCGAAGAGGTGGACCTGACCCTCGATGGGCGCTACGCCACGGTGCTGCGGTCGAACCGGCTCCTCGACCTGGCGGTGGTGAAGTTCACCCCGCGTGCGACGGACGTGGTCATGCCGCTGGGCACCGCGCCGGATCGCGGCCGCGAGGTCGCCATCATCGGGTTCGCGTTTGCGAAGCGTGACCCCACCGCGACGTTTGGCCGGGTCGCCGTGCCGAAAGACGAGGACGGGTTCCTCGTGCTCAACGCGGACATCATCTTCGGCCAGAGCGGGTGCCCCGTGATCAACCGCAAGGGCCAGCTCGTCGCCATCACCTCCGCTATTCAGTCGCAGGGCCCAGCCCACCTGGGGCTCGCCGTGCCCGTGACCACCATCACGGAGTTCATCGCCGATCTGCTGCCGAAGGCGACGGCGCCGCCGGCACCGGCACCGGCACCCAAACCATGAGCAGCTTACTCGACAGCGCGAAGCAGGAAATCGAACGCTACGTCACGGAGACCGTGCCGGAGGGGAAGCGCGGGGCCCTCGTGTTTGTGGCCACCGACCGGGGCGGCGAGTTCGTAGCGGTCGCCAAGCTCGGCGAGCACTGGCGCGCGGAGGCCTCCGTGCGGGGGACCTGGAAGCGCCCCAGTGACGTGACCGGAGAGGTGCGACTTGTCGGAAGTTGGTAGCACAGGGTTCTGGCGATGCAACCTCTGCACGCACGTCGCGCCCACGAACGAGTTCTACAACCGGGACGACAAGGAATACTACTGCCCGACGTGTAAGAAGACCCCGACGAACATCCCGCGCCTCCGGGTCCTGAATCCGCGCACGGGTCTCTACGAGAACTTCTACACCCCGACGCCAAAGCAGATCCTGTTGCACACCGCGCGTGAGCGCAACGTGCTGTGGGGTGGCCGGGCCGGCACGGGGAAGTCGTGGGCGTTGCGGAACGACGCCTACATGCGGTGCCTGGCGATTCCGAACTACAAGGTGCTCCTGCTGCGCCGGCAGTTCACCGAACTGCGCGACACGCACCTGAACTACATGGCCATTGAGGCCGCGCAGCTGGGCGCCGTCTACCGCGCGACCGAGAACACCATCGTCTTCAGCAACGGCTCGCGTTTGCGCGCCGGCCACGTCGAGAACGATGACGCGGTCAAGACGTATCTGTCGAGCGAGTTCGACTGCATCCTGTGGGACGAGGGGTCGACGTTCACGGAATACCAGTTCCGGTTCATCAACTCCCGGCTCCGCACCACGAAAGTCGGCGTCGTGCCGATCTGCCGCGTGGGCAGCAACCCGGGTGCGATGTGGCTCTACCGCTACTTCATCTCGAAGGACATCGACACCGTCGAGGAAGACCCGAGCTACCGCGCCGAGGACTACCGGTTCATCCCGGCGGAGATTGCCGACAACCCGCACGTCAACCTGGCCGAGCAGGAGATGCGGCTCAACTCGCTGCCCTCCGAAGCGCTGCGGAAGATGTATCGCGACGGCGACTGGCTCGCGGTCGAGGGGCAGTTCTTCACGGAGTGGGCGCCGCGCGCAGGCCAGACCGGCGACGACTGGCACGTCATCCACGAGCTGCCGCTGTATGACGGCAAGCCCCTCGACCAGGTCGACTGGATCGGGTTCGTGCGAGTCATCGACTGGGGCTACGACCCCGACGAAGGCGTGTGCACGTGGTTCGCGTGTATGCCCAGCGGCCGTTACATCGCGGTCAAGGAGTGGACCTTCAAGCGCACCATCGCGCGGCTGGTCGCCGAGGGCATCGCGGAACGCAGCGAGGGGATGCGGATCCTCTACAGCGTGGGCGGCCGCGATATGTGGAGCCCAAGCAATCAAACAGGCGAGACCATCTCGGAGACCTTCGCGCGCAAGCGGGTGTCGATGCGCCAGGCGGACACCGACCGCATCAACGGCTGGCAGCGCCTCCACGCGCTGCTGACCGAGACGATGTCGGAAGCGGACGGTGAATCGGTGCGGTCGTTCCCCATGCTGCAGGTCTTTCAGCAGGGGTGCCCGTCACTGACGCGCACGATTCCGATGATGCAGAACGATCCCCGCAACCCGGGTGACATGCTGCAGCGGCAGGACCACTGGGTCGACACCGCGCGCTACTTCGCGATGAGTCGCCCGGTCAATTCGCGTGAGAACAAATCGAAAGTGTGGGACCGGTTCCCGCCCAACATCCGCAAGGCCATGATGGATCGTGGTCACGCGGTCCTCGGTTCAGAGTCCGCGCGTCACGCGGCGTAAGGATCCCTCCCTATGGACACCTCCGGGTTCCCCGCTCCCGAACCAGTCGCTGCCGCCCCGGTGGCCGTCCCTGCCGCGCCTGCGCCCTACAAGCATCCGGTGGGGAAGTGGAAGCGTCGCATCGCCGCGTGCGACACGCTGCGCGACAGCAAGCTGGCCATCTGGAAAGAGAACGTCAACTACCGGAAGGGCAAGCCCCTCGCGAAGACGCCGTCGAACGACACCGTCGTCGTGCCGGTGGACTGGTCGCGCACGAAGAACAAGCAGGCGCAGCTGTTCTACCAGGTGCCCGAGGTCAAGCTGCGCGCGCGGCAGCCGCAGTATGCCGGCGCGGCGCCCATCTTCGGCGCGGCCCTGAACTTCGAGCTGACGCACCAGCTCCGCATCGAGCACCTGATGGACGAAGTGCTCGGCGACGTCATCAACGCGGCCGGCATTGGCATCGCGGTGATCGGCTACGAAGGCACGTTCGAAGATGTCGAGATGCCGGTGCAGGATACGGCGGCGCTGTCACCCGAGCAGATCGCGCAGGCGCAAGCCGGCGTGCCGCCGACCGAGATGGTGAAGCGGCCGGTGTTCGAGCGCTACTACGCGGACCACATCGACCCGGCGCAGTTCCTGTGGCCAGCGGAGTTTGTCGAGTCGGACTGGCAGCGCGCGGACTGGCTGGGCTACAAGGCCAAGGACCCCAAGGCCGTGCTCGTGCGGCGCGGTTGGGTGAAGAAAGACTTCGTGGCCGAGGGGAGCGAACAGTTGGAGAGCGTGAACGACGCCTCCGAAGACCCGGAGCAGCAGGGCGACGAGAAGGAGATTGGCTACGCGGTCATCTTCTACCGTCCCTACCTGTGCGACCCCAACGAGAAAGACCCCCGCAAGATCAATCGACTGATCTTGGTCGACGGGATAGACGATCCGGTTGAGGACGAGCCCATCAAGTGGCAGGAGTTCAACCCAGAGACCCGCACGTGGATCGGGCTGACGTCATTCCCCATCAAGGTGCTGACGCTGACGACCATCAGCGGCGAGGCCATCCCGCCCTCGGACTCCGAGATCGGCCGCCCGCAGGTCAAGGAGATGTCAAAGTCCCGCAGCCAGATGATCGCGCAGCGTGACCGCTCGCTGCCGATGCGGTGGGGCGACACCAGCCAGATCGACCCGGAGATCTTCGACAAGATCAACAAGGGTGAATACCAGGGCATCATCCCGACGATGGGCCCGGGCGACCACGCGATTGGGGAGGTCGCACGTGCGAGCTTCCCGCGCGAGTCGTTCGAGTTCATGAACATCTTCAAGAGCGACCTCGACGAGTCGTGGTCAATGAGTCCGAACCAGCAGGGCCTGGCGACGCCGGGCGACACCAGCGCGACCGAAGCCAGCATCATGCAGGGGTCCGCCAACGTGCGCGTGGAATACGAGCGCGCGCGGGTGCTGCGGTTCTTCCTCGAACTCGCCGAGGGCATCGGCGCGCTGATGCAGATGTTCCAGAACGACCAGAAGTATGCCGAGGTCGTGGGCCCGCAGGGCGTCAAGAGCTTGGAGCCGTGGGACCGTTCGACGATTCGCGGCGACTACATCTTCGAAGCGAAGCCCGATGCGGCGCTGCGGATCGACGTGGGTCAGAAGCGCGTCGAGGGGCTGAACCTCTACAAGATGATTCGCCGCGACCCGTTGGTCAACGCGCAGGCGCTGCTCACCGACCTGATGCAGATGCACGGACTCGACCCGCAGGCCTACCTGGTGCCACCGAAGGAAGAGCCACCGAAGCCGCCGGTCGTGCGCTACTCGTTCACGAGCGCGGACTTCACCAACCCATTGGTGGTGGCCATCTCGCAGAAGACGAGCACGCCGCTCACGCCGGCCGACATCAAGGCCGCGCAAGCGATGATGGTCGACGCGGGCATCCCGGTCCTGCCGCCGCAGCAGATGCCCATGCCCAAGCCCGAGGTCGTGTTGGGGGACGATGCCCTTGCACAGATCGACGAGGCGGGGCAGCCGCCGCAGCACCCCGGGCCGCCGGAGAGTGTGACCCCCATCAACCAGCGCTACGAGCGGAACGGCATGCAGGACGCGGCCTAAAAGGTCGCACGCCTGACACCGAGCCTTCGCGCAGGTGGGTCCCCAATGAGATAACCGAACCGTGCTGAGTTTGCGCGAGCGCTTGAAGGAGTGTCCGTCATGTAGCTGGTCAGGGAAATTGCTGCACTGGTTGCA
>Ga0193738_1000583_pt1 | contig 17597 bp, 15 predicted proteins | sample L2a1metaG_FD_144927 | JGI IMG/M metagenome (GOLD analysis project Ga0193738, IMG submission 144927) | Soil microbial communities from a riparian zone of the East river system, Colorado, United States - L2a1 | ecosystem: Environmental > Terrestrial > Soil > Riparian zone | place: USA: East River...
TCAACCGGCCGATGAACCGACGGTGCCGACGAACGCGCGATAGGCCTTCTCCGCCGCGGTCCGCAGATCCGCGAGGCCGGGGTCCTGGTATCGCTCCCGCACCTGGCCCTTGGCGGCTTCGCGTTGTGCCGAAGGGCGCTGGACCCGGAGCTCGGGGACCGGGCGCCGACGTCCCTCGGATCCGTCCCGGTAAGGTCGGGTCAGCGCGCGGTACTCGTCGGCGCTGAGGAGCCCGGAGACGAACCGGTTGAGGGATGGCTGCCACGGGGGGCCCTCCGCCCGCTCCTCGATCAATGTGAACACGGCCTGGACATTCTGCTCCGTGTGATCAAACTCTCGGAACCGCGTCGCGAACCGTTCGTTCACGCGCCGGGTCACGGCCCCGAAGTCGGACGTCACTTCCGTGAACGTAGCGATGACGAAAGCGGACCGATAGGGCAGGAGCCGCTCGTAGAACGCGACGTAGGTCTTCAGCCACTGCCTGGCCGTCACCTGTGGCTCGCGCATCAAGGAGGATAGGATCGTGGGCTCGGGCTCCCGCACAGTGATCAGGGTCGGCACGCCGCGGCGTGCCGCCGCGACCAGCGAGGCGGCCGCGTGCATGTGATGGGCCAACCGGACGTGGTCGTTCTGCGCCAACTGGAACGCGATCGCGGCGAAGGTATTCGCGGAACGCGAGGTACCGTCCAGGACCAGCGCGGTGCGAGCTTCCAGCACGGAATGCTCGTTCTTCAAGCGCGCCATCGGAAGGTACATCGTCGGGTACATCGAGATCCAACGTCGCAGTGCATGCCGGGGCGACCCGAGCAGCGACCTTCCACCCGGTCCGCGCATCCTCATGATCGTCTCGCCCATCAGTCCTGCCTCAGGGGTGGATCAACCGCCGGTACACGTGGGAAAGCTGCCGATAGAATGACTCGGATGGGAAGTCAGAAGTCACCCGGCATACGGCCGCTCGTCCCAGCGAAGCCCGCTGGTCCGGATCCTTCAACAGTGAGCAGATCACGTCGGCCAGAGCAGCCGGGTCCCCGGGAGGGACCAGCGCGCCGGAAACGCCGTCGTCGATCTGCTCCGTTGCACCTCCGAGGTTGGTGGCGATCACGGCCTTGCCCAGCGACATCCCCTGCAGCACGACCCCGGGGAAGGGATCGGGATGCGTCGCACAGTGCGTGATCACGTCGGCCGCGGCCATGATCTGGGGAACGTCATCGCGGTAGCCCATGAAGGACACGGCATCACCGAGATTCAGCTCGGCCGGCAAGCGCCGGAGCCGCTCCGCGTATCGGCGATGGTGCGCGCCGTTGAGCTCAGGGCCCACGATGGCGAAGCGCGTCTGCGGGAACGTGTCCAGCACCTGCGGGATCGCTCGTATCAGCACCTCGTGGCCCTTGAGCTCCACCAGCTTCGATACCAACACAACGAGGAACCCCTCGTCTCGCACGCCGAGCTCCGCACGGACCGAGGCGCCGTCAACACCGACATGGAACACCGCCCGATCGGGACCGGCGTCGTGGATCACAGACACCTTCGGTGTCTCGATCCCCTGCTCTAGGAACACCTCCCGATGAACCGAGTCGGACACGGCGACGATCTCGCTGGCGAGGGCGACCACGATGCGCGGGAGCACCTTCCTGAGTGGGGACGGCCATGTGGACACATCCGCTCGAACGTGCCAGACGCATGGGACCCCCGCCAGGCGCGCCGCGATCGCCGCGTAGACGTCGAGGATCTCGTTCACGTGGACCAGGGCGACCCGTTCCCGACGGATGATGCGCGCCAGCCGGTAGGCGCTCTGCGCAGTCTGCAGGAGGTCGCTCCGGTATTGGGCCGCGGAACGCCCCCGACGAAGGCGTGGGAGCGACAACGCGTGCGAGGGAAGCGATCCCGCCCCAGCGGGGAGGGAGGCGCCCACCGGTTCCTCCGGCAGGGCCAGGATGGGCCGATACCCCCAGTTGCCGATTTCCATGCCCATGTCGAGCAGGCAGCGGAACGCCCCGCTTTCCGGATCGGCATCGGCCGACGTGTAGAGGATCTTCGGCGCGACCCGAGCGCTAATCATCGGCCAGCGCGCACCGGCGGGCTCCCTGCCGGCCCCTCGAGCTCGTCGATCCCGTAGAGCGCCCGGTACGCACCCACCGACTCCTGGAACGAGAACGGCGATCCGGCGAACCGCTGCTGCACGTTCTCCCGGTCCTTCGGCATCTGCAGCGCCGAGCGGATGTGTTCGGCGTGTTTGAGGGCATCATCCGGGGCTGCAACCAGGATCGAGCCGGGGAAAAACGTGGCGATCTCCCGGATCGGAGGGATGTCGCTCGCAACGATCGGAAGACCGGCCGCGAGCGCTTCCAGAGGCGCCCCGGGCAGGCCCTCCCACGAGGAGGGGAAGAAGAAGACATCAGAGGCCAGGAGCAGCCGCGGAACGTCCGGACGGTTGTTCGTGATCGCGCAGATCTCGCGGAGTCCGAGTTGATCGATGAGGCCATCCACTTCCTGATACAGCTGCCCGCCGCCGATGAGCAGCGATCGGACGGTGCCGTCCTGCCGGTGAACCAGCCGGAGGGTCTCCAGGATGACGCGATGGTTCTTCTGCGCCGACAGCCGTCCCACGTTCACGACGATCCTGCTGTCGGCGGGCCAGCCGAACTCCTCTCGAACGCCCCTTCGATCCTCGGGAACCTTGAATGGGGCGACGTCCGTGCCGTTGTAAACCACCTTGCAGTCGCGCATCGACTGCCACCGGTCTGGGAGCGCGCTGTCTAGCGCGCTCTTCGACACGGCGATGATCTCAGTGGCATATCGCGTCATGAGCCATCGCATCGCCCAGATGAACGGCCGGCTGGGGAGCACGACCCGAACGACGGGATTGCTCGCCGTGCGCCTTCCGGCATCACCGATCGAATTGTGGACCGCCACGATCCTGATAGGCACCCGCTGCAACGCCGCCAACCACACGACGATCCCGCTTAAGAACTGGGGCTCGGTATGGACCACATCGTACCGACCCCGTCGGAGAAAGCGCGAGAATTCGAGCAGGAAGCGAGGAGTCCGGATCGACACGACGTGGGTCGAGCCGCCCAGGCTCGCGACATCTCCCTCGAGCTCGTTCGGCCCCAGATCGAGGGAGCAGAAGTCGAATTCGATGGATCGAGTGCATCGCAGCTCGTGGCACACCTCGAGGGTCCGCAATTGCGCCCCGGCCCGCTCCAAGCTGCCGAATACGCACAGCACCCTCTTCGGACGCAGAACGTCCGACTCGGACTCTTCGACCCGCCCGTGGTGGATCCGAACCGAGCTCCCCGCCGCCCGACTCGCGCCTCGAGTCATCGGTGGGGAACCGCGACCATCTCGACCCGCGGCGGTTCGGCGGGCCCCTTCCGCGTCAGCAGCGCGGGTATCACGTAAACGATGATCCACCCCCACGCCACGGCTCGGACCCCGAAGGTCGACGAATTCCTGACCCAGAGCAGCGTCTCCATGACGACGATCAACGCGAAGGCCAGCGCCCGAGGGTCCGGTGCTTTGCTGGTCATCGACCGCCAGAGCCGAGTCAGCCCCCATCCGATGATCAAGTAGAGGCCGACGACCCCGATCGCGCCGAACTGCAAGTATGCCTCCGCCAACTGCAGGTAGCCCAGGCCTGCGCGGCGCCCGGGGTGCAGTAACGGTAGGATCCACTCGCTGGGTGAACGGCGCTCGATCTCGGCACCGAAGAACGGGAAGATGATCGATCGGAACGGGACCGCGACGACGAGAGAGGCCAGGTAGTCCCCTCCGAGGTGGTAGCCCTCGATGTCGGGAACCACGTTCACCGTCTCCATCAGCGTCTGATAGACACTCGACATGGCAACGAGGAAGCCCGAGACGGGATCGTCTCCGAAGGTGTTCGCCGCCTGCACCTGGTTGGTCGCAGCGTTCGCGAACGTACTCCCCGACAACTCCGAGATCGGCACCTGTCGCAAGTTGAGGATGGTGGGGATGAGGAACGCGATCAACACCACGACGGCGAGGGCGCGCCACAAGCCGATCCGGGCACCCACCAGGTAGAGACCGGAGGCGATGACGCCCATGGTGGCGATCGGCCCCCCTCGGTCTCCGACCCCGAGCATCACCAGGATGAACAGGACCGCCAGCAGGACGACCTGCCTTCGCGAGCGACGATCCCTGCTGGTTGCGGTCAGGATCAGCAACGACCACGGCAGGAGATGCGCCGAGAACACCCCTACGACCTGGGGGATGGCGCCGGACCTCTTGGCTTCGTGGTATGCGGAATAGCCGCCCTCCACGGCGAAGCTCAGCCCGCCCCCGGCGAGCGAGGAGGCTGCGATGAGCAAGGCCGAGACCGCGTACATCGCGAACCCGACCCTCCGAAGCGCTCGAAAACGAGGCGTGATGTCCGCCGCTCTCCCCGCCGTGCTACCGGCGGTACCCGTCACCAGGGCGAGGATCTGGGTCGGAAGCAGGAGCGCACCGAGCAGGAACGAGGAGAACGCCAGCATGACCACCGGCATCCCTTTCAGGATGCCCTGGGTGTCCACGATCTCCCAGGAGCGGAAGGCATCGCTGCCCTCGAACAGGTACAGGATCAGCGGGCTGCACGTGAAAAGGAACGTGACCGCGAGGAACAGGGACGGGAAGGACAGCAGCGGCAACCGATGCACGTACAGCACGAGCCCGATCGTCAGGAGGCAGAAGATCACGGTGGTGAGCGCGGCCGACCGCACGTTCCCGAACGGCAGCGCTCCATGCCGAACCACGAGCCAGGCCAACCCCAGGGTGGTCGGGGTCGCCAGGAGAGCAAGCGTCAACCGGAGATACTCCCGATTGATCCAGTCTCTCCGAGCGTCTGCGGTTCCAGGTGCTTCGAGCGTCGGCGTGAGACGAGCACCGCCCTCAGCGGCCATCGACACGATGCGAGCTGCCTTTCTCGAGTCGCAACCTCATGCAGGGATTCATTGATCGAGGGCCACGACGAGCTGGGACGCGAATCCCGCCGCCCCCTCCTTGGTGGAGTAGTCGGCCCCATTGCTCGACGTGGAGGCGATCCGGATGCTGTAGGTGCCGTCCCCGGTCACGAGCGAGCTCAGATCCACCTCGTACCAGGTGTTCACGCTGACGGCCCCCAGCGACGCACGCAAGGTCGGATCGGCCGCCGGCTCCGAGTTCCAGTTCACGGTGTTTTCCTGCCAGGAGTTTTCGGGCACCCAGTAGAAGTCGCCACCCTTGTCCGAGGCGTCCAGGCAGAACAGTCGTAGCGTCACGCTCTGGATCGTTCCGGAGCCCACGCCCGAGACCGTGAACTTCAGGAGCCCGTGCTTCGAGGCCAGCAAGGCCTCGAAGCACGAAGAACCGCACGATGAAGGGACGTGTCCTAGGCTTCTGCACCGGTCACCTATCTCGATTTGACGATCAACGACGAGCTACTGTGCTGCCACCCTCAATCAGCGTCGGATCGGGGAGTTGCTCCATCCAACGACAACTCGGTGATTGTGGGGAGTGAGGTCGAAAAAGACCCTCCGACGAACGCGGGATTATCGCTACGGCGCATGCCGTAGGGGGATGACCGCGTCGTCCCCTTCATCACTCTTGCGCGGCCGCGATCTCAACGAGCTCCTCGTCCGGATGCCCACGGCCGGTCAGCATGCGCTCGAGGATCGCCGAGACCTCGGTCGGGTCCTTGCTTGAGAAATACCATTCGAGCGTGCGCTGGAGCCCCTCGGCGAACGGGACGCGTGGCTCCCATCCTAGGACCCTCTCGGCCAGGGAGTTGTCCGCAACCCGGTTCATCGGGCCCGTCGGCATGTCTGGCTGGAGCACGATCCGAGGGCTGTAGTCGGCAAGCTCGCAGACCCTGTGGACGGCGTCGATCACCCGAACGCGCTCCGTCGTACCGAGATTGATCGCGGAACCGTCTTCGACCCGTTCTGCCGCGAGGATGGTCCCCTCGACGATGTCGTCGACGTACGTCCAGTTTCGGATCTGCTCTCCGTTCCCCCAGACGTGGAAGGGGTCCTGGCGGAGGAACGCCCGCGCGATCATCGCGATCACGGCGTGGTTCTCGACCCCTCGGGGCCCGTAGACGGTGAAATAGCGGCACGACGCGGTCTTCACGCCGAACTCGTTGTGCAGGGCCCGAAGCGTGAGCTCCCCCGCCAGCTTGGCCAGGCCGTATAGACCGTCGGGGTCGTAGCCGGGCGACGCCACCATGTCTTCGGTCAGGCGAAGCGTCTCACGCGGGTCCGCCTGCAGGTACAGCGGATAGACGCACCCCGACGAGGCGTAGACGATCTTCTCCACGCCGGCGCGCAGGGCAGCTCCGAAGAGGAACGAATCCAGGGCCAGGTTGGTGGAACAGGCGTACTGGTGTAGGTCGACATACCCTCGGCCGCCGTGGTCGGCGGCCAGGTGGAAGAGAACGTCCATCCCCTCGACGGCTTTCGCCGAAACGGCCGGGTCGCGGAGATCGCCCCGGATCAGCTCCACCGCCCCCTCCCCGAGCAGGTGCCTGATGTTCGCGATCGCCCCGCTCGAGAAGTCGTCGATGATCCGGACCGACGCGGCGCCCCTGGCCAGCAATGCCTCGACCAGCGTCGACCCGATGAATGAAGCGCCCCCGGTGACGAGCACCTTCTTGGACCTGGACGACCAGTCCTCAGCCATAACGGAACCCCCTTTTCCTCGGGATCTCTTCGGGACCGCCATTCTGTCGGCGAGCCCGGAAGGGAACTTCGCGCAATCACCGCATTGTAGGTACTCCTTCTGGACTACGTACCGTCCGACCTCCTCCCCTAGAATCGACTGAATGAAGATCAAGATCCTGTGCACCCTTGGGCCGGCGTCCTTCAACCAGGCGGTGATCGAGGGGCTCGACAGGTTCGAGGTGGACCTGTTTCGGATCAACCTGTCGCATACGCCCGCCGAGGATGTGGCGGGCGCGATCGAGCTCGTCCGCCGGTATTCGAACACACCGATCTGCCTCGACTCCGAAGGGCCGCAGGTCCGCTGCGGGCATGTCGAGGGCGAGGTCACCCTGCGCGAGGGTCGGTATGTCCGGTTGACGGCGGAGCCGACACTGGGAACCGAGCGCGAACTCGCCCTCTGGCCGCGAGCGGGTTTCCACGTGCTCCGGCCCGGCTCACTCGTCGGGATCGACTTCGACGGGGCGCAGCTCCGCGTCATCGACATCGAGGGGGACGAGGCGAAGGCGCTGGTGGTCCGTTCGGGGCGGGTCGGGTCGAACAAGGCGGTGACGATAGACCCCGCGGCGGACCTCCCGGCCCTGAGCCAGAAGGACATCGACGCGATCCAGATCGGTATCGGCTACGAGGTCATGCACTACGCCCTGTCCTTCGCGAGCGCCGCGGAGGATGTGGGAAGGCTTCGTGCCCTGGCTCCTCCTGCCGCCCACATCATCGCCAAGATCGAAAGCAGGCTCGGGGTGCGGCAGATGGACCCGATCATCGAATCTGCAGATTCCGTGTTGATCGACCGGGGCGATCTCTCGCGCGAGATCCCACTCGAGTTCGTGCCTTACTATCAAAAGGCGATCATCCGGCGAGCGAACCGCTGGAACCGTCCGGTCTACGTGGCAACCAACCTGCTGGAGTCGATGGTGACGAACCGGATGCCGACCATCGCGGAAGCGAACGACATCGCGAACACGTTGCTGGATGGTGTCCACGGCCTCGTGCTGGCCGCCGAGACCGCCGTCGGGACGGACCCAGTGGGTGCCGCGGAGATGGTCGTCCGGGCGGTCCGCGCATTCGAGCGAGCGAGCGACAGCCAGCTGCTCGACGAGGATCGGACCCAGCTCCGGGCCGTGTAGTGCTCTGGCGGCGCGTGACGAGAGCGACGGTCGGGTGACCTCACCGTGATCCAATGCATCCTTCGCTACCACACCCGGCGACGTAGCGCTCCTACGCCGGATGAAGGATGGGGCAAGGAGTTATGCTCAGTAGGCTCCGTTCAGGCACGGTTCGTTCCTCACGGGCTCGGACCGCCCGACACGCGAGGTCCGGATGGAGAGGTGGAGCGTGGGAAGCAGCCGGGGACCCTGGAGCCAGTCGGAGCAAGACACCGTGACGCTCCACGACGTCCTAGCAACCATCCGCCGTCGGAGTTGGTTGGTGTTCGGCGTCACCCTGCTGGTGACGATGCTCGCGGCCGCCTATTCTTTCACACGGACCCCGAGCTACAGCTCGACCGCTGAGGTGCTGGTGAGGTCCACCCTCACCTCTCCGTTCGATACCGCCTCCTCCGGCCTCAGTCTCCAGACCGAGACCAGGGTCGTCACCTCAACTGCCGTCGCCGACATCGTGCGCACGTTGGTCGGCTCGTCGGCCGGTGCTGAGCAGCTCCTGGATCACGTCTCGGTGACGGTTCCGGCGGAAACCGAGGTTCTGCAGATCACCTACTCGGACACCAATCCTGCTGCGGCGCAACGAGGGGCGGAGGTGTTCGCCCGCGCCTACCTTCAGTTCAGGTCCCAACAGGCGAGCGACACCGTCGCACAATACAGGGACAGTCTGCAAACGGAGATCGTGGATCTCGACAGTCAGATCGAGGCGCAGCATCAGACGATCGGTCAGCTGGTTCCGAACTCTGAGCGCTGGTTCGAAGCCCTACGGGAGCTCGACTCGCTCCAGGCGAGACGAATCTCGCTCCAGGAACAGCTTGCCACGGCCACCACGTTGAGCGTGGATCCGGGACAGGTCATCCACGAGGCCGAGCTGCCGCGCGCCCCGGGCAGCCCGAGACACGGGTTCGACATCGCGATGGGGTTGTTCCTGGGACTCGTTCTCGGGATCGTGGCAGCTGTGGCCCTAGAGCGCCACCGAGATGCGATCACCGACGCCGATGCCCTCGAACGATCGATAGGCGCTCCCGTGCTGGGGGTCGTTCCGCGACTCCGTGCCTCGATGCGGACGTCGAAGCAGCCGGTCGCCCTGACCGAGCAGAGGAGCGGCGTGGCGGAGGCCTACCGTACGCTCCGGACGAACCTGCTCGCCATCAGCAAGCGGCCTCGGTCGCTCAAGACCATCCTGGTTACGAGCGCCGAGATGCGAGAGGGCAAGACCACGACCGCAGCGAACCTCGCGGTCTCCCTGGCCTTGGCGGGCAAGGATGTGGTTGTCATGTGTGCAGACATGCGAAACCCGCGTATCCACGCCCTGTTCGGCATTCAGAGCGATGAAGGCCTGGCGCAGGTGCTCACCGGCGAGCTCTCGATCGCGGACTCGTTGTGGGACTCGTCGATCCCGCACCTCCGGGTGCTTCCGAGCGGATCCGTGTCCACGCTCCTCGACCCCGCTGAGCTGCTCCAGTCGGGTCGTATGCTCGAGGTCCTGGCGTACTGCAAGAGGGCGGAATTCGTCGTGATCGACGGCTCACCGGTCCTCGGCTTCGCGGATAGCTTGGCGCTCGCCAGCACGGTCGACGGAGTGATCGTCGTCGCCGACGGCAGCAGGGGAACACGCACTTCTGTAGCCACGGCCGCGTACCAACTCGGCCAGGTGGGCGGCCACGTTGTCGGCGGCGTCCTCAACCGTTTCAAGCCTGTAGGGGCGGCAGCTCGATACGGCTCCAACGACTACCGAACTGGGTTCGCGCACCGGCGGCCGACCTCCGGACCCAGCGATGGCAACGGGCGGGTCACCCCCGGGGCGGCGTCGTACTCGGACTCCGAGGCGACATCACACCCGAAAGAAGGGCCGCGGAGTTGATGAACGCGGCCGCCTCGAGCCGGAAGGCAGCCTCGCAAGGCGCTGCCCCTCTATCGCGAAGTGGGGTTGATCGATTCGGAAATGAAGGATCGGTCGGCGACTCGAAGCAGAGCTCGGGTCCAGGAGCTGTGCTCGAACCGATGAGCTGATCAGCGGGCTCCTCGGATCACGCACGTCGCGGCTTGGATTCCCTGGATCACACGAGCGTTACCGTCGCGCTCGCAGGCTCGTCCAGCCTGAAAAGGTCCTCGTGCAACCCCTTCCGCGCCGCGAACGCGGCCGCCTCGAGCCGAGAGTGCACCCCGAGCTTCCCCAGCAGGTTCTGGATGTGTGTGCGGGCGGTGTCCGGGCTGATCGCAAGCGCCTCGGCGATGGCTCGGTTATCGGCGCCTCGTGCGAGCATGGCGAGTACCTGTCGTTCCCGGCGGGTGAGCTGCGACAGGAGGAAGATCGCCTCATCGCGTTCTCGACGGTGACGGATGAGCTTGTTCAGGAGCGTAGCGAGGAGCCGGGGCGGAACGAGTGCCTCGCCGCGAAAGACCGCCTTTGTGGCATCGACGAGATCTCCGAGCGCTGCCCCCTCGGTCAGATACCCGCTAGCTCCGGCCTCCATCGCCTCCATCATGGGCCCTTCGTCCTCTCTCCCGCCGAGAACGACGATCCGGCACGAGGGCACGGCCTCCGCAATCATCCTGGTGGTTTGCACGCCATCGCGCCCGGTCAGTGCCACGTCAATCAACGCAACGTCCGGCTTGGCGGTCCTCGCAGCCGCGACCGCCCCCATCCCGTCGCTCGCCTCGGCGACGACCTCGATGTCATCCGCGTTCGAGAGCGCGACTCGCACGGCCTCGCGGAGGAGCATCTGCGGCTCGGCGAGGAGCACACGCACCTTTGGGTTCACGTCCACGAGTTTGCCCCTCCGCTCGATGTCGGAACCTAGCAAGGGGTTCCGTCGCAGGGCACGCTTAGCCTGTCGTATGGGCCCTACGTCGAACGCAGCATTCGATCACCTCGGCGGGCACCGGCGTGATGAGCCCATTAGATACGCGCATTAGATGCGCCCATCAGATACACCCATTAGCAGAGCACGTCTTCGGGGTTGAGGTCCTGACGCATCATCGGCCGACCAACGGTCCTGGCCAGTGGCGGTCTCGACCTTACCGACTCGGCCGACGTTGCCGCCTCGGTCGGGTTACCCGTCTACGAGCTCGAGGTCCTTGCGCATCCCGCTCTGAGCAAAGAGCATCGCTGCCTCAAGGCGGGAATGGACGCCCAGCTTCCCGATCAGGTTCTGTACGTGGGTCCGAGCGGTATGTGGGCTGATGAACATCGCTGTTGCGATCCTCTCGTTGTCGGCTCCGTCCGCGAGCAGGGCGAGGACTTGGCGTTCCCGCCTCGTCAACCTCGAGAGCCAACGGGCGCTCGCATCTTGGTCGTTCCGACGTCGGAGGAGGTGCGAGAGGAGCCCCCCCAACATCCGAGGCGGGACGAGGATCTCGCCCCGGTGAAGCGTCTGCACGCCCCCGATGAGGTTGTGAAGAGGACTCTCCCAGGTGAGGAACCCCCTCGCGCCGGCTTCGAGTGCTGCCACCAGGATCTCGAGGTCATCCTCCTCCGAGATCACGAGGACACGGCAATCGGGGGTCCGTTCTCCTATCATCGCCGTGGCACGGATCCCGTCGAACTTCGGGAGCTTGGCGCCGATCACGGCCACATCCGGCATCGTTCGGGCGATCTCCTCCACCGTCTCCGGACCTTCTCGAGTCTCGCCCACGACTCTGAGATCCGGTTCCCCCTCGAGCACGATGCGGATGGCCTCGCGAAACAAGGCGCGCTCCTCGGCCACGAGGATGCGGATACGCTCGGTCGCGTCTACCCCCACCATCCCTCCTACCGGCCTGGAAGCCGTAGCGTAACGGGCGCCCACGTACGGATTCACCCGGCCTATGACGCAGCTTGACTACGACGAACGGACGACCCCGCACGCCGATCGCCGTCCAATACGAGCTCGTTGCGTACGGCGAAGGTTGCAGCCTCCAGCCGGGAATGAACCTGGAGCTTGGTCAGCACGCTTTGGACGTGCGTGCGGAGAGTGTTCGGACTGATATCCAGGCGTCGTGCCATGTCCACGCTGCTGGTTCCTCGCGCGAGAAGGGCGAGAACCTCCCTCTCGCGCTGAGTGAGTTGACCCGCAAGCAGCGCCACCCCTTCCTTCTTCGAGCTCCTGGTTCGGCTGCCCACGCGATGGCTCGGGACGGCGGTGACGACACCCGCGCCCATCGCTTGGGTGATCGCCTCCCGGAGTTGTGAGACCCGGCAGTCCTTGCTGACGTAGCCTCGGAAACCGGCGCGGATCGCCTGCTTTACGAGCTGTGGGTCGTCCAGGGCGGTGAGGGCAACGACGACCGTGCCAGGCGACTGCTCGATGATTGCCTGGCCGACGGCGAGACCGCTTCGGTCGGGCAAGGCCAGGTCAAGTAACACGAGGTTGGGCCGCTCTTCCTGGAACACCCTCAGTGCATCGGCGCCGGTCGCGACGGCAGCGACAACTTCCATGCCATCGGCCTCCAGGGTCCGGTGGATCACGTCAGCGAACAGCTGGTGATCGTCGACGATCAGGACGCAGATCGGTGCATCCGAGCTCCCTCGCTCAGCACTAGCAGATTGGACGTCGTTCCGAGTTCGTCCGTGTCCACTCATGTCACTCCTTTGTGCGGTTTGACCCCGCGCCAGTCTGCTTTGACCCGCGGCGCGCGATGAACCTGCCGAGACTCGTGCAGCCGCGAACGACGAGGGCCGTCGGTCAAGACGCGGATAGCTGCCACCCCTCTGCCGGTAACTCGATCACGAACGTAGCCCCCGACTTGGAAGATCGCAGCGAGATCGAGCCACCATGCGCTTCGAGCACGCGCCGGGCGATGAACAGGCCGAGCCCCGAGCCCGTCCGCGTGCGCCCGTTGGCGCGGCCTCTGCTGAACGGATCGAACACAGTCCCCCGCTCCTCGCGAGGGATACCCGGCCCTCGGTCGCGGACTACTACCCTGGCCGATCGGTTCTCGAACTCGATGCCGACCCTAACGGGCGTGTCCACCGGTGAGTACATGAGCGCGTTGCGGACGACGTTGGCAATCGCGCTTCTGAGCTGTCGCGGGTCCGCGCGCAGGAACAGCTGGTCCGGCCCGTAGAGGAAAACGCGGTCCGGACCCACTCCCAGGCTGGACGAGGCGATGGCCTCGCGCGTCACCTCGACGAGATCCACCGGTTGGCGCGTCAGCGTGTCGGCTCCTGTCGACCATCGCAGGAGCGGATCGATCAGATCGGAGAGCTGCCCGAGCTCTTCCTTCGTGCGGCGCAACAACTCCCGGCGCTCCGCCACAGTGGCGGTGTCCGTCGCTCGATCGAGCGCCGCGCGGGCGCCCGCGAGGGGACCCTTCAGCTCGTGCGCGGTCCAGGCGATCCCGAGCTCGTTCGATCGATCCCTGGACGGTCTGACGCCTTCCAGACCCAAGCGAGGAAGGACCCCCTCGAGGAGCGAGCCGATGCCGTCGAGGAAATCGCCCTGGCCGTTCGGCACGTCGCCGAGGAGCAGCACCGCCGTGCCGGCTCGGACAGCGACGACGTCGCGACAGCCGCTCACCTCGCGGAACCGGAGGCGCAACGAGGGGAGCCGGAGACGACGGGATGTGGGCTCGTCGCTCGATGCTCGAAATGCGGCACGCAGCGCCGAAGGCCTGCGGACGCCTAGGCCGTCTGCCGCGGCAAGGAACCATCCCCAGCCGTCACGATCAGGAAGCAGCCCGGCGATCGGCACGCGGAGGTGCTCGTGGCAGGCGTGTACCACCAACCGAACGACCTCGACCGCCGTCTTGGCCCACAACAGCTCCGCGGCCAGCTGGAGCAGCGCGCTCATGCCGGCGAGCGCGCGCTCGGTCTCGGCTCGAACATGCATGCCGCTCAACACGAGTGCCGACTCCCCGACCACCGCAAGCAGCACGTCCATCCGTTCGTCGATCGTGGCTGTAGGCGCAAGCACCTCGACGACGCCGAGCGCGTCGCCGTCGCTCGCGAGCGGGAAGATCCCGAGCGAGACGCCGACCGATCCCCGGACCGGAAGGTGAACGGCGTGCAGTGTCTGGAGGACTGCCCGGCGCCTGCTGGAACTCAACCTGCTCGAGCCGTCTTGCCGGCCCTCGCTCGCGATCACCCGAAGCCGTCCCGATGCGTCGGGAACGGCGATGCGAACCGTTGCGGATTCGCCGCCCGCCGCAGCCCGGATCCATCGCGCACAGGATGCCGCCGAGGCGCTCAACTCGGGCCATTCCGGCGCAACGGCTGATGAACGTGAAAGCGCTTGCCTCTGTGTCATCGGACCCCGCCCGTCACCAGAGAGATCGAGGAACTTTCAACGGCTTCAGGCCCGTGCGATCGACGGACCTCGCCGAGCGGGCTCCCGTTGCGTGACTGTGCATCCGCCATCGAGCGTACCCTCGTTTCCTAAGGCGTATGACTTACACGGAGAGTGCTCAAGATGTCAAGTTTGTCAACCATACGGGGGACCCCCTTTCAGTACATAGAACGTATGAAGTACGTGAGGGGTTGCGCTCCCAAGAGAAGCGGGAGTCAAAACTAGGCTCCCCCAGCGAACCGTAGATTTCCTGCCGACCACCGACCTGCCGCGCCCGATATGGGCTGCGTTAGTTGACCTACGTCACGTCGGTGATACACCTGAGCGCGCGAAGAGGCAGGATAGCCTCGAGGGTCGCGATGTCCGTGGGGGGGGCATGCCGGGAACGCTCGCGAAGGAGATCGGTGCCGTCCTCCGTATGGCTCGAAAAGCACGGGGACTGGCCCTTCGGAACGTCTCGATCCTGAGCTCGGGAATATTCAAACCCTCCTCGCTCGCGAGCTACGAACGGGGGGAACGCGCGCTGTCCGTCGAGAGATTCCTCTTCCTGGCGGATCTCTACGGCATCCCGCCGGCTCGACTGATGGCCCAGATCTCCCGACAGGTCGAGGGGCGGCCCCCGATCGTCGTCGACGTACGGACCGCACACACGATCGGCGGGGTCGAGGGGGCCGTCCTTGCAGGCTTCGTCCACGAGGTCATCACACTCCGTCGGCAGCCCGCGCCGGAAGAGATCTCACTCCGAGATAGCGACCTCGAAGTGCTCGCGACAGCGTCGGGACGTCGGGCGGAGCAGTTCATGGAGGCGGTTGAGCCGGCGCTCCGCCGATCTTGAACGTGCAGATCATGTTCCGCGGATGAACGCGACCGTCTCCCGCAAGCCGTCCTCGAGGTGAGTCCATGGTCGCCACCCGAGAGCGTCGGCCGCGAGGGCGACATCCAGCGCGCTCCGGCGCAGATCCCCGCGCCTGATCTGGCCATATCGGGGCTCGCCAGCGAGTCCCGTGATCGCTGCGAGCATCTTGTACAAGCCGTTCACGGAGGTCTCGACCGAGGTACCGATGTTGAGGAGACGTCCATCGCCCCGCTCCGCTGCGAGCGCGAAGGCGTGGACGACATCATCAACGAACACATAGTCGCGTGTCTGATTCCCGTCGCCGAAGATGGTCGGGGTCTCACCTGCAAGCATGCTGGCGGAGAAGATCGCGATCACCCCCGCCTCGCCGTGCGGGTCCTGGCGAGGACCGTAAACGTTCGCCAGCGCGAGCGCCGTCCAACCGATGCCGTGGTGGAGCTCATAGAAGTTGAGATAGTCGATGACGACCTTCTTGCTCACACCGTACGGCGACACGGGCCGGGCGCCGCTGAAGGCCGTCTCCTTGACCGGAAGCCTACGCGGTTCCCCGTAGAGGGTTCCGCCCGACGCAGCGTAGACGACCTTGCGTACGCCAGTGCGTCGTGCGCACTCGAGGACGTTCAGCGTTCCCATGACGTTGATGGACGCATCGAGCATCGGATCCTCCATGGAGGTCGCCACCGCGGCCTGGGCCCCCAAGTGCATCACGACCTCTGGCCGATGGCGTTCGAACAAGGACAGGAGACCATCCGCTCGAACGTCCATGTTGAAGAATGTGAACTCGTTGCCGTATGTGCGTGCCTCGCTGAGGTTGGCGATCCGACCGGACGAGAGATCGTCTACACCAACGACCCGATGCCCCTCGGCGAGCAACCGGTCACACAGGTGCGACCCGACGAACCCCGCTCCACCCGTGACCAGGAAGGTGGTCACCCGAGTTCCATGGAGGGCTGGGCGCCCACCCGCAAGGGCGTTCGCTCACCGCGGAGCAAGCGCCACGTGCCCGCGACAGCGATCATCGCGCCATTGTCCGTGCACAGATCCATGGAGGGGAACAGTACGCGGAACCCCGCCTCGGCGCCGGCTCTCTCCATCCGTTCGCGCAGCCGGGTGTTGGCAACGACGCCGCCGCCCAGCAGGATCGTCCCAACGCGCCGCTCCCGGGCCGCGTCAATCGTCTTGGCCACCTGCACGTCGACGATCGCCTCCTGGAACGACGCCGCGAGGTCGGCCGCGTCGACCTCCCGGCCCGCCTCGCGCTGGGCCTTCACGTGACGCAGGACGGCGGTCTTCAGGCCCGACAGCGAGAAGTCGAAGTCGCCCGAGTCGGCCATCGCGCGGGGGAACCGGATCGCGTTCGGATCGCCGGTCCGGGCGAGGCGGTCGAGCGCCGGACCGCCGGGGAACCCCAGGCCGAGGAAACGGGCCACCTTGTCGAACGCCTCGCCCGCCGCATCGTCCACCGTCTGCCCGAGGACCTCGTACCGATGCGGCTCGGGCATGTAGACGACCATCGTGTGACCGCCCGACACCACCAGGCAGATCGCGGGCGACAGCTCGGGTCCGTGCTCGATGGCATTGGCGAGGATGTGTCCCTCGAGGTGGTTCACGCCGACGAGCGGCGCGCCGGTCGCGAGCGAGATCGACTTGGCGGCCGCGATCCCGACCAGGAGCGCTCCGACGAGCCCCGGGCCGATCGTCACCGCCACACCGTCGAGGTCGGAGAAGGGGCATCCGGCCGTCTCGAGCGCCGCGTCGATCAACGGTGTGAGGGCCTCCACGTGTGCGCGGCTCGCGAGCTCGGGCACCACGCCGCCGAAGCGTTCGTGGACGTCGACCTGGCTCGCGATCAGGTTCGCGAGCACGGACTCCCGGTCGACGATCGCGACCCCGGTCTCGTCGCAGGAGGTCTCGATCCCGAGCACCTTCACGGGAGGACCTTCACGGCGACCCTCTCACGGAGCGATCTCCGCGGCCCGTGCCCAAGGCGTCACGCGACCTCGGGACGGATGCCCTCGGGGAGCTCGTCGACCAACCGGCGCAGCCGCATCCGGAACTCGGCGTCGCGGATCCCGTCGAGCCACATGATGAGCGCGTCCTCGCCGATCTCCTGATAGTAGTTCTTGCGGATGCCCACCGGTCGGAAGCCGAACCGCGCGTACAGGCGCTGCGCGCCCCAGTTGGTCACCCGGACCTCGAGCGACACCGCTTCGGCATCCATGTCGACCGCCGCGATCACCAGGTCGTGCAGCAGGCGGGTCCCGATCTTCTCGCGCTGACGTTCCGGATCGACGGCGACGTTGGTCACGTGCGCCTCTTCGCCGTAGCAGAGCAGCCCGCCGTACCCGACGACCTCTCGGTCGATGCGAGCGACGAGGTAGCAGCGGTTCCGGGACTCGGACATCTCCGAGAGGAACAGGTTCGGGCTCCACGGCCGAGGATACACCTGGCGTTCGATCGCCATGACGCCACGCAGGTGGCGACGGCGCATCCGGGTCACCTCAAGCCGAGGCGCCTCGGGCTCGCTGATCCCAAGTGATCTCCGCATCCGTCTTCCTCAGGTACAGGGGTACCAGGTCCGCGAGCCGGTCGGCCTGTTCGCGGATGAACCTCGGTG
>Ga0193738_1000584_pt1 | contig 17595 bp, 22 predicted proteins | sample L2a1metaG_FD_144927 | JGI IMG/M metagenome (GOLD analysis project Ga0193738, IMG submission 144927) | Soil microbial communities from a riparian zone of the East river system, Colorado, United States - L2a1 | ecosystem: Environmental > Terrestrial > Soil > Riparian zone | place: USA: East River...
GATCTGCACCGTGTCGCCGGCCTGCCCCTTCAGCCTCGGCACCGCGCCCGAATAGAACAGCCGGTAATCCCACCCGCCGCCGTCGATCCCCTTGCGCTCGGCCCAGGCAACAACCGGCGTAACAACATTCGCAACGATGAACGTCTCGGCCGCGCCCTGCTCCAACAGTTTCGACACGCCGGCCGCAAACACAGTCCTGGCCGGAAGATAACCGCTCGCCTGCTCATTCCACGTCGTCGCATCGCTGTTCCAGCTTTGCGTATCCGGATCCCATATCTGAGCCACGATCGCCGTGCTGCCGACGCTCACGTCGAACACGCCCGAAAGATCGCGGATCCCCGGCCGACCCGTCGCCACTTCGATCGTGATCGCTTCCGTGCAAGCCCGATTGGTCCCAGTAGGATACCCAAACGACACTTGGCCGCTTTCGGCCTCGCGCCAGGCAAAGCAGGCCGATGGATATTCCCAGTTCAATTGACGGCGGAAATGATCTTCCAGCACGCCATAAAGCAGATCCTCATAGCTGGTCAGATCAGTGCGAACAAACTTTCCGGTCCCGGTAATCATGTAAACCTGATTGCCGCTCTCGCACCACGCCTGCTGCGCAAACAGGCCGGTACTCGGAAACACGTCCCGCCCCTCAAACACATATTGCCCGCCGACATATTGCAGGATTCCGAGATAATGCGACTTGGCGACTAGCAATTGATCCCGCACCGACAGCAGATCGACGATCGGTCCCGAGCCGTTCAGGAACGCGAAATCGCCCGCGTCATTGGTCGGGCTCGGCACCCAATCGCTCGGCACCTGGCCGGGATCCGCCGACACGGACCACGCAACAAGCCCCTCTTGCAGCGTCCCGCCAATCTCCAGCGCGCCCGCCACCAGGAAATTCTTATGCCCCCGCATCACGCCGGCTTTCCACGTCGCCGGCCACAACGGCAGCGGCACCATGATCGACGCCGGATTGCCGTTCCACCAATAGGGTTTCAATTCAGGGTGATTGACGAACACCACGCCGCCGATATCGCCTATCGAATGCTTGCCGTTTTTCGCCACGATCGGCACCCAACCGGCCGGCGTTATATTCCAGTGCAGCGTACCTTCCGTCACCGCAATCCCAGTCGGCCCCCCATAAACCCAATACGATTGAGCGCCGACATCGACATAATGCACAAACCGCACGCCGCCCACGTCGATCGCGCCCGCATTGGCAAAATACCCCTCGCCAGGCGTCCGACACGTCTGGCCGGCCTTGAAATAGACGTTGCGGCCATCCGTCCACCAATCGGGCGGAACCGTGCCGGGAATAAGATCCCGGTTGATCCCGTTGAGCTTTAGCTCTGCCGGCTTGGACCTGGTCATTTCAACGACCTCGCCGCGAGCTGCTCGGGCAATGCCACCCGCAGCACATTGCAATTGTAAACGCACGATGCCGCATCACCGATCGCGCCCCGGCCGCACCCGTAAACCGTAAACAGCGCCAGGATGACGATCAGCCACAGCATCGCAATCACGACGCCTCGCGCCGATAGCCCCACTCGGCGGGATTTCCGAGCCGGCTGATAACCTCGGGCTGCCCACTCAAGTCGAACCATGTCTCGCCACGATGATCCGACACCAGAACCCATTTCCCCACTCGGTCCAGGAAAACTGGAACCTTGCCAGCGGGCGTATCCCCAGGAGGTTTTATCACCGTCGCCCCGGCCGGCAGGCGATAGATCGTCTCGCCGGATCCCGTCACGATCGCCGGCACCGTGATTGGGCCGACAAGCGCCCATAGCTTGCGGTCTGCCTGCCATGCCTCCAGTGCCGGCGCGATCATCGGTCACGTCCGTGTCATTCGTCGTCGCTGCGCTGCGGATGACGCCGGCTGCGCGTGATAGGCGGCTCCGGCTCGGCCGCAGGCGGTTCGAACACCGTCCCGTTCCACACCGCGCCGATCGCCGGCACCGCCGTTCCCTCCAACGGAAGCAACGTCACGTCGATCGGATGCTCCGGCGTGCCAGGCGCCGGCAGCTCCGCAATCCCGTCCCAATCGACAACGGACAGCACCGTGTTGTCCGCGTTGTTCAGTTTCGCATAATTCGCCATTTTCATGCCTCCGCTGGTTTGGCCGACATCGCCGGCTCAATGATCCCGCCTTGTTCGACGAACCGCACCCAGTCGCCGACCTCGCTGGCGTCGGTCAGGTGCCACTCATCGCCGTTCTCGTCAGTGCAGATAATCGGATTGACACCGCCCGGCTTCGCCATGTCCTGCATTTCGGGCGGCGGTGGCGGCGCGTAACGGCATGACACGTAGGACATGGTTTTACATCCTCGCACTGGCAACAAGTGTAGATCGGAATGCACCTGCCGGGGCTGTGCCTGAGGCTGTTCTGCTTTCGTAGCCGCGCACTGTGTCCGTCACTAAAGTCCCGATTGTGTTGGGGAAGCCGACCGCCGTCTGCGGCGTCCCGCTCATTGCGGGGGCCACTCTTTTAGGGACTTGAAAAGTGATCTGTGCCGAATAACTACTGCCACTCGTCACCTGACCACTGAAGATGTTGTAGACTCCCATCCCCTCATAATACCGCTGGCACGCCCGCAATTCCTCGGCCTCGCCAGGCGTCTGCCACGGCGGCGCATTCCCGGTCCCGTCAGAATCGAGATAAAGCCCGACATCCCCAAAGATGATCCCGCCGCCAGCCACAGCAGCGGCATTAGACTGGCCCGCCATCGCCACATACCCACCAGCATTCCATCCGGCAGCGCCAAATGGATATGTCGATCCGGCCGCCAGAGTGATGCCGAACATTAGCCCAACGCCAGTATCGGTCGGCCATACGCCTGCCGTGTCGCCAGGAATGACGATCTTGAAGTCCTGCCATCCAAGTGTAAGCGCGACATTGCTTAGGAATGCGCGGCTGCCTGCGGCATTTTGCACATAAACCGTGTAGGTCGCAGCCTGCCCCGTAGCAAAGGCCGAGAACCGCAGCACAACCGGCTTGGCGCTGGCGGTGCCCCACATGAAATCTCGAATGTTGACGCCTTCGATCGGCTGCCGCACCAGCCAAATATCGCCAGCCGCCAGAGCGGGCTTGGCGGTGGATGTGCCGCTGTATAGGACGCGGCTGTTTTTAGGCGTCACGATGCTCGGATGACGTTGGGCCGCAACCCCGGCAATGTTCGCATTCAACTGCCATTGATCCAACGCATATGCCAAGCCGCTAACAGCCGTGTCGCCCCACTCCTGACTGATCTGCATCGCAGGATTGACGATGCGATTTCGCGGCAACGCCGTTTTCAGAGCGGCCGAGCCCGCGGGAAATTCCGCCTTCAATACCGACTTGATCAGCCGGATATGATCATCGCCCTCCGCCTTGGCATCAGTTCCAAGCGGCCATAGCACATTCAAGCCGGGAATATTCGTCGCGCTCTCTACAGCCATATCAGTTGCTCACCACTGCATAAGGCGATCGCGACACCACGCCCGCCGAGAGCGTCATCGCATAGGTCGCGTTCGCCTCGGCCAACAGCGTGTCGAAATCGCCGGCCATGCTCTGCTTTGCCTCGAAATCCTGCACCATCGTGCCTGCCCATTTCAGCAGACCCGATATGAACAGCCCGGAATACTTGTCCGTCAAAACATTGCGATCGGTATCGCTCGCCAGCGCCGCGATCCGCTTCGAATAGATCAAATTGACGCTCGCCACGCTGGCCCACAACAGCGAGCCGCTGACCGAATAAAAGCCCCTGGCGCCGGCTCTCGACAGCAGGCCGGAAATGTCTGTCGGTTCCAATTCATTGCTGCCCGACAGCGCCGCCCGAGCTCTCACGAAATCAGTCGGCAGATCGCCCGTCAGGAAACCCGACACGCTCACCGTCGATAGCGCGATCGTCGCGGCGCCCTCGTTCTCCTGCACCACCAGGCTCTCGTTCAGATCGTCCAGCGCGAGGAATTGTACGGAATCAAACGGAATGTCCGACCTGTGGACAAACCGCGTCGCCAGTGTTTTCAGCTCTCCCCAGTTCACACTAATGTCCCTCGCTGATTGGACGCGCCGGCCAAGTCGGAATTCTCGATTGCTTCACGATCGATCGGCTCGGCCGGCGCCTTTTCCTGCACGAACACCGCAGGATGCTTCTTCGGCCAGCGGATCAACATCCCCGGCCGCACAACTCGAAACAAAACTTCACCCGCGATCGGCTTCATCAGAACTTCCCCACTGCCAGATCACGAAAATCAACATCGTTGCAGATCCGCCGCCAGCGATCCCGCCTGGTCTTTGAATCCGCCCTGTTGCGCGGGTCGAGCTCGGGATACAGCCGCAGGAAGAAATGGTATTGCGCCCAACTCATCCGCAGCGCCGGCCGGCCCCACTCCAACGTTTTCGCCGTGCCCGAAAGCGCCCGATTTTCAGCCATGATCCGGCTCTCATCGAGACTGTCCCAGGCTCGCGTGAGCCTGGAACCGTCCCAGAAGAACCGGGCCCGTTCCGTGCCGTCAATTTGCTGATAATCGGGCGAGTTCATCGAAGTGCGCTTTTTCCCTCTAAGTGCGCTTTTTCCCTCGGGTTAAGGCGTCACGGCCAGGGCGTAGTCGATGTCACCGATCAGCCCGTTGGCGTCGTCGGCCAGGACTTTCACCATCCAATCGACCGACATCATGCGGACTTCCGAAAGACCCTTTTTCGCCAGCGGCTCGGTCTGGTAGCCGCGCAGGAAAGAGAGCTCGATCGTCGGCGGATCCAGCACAAGCGCATTCGCCGAGCCGGCCGCGACATCGACCATGATCCGGTTAGGGATCAGTGCCAGCGTCCCGAAATCCGTCACGAACAGATTGACCGCGCCCTTGGCCGTCGCAGGCGCATCCGCCTGGCCGGTCTCGCTTGTCAGCGTGGCGATCTTCGCCGTTGTGCCGAAACAGTATTCGGAAAAGCCGCGAATCACCTCCGGCGCCGACATCAACACCGATGGATCGCCACCCTTTTTATAGATCGCCTGCACCATGTCGCGGACGATCTTTTCCGTGAGCGCACGCTTGGTCCCCTGCGTCACGGCCGTAATGAGCTTGGTGCCGGTCTGGAAACCAGGAACCGCGCCCGTCGCGCCCATGTTGTTGTTGGTCGCCATGAACGCAGGCACGCCGGCAGACTGGCCCGCCACCGCCGCGCCGTCATCCTGCACGGATGCATGACCGGACAGCGCATTGGCTTCCACGTCGCGCCGCAGCTCCTTCTGACGCTGGCTCACCTGGTAGGCGAGAGCCCGCGTTCCAACCGTGTCGCTCGCGTCAGCCCGAGAGCTCACTTGCACGACCTTGGTTGAAATCTGGCTGTGATTGCCGAGCCTGGCGCCCGTCTTGGTGTTATTGATCGTGTCCTGGTCGGCGCCGTCCACCACCTTGTTCGCCAGGTTGGGTGCCGCGAGCTCGTCCGTCGTCCATTCGGAATAAGAGTTGTCGTGCGATCCGCTGCCGATCATCTGCGTCAGCGGTAGCGGGACATTCGAAATATCCCATATTTTGTTCATCAGATCCTCGCGGATCCAGCCACCGGCCGGGATCGCTTTGAGGTCTGCACTGTCCAGATTGGTAGTCGCCATTTCAGCCACCCAACAGGGTTGCGATCCCGCCTATCTTGTCGCCGCTTTGGGCGATCTGTCTGGCGCGATCATCGGTTGATGATGTGCGGCTCGGCTTGATGCGCCTGGACGGCTCTTGCGTCGTCGGGATCATGTCCCGCTTGCCGTCCGCGCGCAGTTTGTCATAGCGGTCCAGGCGCCGGCAGGCTTCGACCAGGAACCGGATTATTCGCGGTTCGTTGATCGACTGCACTTCGTAGGCGCTGAAACCATAAGCCGATAGCCGCTTCGAAACTGCCTCGCGGTCGCGCGTCTGCGCTTGGTGATCTTTCCACTCGGGAAACCATTCCCGAAGCTTCTGCACCGCCGCCGCTCTCGCGGCCTCGGGATCACCATCCGCCTCGGCCGCAGCCTTCGCCAGCGTCTCCGCAGGCACATAGGCTTTTAGCCGTCCGAGCAACGCCTGGATTTTCTCGCCCTGCGCCGCCAGCATATTGAAATGTTCGGTTCGCTGATCTTCAAAATCGGCCTCGCGATCGTCCAGCGTAGCGATCGCCTTCGCCTTGTCCTTCAGTTCCGACAACGTGTAGCTCTCGCCATCGTCCGTCGTCACTGCAAGCTTGTAGAGCTCGGACACTTTGAGCTCGTGTTCCTCGGCAAAGTCCGCCAAGGTTTTCGGTCCATTCGGCCTCTCGGCCTGGTCGGGATCGATGTCGTCGGCCGGATCCGCCCGCGAGGGGTCTTGTGCGGATCCGGCCGGTTCACGCTTGGGAGGAATAGGCGCGCGATCATCCGACCCGTCGCCGCCCTTGCGCGATTTCTCGGCCGGCTCGCCGCCGCCGAACAACTTGCTAATGTCGTCTATCTCGGCCGAGCGCCCGACATGATGCTGCGCCCTGTTGGCGCGGTCCTGTAATGCCAGCGTTTCAATCGCCCGATCGCGCGCCGTGTCACGCCGACGGTTGAGCTCGCCCGTTTGGTTCTGCAACGGCGCCGCCGCCGCGGCCTTCGCCCTCGAATAGCGGTCCTGTCCGTTCGGCGGCTGGTTCGATCCCGAGCCCGGCGAGTTGTCCGATGACATACTGTATTCCCCTTAGACGGATCACGATTTCGCGCGTCTTTTATCCTGGTCGTTCTTCGCCTGCGATGCCTGCGCCTTGATCTGCTCTGGTATCGCGCTCGAATAGCGGTCTTGTCCGTTCGGCGGCTGGTTCGATCCCGAGCCCGGCGAGTTGTCCGATGACATACTGTATTCCCCTTAGACGGATCACGATTTCGCGCGTCTTTTCCTCAAGACTTCCCGGCTCCGTTGCCATCGCCACCAGAGCGCTTTCCGTTAGCGCCCCCTCCAGTTGCGACACTACGTCCTGCGTTAGCATTCTCGACAGCTTTCGCCTGAGTTCGGGCTGCAATGACATCGATGACCCCTCCTGTTTCGGTCTCGTTCACCTTGATCATGCTCTCCAGCACCGCCTGGAAATATTTGAACGCCGTATCCTGGTCGTTCTTCGCCTGCGATGCCTGCGCCTTGATCTGCTCTGGTATCGCGAGGATCGCTTTTTGCATTTCGGTTTGCTGCAACATCTGCTGTTGCGCGCCCTGCTGCTTCTGCTGCGCAGCCTGCGCCGCCTGCTCGCTCGCCGGATCGATGAAATAGCTCTCGGGATCCGGCACCAGGTTAAGCCGCAGCCAATCCGTCGCCATCTTGTACAGGCCGGCTTTCGTCACCAGCTCGCCCTCGAGCCCGCCCTGCATGGCCTGCGAATAGAATTGCAGCCCGCCCATTAGCGTGTTCGCCTGCAACATCCGCTCGCCAAACGACGGCGCCACATTGACGTTGCAATGTGTCCTCGGCTGCCAGGTTTTCGGATCCTGTTCGCCCCACTGTTCCGCAATCTTGACGTTGATCGGCCCACCGTCGCCGTCGCGCAACTCAGCATGGGCCAGAAGGAACACCTCGCGCACCATGCTCTCGGCCAGGTTCCGCGCCATGAACGAAACCATCAATTCCTTGGCCGCATAAACGCGCTCGGTCCCGTGCGCGCTGTCGCTGGCGATCTGCATCTCGGCGCCGATCATGTCCAGCGATGCGCCGCCGCGCTCGCTGCGTGCCTTGTCAAACTCGGACAGCGCCGCCTTGATCGACATCCCGACATCGAGCACCGGGATCGGGATCAACGCGCTCGGGCTTTTCAGCCGGACAACGCCGCCTGCTTTTGGCGTCGTGACATCCGCCATGTCGGCCTGGCCCACCACCACGCCATAGCGGCCAAACGAACAGTTCTGGACGTTATCGATCCACTGCCGCCAGAGCTCGGTCTTGCCGGCCTGCACCTGGTAGAGCTTTTCCGACAGCGCTTCGCCGTCATGACGGTTCGCAATAGGGAACGCCGAGCCGGCCGCGTATGGGGCGCGAGAAACCGGCTCGGGGTCCAGAAGCCACTGCTCATCGCCGCGCAGTGACCTTTCCGGTAGCCAACATTTGTAGAGATACGTCCGATCGTCATCCTCATCGAATGTCAGCCGCGCATAGACCTCATACACGCGGCAAATCTCGCTCTGCATCACGATCGGCTCCACCGTGCCTTGCAAGCCCTTGCGCTGCGTCTGTTGCTCGGCACCGTCGCCCTGCACCACGGCCGGCAACTGCTTAACGATCGCCCAAGGAACGCCCATGCGCGACAGCTCGTCGCGCGTCATGTAGTGGACTTCGCCACACAGCCGGCAGCCGTCGAGCTTCTGGTCCTCGTGATCGGGATCCACGAAAAACCGGCCGTTGGCGATGGCCTCGATCATCAGCCGGTTTGTGCTCTGCGTCACTTCAACGCGAGCCTTGCGCTTGTCCTGGTCATAGCTGATCAGGCGCCGCTCGATCCCCTGTTCGCTCTCCACCAGCACCGCGAGCTCGTCAGGATCGATATCCTCGAATGTCATGGTCGTGGTGAGCTTGTCGATATGCCACCAGCATTTGAGATAGCCGGTCCTGTACATCAGCGCATTCTGGATCCCGTCAAGGATCCGGCGAAAGCCGCCATTGTCCTCAATCAAGACCTTGTTGACGGCGCGGCTCTCGGCCTTGGCCTGGCTCTCATCCTGCGCATTGTTCGCCGCGAAAGAAACCACCGTGTCGCTGGCGAAACTGATCACCATCTGCGCACACGCGGCGGTGATCATCGAATTGACGTCTGAGGATTGAACCTGGCTGCGTCCCTCGGCCTCGGTGCCTGTCGGGCTGGTCGTGAACTGCTGCCAGGCGCGTTCCCGCTGTCTCGACTTGTCGCCCTGCGCATCAATCGCCTGCTCGATCCGCGACCTGAGCCGCGTCACGATTTCAGACGAATATTTTACAGAAGCCACCTTTGAGATCCCTCACGATTTAGACCGCGCCGACGCCCTCGCGCCTGCGGATCTGTATCCCGGCGCATCATTGCCGGGTCATGTGCGACTGCAAACATGCGAACAGCGTCCGCCATGTGTGAAGCCCAATCGTGAAGCGGTTTCGTCTTAAACGCCCTGTTGCGGTCGTCAAACTGGAAACGGTAATTGCACAGCGCTTCGAGCACTCTTCCACCGTTCTCAACATCTATCCACACGTGGGGCAGGATCGCGCGCACACTTTCGACGCCATCCTCAATTGCCCAGTTGACAGTTGGCTCGAAATCAAGGCCGCGCTCCGAAGCGATTTGCGATCGGCTCTTGCCCGACCCGAGCTCGCGTACCGCCAGATCGTGCGGCCCATAATGCCCGATGTAATTATCCCGCCACGGCTTGTTGAGCACCGCCGACACAATGTCCGGCAGTTTGGTGAGCTCGTATTCCTCGGCCGCTATGATCCTGAGCTCGGTACCTGCGCGCTGCCAATAGACGATCGCCGTCGCATCCGCGAAGCCAAGATCCCAGGACGTCATCACCGGCAGGCTCGCATCGTATTTGACCGTGGTGAAGCGGCCGGCCTGCAACGCGTTCATTTCGCGGCCGTATATGGCGCCGATCATGGCCGCATTGAACGAACAGTTCATCTCCTGTTCGAACAGCGCCTCGGGCACGTTCGGATCGCGCCGCATCTGCGCAATCTCGTCGGCCGCAACCATGTCCGTCTGGTCGTGCCGGTAGCAGAAATAGGCCCAATCGGGATCCTCGGCCGGCGTCCGCGACAGATCATACAGCATGTTCATCCGGCCGCGCGGCGTGCCCATCAACAGCGCACGCCCACGCCGATCGGCCAGGCAATAGCGCAACACGCTCGACCATAGACGCGGATCGCAGTCCGCGAGCTCGTCCACAATCACCTTGTCGAGATAGATGCCCCTGATCGCATCGATGTTGTCGGCGCCCAACAGCATGAACTGCGCGCCATTCGGCTTGAACGTCACCGTGAGCTCGCCCTTGTTGATGTCAAACAGGTCCGGCGCCTGGCCGCACGTGTTGGCGAGATAGTCCCAGGCGAGTTTCTTCGATTGTTTCAGGAAAGGCGCAATGTAGGCCACACGCGGAAACGGCAGCGGACACGACAGCATCGTCTCCAGGCCGTCGAATATCGCCATGACAGTCTTGCCGGCACGCCGATGCATCACCGCTGCACGGTGCCGCTTCTGGCACTGCATCACCGCCAGCTGGTGCGGCTTGGGATGGAAGTTGACGTTTATGCGGATATTCACGGAACCCGCTCAAGAATATGCAGCCCTGTTCCCGTCAGACCAGCAAATGACCAGCCATCTTTATAAAAACACCAGCCCCAAACCGGATGCCCTCGCACTATTGTTGGCTTAACTTTGCGATGATTGACGAATGTAAACAGCCGTCTGCCTGGCCAGCGCCGCCACGCTAGTTCCCTCGCCGCCGCCAACTGCACTGATGCAGGATCCCCACCATTGCGCCGAAAGATCGCGCAATTGACGCCTACCTGTCCGTCACGCCGATGAACTTCACTTCGCCAGGCGCAAAGCGCGTCACTGTTTGCCGACAACAAAAGCAGTTTTTCGCCTGGCCCAACTATCAGTTTAGGCCGGCGCCCGTCGGCATACTCGCGCCGGCTATAATGCGCCTCGAATAGCGCGCGCGCCGTATCGTTGCCGTCCTTGACTTCGATCCAGCCATCGCCAAACAGAAATGGTTGAATATTCACTCATCACTCGCCTATTCCCCCTCGCGAATCCTCGCTCTCAAATACCGCAACCACGTCCTGCGACGGCGCCTGCGACCAGGCGAAGCTTAATTCGAACTGGTCCATATTGTCGCGCTTGCGGGCTTTGACGTCGGCCGGTCCATAGATCCTATCCATGACGCCCAAAGCGATCTTCGCCGCCTCGGCCGGCTGTATCGTGATCTTGGAGCGAGCGTGTACCGCCATCGCCAGCAAGTTGCAGACGAATACGATCGGCTCACATCCCAAGGCCTCAACCGCCGCCGCATGTAGCTGGCCCGCTGAAAGTCGCTGGTCGATATCCTTCTCGTCCAGAAGCGCTGCGATAGCAGCCATTGAGCGCGTGTTGCGTTCATCAAATCGCCTTCTTGGTTCCATCGCCATCTGGTAACCCCGCTACCTCTCGCTGATGACGCGCCGCCGCCGCCGCCGCCCACTTTCGCCGAAAGCGGCGACGGCTGCCGCCGCTTCGAATGCCGCTAGGATGGCGTTGGATTGCTCGCCGGCCGTGCTAATGTTGCCATTGCTGCGGATGACTAGCGCGGAGTCGCCATCGTAGAGATGAATGACGCGATGAGGATCTAGGCTCACAGCCAAACCTCTACGATCCGCGCGTCATCCTCGGGCAGTCGCTCGAGCCGCACCAGGCCTCGGCGCGCGAGCTCGACACGCAATTCCTCAAGGCGATCGGAAATCAACAGTTCATCGCTAAGCGATTGCCCTTCCGGCGTCACAATGAACCGCTTGGCGCCATAGCGCCGGCGCCCGTCGCCGAGCTTCGTCGTCAACCCCTGATACACAGTCCAAATGTTGAGCGAATCCGTCACTCTAGGATGCAAATTCATGAGTCGTTCCATAGGGTTATCACCTTATATGAGGCAATTAACCTGATTTTGGTTTACGGCTAATTGCACGTTTATCCACTAATGCGTCACTTTGTTTCACGTGAAACGAATCCTTGACAAGTGGTTAATTCTCCGAACCAACAACAATTCGCGTTAACCCTTACGCAAAAAGGCTTGCGATTCGGCTAAACACCATCTGCTTTAGCGGGTTTCGACCTTGCGCCAGCCCCATGAAGAAACTCTCCGGCGTCAGCGGCGGCTCCTGGAATTGCGGAATGTCCACCTGGCCGCTCGCCGGATTGCGATCACCGAACATGAAACTTGTCAGCGGATTGCCGAGCTCGGCAGCAGGCGTCGGCGGCACGTTGCCGGTCTGCGGCACCGGCGCGCCGGCATAGTCGGCGCCCAGCCCGCCCATGAATTGCCGGCCGTATGAGCCAACGCTTGTCCCCAGCACGTCCTTGCGGCCGGACTTGCCCACGGATCCAGGCCCGCCAAACCACGCCTGCGCGGCGCCCTCGGGACCGTATTTGTTCACATAGCCGCCGAATATCGTGTCGAACGTCGCGTCCTGCGCGGCCGGCGATGCAAGGAACTCCGATCGGGACAGCTCGCGCCCAAGCGCCCGCCTGGTCCACGGCCCAACGTTATTCCCCATGACCTGATATTTGCCGTAAGGCCGATCGCCCTTGGTGAACGGGCCCAGCGCCCCGTAATTTCCACCACTCTCTATGCGTGCAATTGCATCACGATACGACATAGCTTTCGCCTCCGTTTGCCGTCACCCCTCGCGATTTCGCTTATAAGTTGTGCGTCAACTTCGCCACCGCTTCTGTTTCATAAGCCTCTGTAGCGCCGGCGACGCCAAATTTTCGTTCGGCGCAAAGAATGTATCAGAATTTAACACTGAGGTTGATGGTCTTGTAGCAGCGTTGTTACAACGGGAATAACGGCGCTGGATCTCCTTTCCGGCAAGCAATGACTCGACCCGCGAGCGCTTCCACGCCGCCTCGATCCACGCAACCTGGCCGGGCTCTTTCGCCATCCAATAGCGCAGCCGGCCCTTGAACCAGGCGCCGTTGTCCTGCCGCACCCTGAGTTGCACCGTCTTGATCGCGCCACATCGCCGCAGCCATTGAACCGCGCGGTTCACCGTCCCTCGGCAGCAGCCGATCCGCTGCGCGATCTTCGCCTGCGAAGGCTGGCACGATCCATTGACGCTGTTCTCAAGCAGCAGCAGCTCAGTCAAAACCGCCTGGTGGCGCGGCCGGTAGCCGGGGCGCCTGGCGAGCTCGCTAATGACTTTGATTTGTTCCCGAACCGCAAATTGCATCGATCGCTTCCCTCTTGACGCGATCGGCACGGCTCTGTAGGACTCGCAACTGTCACGTTTTACGAGTTTGGGCCGAGTCGACAGCAATCAACTCAGCCTAACCAGAAAAGCCGGGAAATCAACCTCCCGGCTTTTTTGTGTCCAAAATTAGCCGACATCGCGTGTTTTCCCCTCGCGATCACCTGAAAATATTCAACCCAAGCAGGCCCGCGCCGCCCGTCGCCGCCACCTTGCCGGCCGTCGATCGAACGCTCTCCTGGATCACCCTGCGAACGCCCGTCGCAGGAACGCCGCTTTCGTTTATGCGCAGGATCTGCAATGCGTCGAACAGATCGCGCTCCGGCGTGCCACCCTTGGGACCGCGCAGCCCGAACCCGCCCGACGACCGGTCTTTCTTCAAGCCGGCGAACAGCGTGTGCGGATTGACGTCGCCCGACGCCGACAGCGATCCCGCGCGCTTCGCAGCCATGAGCACCTGGTACTGCCGCCGCGAGCGTTCCCAATAGTCCAGCAGCCGATCGCGGCCGCTCTTGCGGAATTGCTGCGTCGCAACCCTATCCATAGCCGTGACCGCCTTCATCAGCGCTTCGCCGCCCGACGTGTCGCCCTGCGCGAACAGCCTGGCGCTCTCGCCCGCAAACGTCCTGCGCGCGTCCATCCACTCGGCCGGCGAATATTGCTGCGGATGCGCCTTGATCGAATCGATCGCGTCATCGATGAACTTTTGGCCGCGCGATCGGCCGGCCGGACCTTTGACCTGACTGATACCCTCCAACGCATTCGCAAGCGGCTGGCTCGGCATCTGCGGCATACGGCTTTCCACATAGTCGAACCGCTGCCCGATTCGTTCCTCGATCTGCCCGAGATCGCTCGACAGGATCGATCCTTTCGGATTGTCCACGCCTAGCGCACCCTCCAGGAGCTCGGCCGCGCGCCGCTGATTCTGTGCCTTGATCTGTTGCTCGACCACGTCGCCGAACGGGTTCATCTCGTGGACGCTCTGCATCAGCCGCGCCGACGCGCCCTGCCGAGACCCGAAACCCTGCGTCGTGCGGATCCCGAGCTGCTGGCCTCGCTCGGCCAGTTTCTGCAATGACGGATCGTCAAACGTGTCGGCGCCGGCCTCGGCCGTCCGTCCCGCCGCCCGCGACGCCTCGGAATATTCCTGGCCGAGCAATCCCTCCGGCGTCTCGGCCGCACCAACCGATCGCGGTCCCGCACCAGGCGCACCCTCTGGCGCGGCCACAGACGCCGCCTGGCGCGCTTCGGCTTCCACCGCAGCCCTTTCCAGGTCCGACGCACGAACACGCTCTGCGCCCGCCTCTACGCCCGCCGCAACGCGATTGCTGCCGGCGTTGACCACACCGCGCCCGAGCTTGACGGCCGCGACAATGCCGCGCACCGCCGCCGAGCCGAGCAATTGCAGCGCCCCGCTCTCCACGCCGGCCAGCAAGCGCGTCTCGAAATCGCCAGGACGCATCGCGCTCGTCAGCCCGACAGCGCCAACCTCGGCCGCGAGCGTCGGCAACAGCGATACGCCGCCCGTCGCAGCTGCCGCCAGGCCGCCAGCGGCCGCCTCGGGCGCAAAGCCGCCGACGCTCTCGCTGATCGGCGCCACCGCCTGCGCGGCCGCCTGGCGCTCTTGCAGCGATTGCAGCTCTTGCGGATCCGCAATGCCCAAAAGTTCCTGTATGCCGAGCGACACGCCCTCAAAACCGCGTCCCGCCGCGCGGCCGAGATTGCCAACCGTCCCGCCCTCAATCATGGCGCGATCGACAGGAACCCACTTGCCGGCCTCGTCGTCAAAACCCCAGACATATTTGTCGTCGGGATTGTCGGGCGGCTGAATTTCGCGAATGCCCATGTCAGCCCCTCGGAACGCGAGGATGAGTTTCGATCGTCGTTCCAACCGGACCCGAACCGCGCGCCGGCGCCTGCGTCACAGCCTTGTCAGCCGAGCCGGCCGGCCTGGTCGGTAGCGACGTCGCGTATGGGCTCTTGCCGGTCTGTTCCAGCGGAATCCGCCACTTGCGTTCCCACGCCGTCACAGCCTGGTTGCTCTGGATCGACAGCGCTCGCAACTTTTCGCGCGCCGTCAATGCCCAATCGCCGGTTGGATTGTACTGCGTCGCCGCGCCGCCAACGTCGGGAATGTAGTTTTGCAGCGCCCGCTCCGTTCCCTCGTCCAGCGATCCAAACGCCTTTTGCTTGCGGATCGCGTCCTTGACGGTCTGCGTCAGCACAGACGCCCGCGCGCGATCCCACGTCGATCGTCCTTCGACCATATCCAGCAGCTCTTGCTGTGCCGCCTGGCTTTGCTGGATCGGATCCAGTTCCGCCATGCTGTCCTGCCACTTGGATCCGCCCAGCGTGGGAACAAAGCCGCCATCCACCGAAATCGAATAGCCTTCCGGCCGGTCCTTCACGAACCCTTGCTTCGCCATGAAATCATAACCCATGTCGCGCTGTTGCTGGTCCTCCAGATAGCTGCGCCCCGTCTCGGGATCGGTCCCGAAAATCATCTTGTATTGGTCCATTATGTTCTGGTTGCCGAGCCGCAGCTTTTCCTTTTCCACGCGGATCTGCTCATCGGCCGAAAACCCGATCCGGCTGCGCGACAGCGCATCATCGAGCCTGGTATGCGTCATCTGGTTGGAATAGCCGAGCTGCGATTGAAGCCACTGCGCGCCCTGGTTGGCGATCGCGGCCGGCCCCGCCTCGGTCGCCGCCCACAGCCCATATTGCGCGGCGCGATCCTCGGGCAACGCAATCGCCTGCTTGAACACCGGCGAGCCGATCAGGTTTTGCGCGAACTGCCCGCGCATCTCGCGTTCCTGGTTGAGCAAATAAATCTGGTCGCTCATCTGGCCGCGCCGGCCGAAATAGCTTTTCGGTCCCCCTATCAACAGTTCCATGATGTTGACCGGGGGCATTTCGTAGGAGCTCATCACGCTATCGGGCATCACATCACCACAGATTGAAACCGAATTGCCTGCTCTGCCCCTGCGACTGCGCCAGGTTCTCGCCCTGGCTGCGCGCCATGGATGAGCTCATCATCGCCGGACCACCCAGAATGCCCGCCATGTTCTGCCACGGCAGGAAACCAAGGTTCGCCCGAGCGCCCGCAAGCCCCTGGAAGGCGCCGCCGAGTTGCCCCCTCATGGCGCCCAAATCCGCCATGCCGCCCGCAATGCCCGCCATGTTCGCCGCCGCACCTGGCATCGCCATGCGCATTTGCGCCGCCGTGTTGTAGGCGTTCGAATAAAGATCCGTGCCGGCGCCGGCGATCGCCCGCGACGCATCGCCCGCCGCCACGCCCTTCGCCAGCGCCTCGCGAGAGCCGCCCATGTTGCCGCCGATACCAGCGCCCGATCTGATCTGCGGCAGGACTTCACGCCCGAATTGCTGCCCGATCTGCTGCGACATCTGCGCCAATTGCTGTTGCGCAAGCGCGTTGTTCGGGTTGGCGAATTGCTGCATCTGGTTAAAGCCGGTCTTGGCCGCGCCCATCGCAGCGCCAAAGCCGGCGCCGGCCTGCCCCATCTGCGCGCCGGCCGCGCCGAGTTGCGCCTGCGCGCTGTTCATCAGGCTGTTTGCCTGTTTCATGCCCGTGCCGTTCTTCGCCGCAGCCCCGGCGCCCGCGTACAGCTGTTCCAAGAACGGCGCCTGCTTGCCCCAAACGCTTTGCGCGCTTTGCGCCATCGACTGATTGTAGCCGTATGAGTTCGAGCTTTGGTTGCTCGATCCGCCGCTCATGCCCATCTACTGAAACCTTTCCTGGTCGTGGAAGATCAGCCCGTCCGATTGGCGCACGATCCCGAGCCGCCGCAGGATCCGCTTCCATCCCGGCCGGCCGATCAGCAGAAGCTCGGGCTTGACGCCGTGGATCCCCGCCCACCGCACCGCGATATCTTCTATCACAGCAACCGTCGGCTCGGCGCACCGCTTCATCACGTCCCGCCGCCCCTCCGCCGCCGCGAAATACAGGCAATTGGTGCCGCCGCCGTCCCACAGTTCGATCCCGAAACCCGCCTGCATCGTCTCATCGATTTCCGACATCAGGAAAAAGTGCAGCGCCCGCACCTGGCGCGTTAGCTCGTAAAACTCCTGCTTCGAATAGCGATCGTCGCCGCCAACCTGGTAGAACTTCCACGCCGCCTGCAATTCCAGCGGATCACTGCGATCGACCATTTGCGGCCGGATTCCATGCTTGAAGGCGATCGCATCGCTCAATGTCACAGCTTTATCCATGCGCCCGCCCTCCTTTCGTAAAGCCCCTCGCCGGCGCCAACCACGCCCGCCAGGAAATATGCCACCATCCCGTCATGCGGCTTGGCCGGCGCCGCCGCGAGCTCGTCCAGCGTCAACCATTGCGATCGCCCGAGCCGCATCACCGACGCAATGCGATCGAGTTCGCGCGCCATCCACTCGCGCAGCGCCGCCTCGCCGCCAGACTGCGGCGGCGGTCCAGGCTGATACCAATTGCCCCTGGCGTCCGGCGCTACCATCTGCCGCTTGGCCTCGCGCTCGGTATCACGCTCGCCAGCTGCCACACGGACCCGCCCAGGCTCGACACGTTGAAACCGCCGAGCCGGCCCTCAATCATGAAATCCACCTGCTCCTGGCCGCTGCCGATCACGAACGGCAAAGGACCCGTAAACACTTCCGGTCCGTCATCCGTCTGCCGCGCGGAAAACTCGATCTGCA
>Ga0193738_1000585_pt1 | contig 17588 bp, 14 predicted proteins | sample L2a1metaG_FD_144927 | JGI IMG/M metagenome (GOLD analysis project Ga0193738, IMG submission 144927) | Soil microbial communities from a riparian zone of the East river system, Colorado, United States - L2a1 | ecosystem: Environmental > Terrestrial > Soil > Riparian zone | place: USA: East River...
ATGTCTTCCCATCCGGCCTGTTCACCAACGACAGGATTATTCAGGATGTAAATAGAATTGACAACAATTCCTTTTGCAACACATGTCTCAACCGCTTTTGTGTAGGGCTCATTGCCAGTCGTCACCAGCCCGTTGCCACCCAGGAAAACAACCTTGATCGCTTCCGGCCTTTCACTCCATGAGATCTTCTCACCGCACACTTTCAGCGCCGGTCCGACAAACTGGTCGCCTTTTTCAATCTGTGTTCTAAGCTTCAGCAGCTCATGCGTAAGACCCTCAATGTCGTGCGTGAGGTCGCTGATGACCTTTACATAATAGTTATCCCTTCCAAAGCTTGGCCGCGCAAACCCGACAAAACCTATTCTGAAATCAGGCCGCGGTTGACAGCGACTGAAGAGGTTCACGTAGTCCCATATATGGTTTCGCATGCGTTCAATGATTCCATTGGTACTTCCGCTGAGGTCAAGGCAGAACACGATGTCAACAGGAGTTCCAAAAGGGCTCTGGGTGACGGGCTTAGAGGATATTCCTGTAAAGAGTAAAAGCAGGAAGAAGAAAATTCGGATGAGTCCTGGTTTCATTGATGCCAGACAAAGATATATACTTGAAAAATCCTGAGAGCCTGTTTTTAAGAGAGGTTCTGTGTACTTTTACAGCAATGGATGTGGAAGAAATAAAAGTAGTCAAAGAAAAGTGGAAATCACTGACGCAACAACTGAAATCACAGTTTGAAGAGGAGCCTGATCTGCAGGTGATACTTTTTCTTGTAGGCGTGCAGGAGTTTGGAAAGGGGTTTGAAAAATTCAGCAAGGATGATAAACAAAACCTGATGCATATGGCTACCTGCAAGGTGCTCAGCGCTTATGGATATTATGAACTCGAGAAAATTGACGAGGATGGCTGGCATCATTATAAACCGGGTAAGCCTTTGCCTCCCATGTCGCTTGGAGAACAAGACATGCTGCTGCGCAAAGCAGTCATCAGGTATTTTGAAGAAGTGACTAAGTGACTATGTAACTACCTTATTATTCTCCTTCGCTAAAGGTATTGTGAACGATGAGGTGACTAGAAGTCATCTCAAAAACAAATGTGATCCCTCCTTCGTCGGGATGACAAGTGCTAAAAGAGCTAAATGGCGCTGCATCGGATTTCTTAATGCATCAGCATTGCTCTGCAGCGCCAATTCAAATTACAGATTGCTGTCATCCCGACGAAGGAGGGATCTCTGTAAAAATTAATTTTGAGATGGCTTATAGTAACTAAATGATGGACCTGACCTGAGCTTGTCGAAGGAAACAGCCTCGGAAATTGCAAAAGTCACATCTCATTAAAATGAAAAGGCCCTCCGTAAATTCCCGGAGGGCACAAGGCAAAATTAGTACAGGGTATTGTTACCGGTTTGAAATTACACCGGGATTATTTTTTTCGCTGCTGATAGGCGCTTTTGATACATATACTGCACCCCAATTATCTACGCCTACACAATCACCATTTTGAAGTGTGGTTTTGCTTCCATCTTTCCAGGTAATGATACCGTCAAGTGAAACGCTGGCTCCATTCTGAAATGCAACGGATTCTGAAACCTGCTTTCCATCTTCTGACATTAAAGTTGTTTTACCGTTCTCGCCGGAAGAACAGTATTTAATAATCTTGTTTTCTGTTTTGCTTTCTGTTACCGGTTCCTGTGCAAGTGCCACGGAAGCGATTAAAAAATAAAGGGCGGAGGCAACGATGATGAATGCTGGAGGGAGGGTAAGCTTTTTCATTTTCAAGTTTGTATTATTGATTGCCAATAGAGAAAAGTTGTGCCGCAGAAGAGAAATGCAAAGGCATCATCGATTTCAGGCAAAATGCTTTATAATGATTTTAAACCTGAGTAGAGTTTTACGCGGATGTGGATTTTTTACTCGGATGTTTTCGCTCTAAAGCTGTTGTTATAATGAAGCCCTCTTGTGCTGTTAAGACCTGCGATTAGCGCAAAACTTTCTACGATTCAAAACGACATGTGTGATCTCATCTCTATACAAAGTAGTATTTTTAATATAGCTTTCATCTAACTGTTGGCACATTTATTTAAAGAAAGCCTACTGACAAGGTAATTTAGGTTTTACATTTTAAATTAAAAATAAATTTAACTCAAATGAAAAAATTATTTGTAATGATCGCGTTGGCTGCATTTACAGCAAGCGTGACAATGGCACAAGCTCCTGACATGGTGAAGGAAAAATTCAAAAAGGATAATCCAAATGCGATGAGCACTGTCTGGAAAAATGAAAAGGACAACACATACCGTGTAACGTATTCAGAAAACAAAGCTGAACGTGCGATTATATACGATAAGGATGGTAATATCGTGAGTAAGCAAACGGTGGTGAAAGATGCAAGCATTCCTACGGGCATCACTGAATATTATAGCAAGCGTGCTACCAATTCAAAAGAGTATGCACCAAACTACACTGTTTGGCAAACGACTGATATGAAGGGTAATGTTACCTACTATTCAGAGTCTAGCGGTCGTTATGCTTATTTCGATAAGGACGGAAAGCTGTCAACCCAACAGGGAATGGCTGAAGGTGAAATTGAAAAGCAAGACGACAAAATGCCTGTCGATAAGTAAGAATCTTTTTTAATTCTCCATATATAGTCCCGGAGGAAAGCAGTAAAATGTTTTCCTCCTTTTTTTTTGGTACGAAGTACGAATGTTATACGAATTTACGAATGCCAGTCACTGAGGAGAAAAAAAAAGGTACTGCAGACAAGGCAGAATGCAGTACCGTATATCTCTTTAATAGAATTCATAGAAAAAATTTGAAAAGAAGAGATTTGCAGTAAGTTCCACTGATCACGTTAAAAGTTGCAGGCTAAAAATATTTTAACATTATTTTGAGTATCGCAGGATTATACCAGTCGTAATGGATACGGGGAAATGGGATTGCTTCGCTCCGCTCGCAAGGTAAATGGGAAATGGTAAATGGGAAATGGGAAATGGGTACTGGGTACTGGTAACTGGGTATTGTATACTGTATACTGTATACTGTGTACTGGTTACTGGTTACTCTTCTTCCTTCACCTTACTCCTGAAATAGATCTCTATCGGCACGCCGCTGAGTGGAAAATGTTCACGCATTTTATTTTCGATGAAGCGCGTATAGCTCTCGCTGATGTATTGCGGAAGGTTGCAGAAAAATGCAAACTGTGGCGTGTGGGTCGGAAGCTGGGTAACGTACTTTATCTTGATATACTTCCCTTTGGTAGCAGGAGGTGGCGTACGTTCAATGAGAGGAAGCAGCACTTCATTCAGTTGCGAAGTCGGAATTCTTTCTTTGCGGTGACGGAAAACTTCCACTGCTGTTTCAAGCGTCTTTTGGATACGCTGTTTTGTAAGGACACTTGTGAATATGATGGGCACATCAGTGAAGGGTGCAATTTTTTCCCGGATCGTTTCCGTAAACTTTTTTACTGAGTCCTGATCTTTTTCCATCAGATCCCATTTGTTCACGATAATGACAACGCCTTTCCTGTTTTTTTCAATCAGGTGAAAAATAGCGAGGTCCTGCGCATTGATACCGCTGGATGCATCAATCATAAAAAGGCAAACATCAGCATCTTCTATTGCACGTAATGAACGGAGCACAGAATAAAATTCAAGGTCTTCTTTTACGCGGGCTTTTCTCCTGATGCCGGCAGTATCTATCAGCACAAAATCAAAACCGAATTTGTTGTACCTCTTGTTGATGGTATCGCGGGTAGTTCCGGCAATGGGCGTGACAATACTTCGTTCTTCGCCTACCAGCATATTCAGCAATGATGACTTGCCTACATTTGGCTGACCAATGATTGCAAACTTTGGAAGGCCTTCATTCGGATCAGGCGCATCGTTAGGAAATTCTTTTACAAGGTCATCAAGCAACTCACCTGTGCCTGTTCCACTTACTGAAGAGATGCAATATGGATCTCCTAAGCCGAGCTTATAAAATTCTGAGGAAGCAGGAATACGCTGGGGATTATCGACCTTATTCACAACCAGGAAAATTTTTTTCTTTGACCTTCGAAGCATCTTTACTACGGCGTCATCATGGTCGGTAATTCCTGATTCAACATCTACAACAAATAATATTACGTTAGCTTCTTCGATAGCGACATCAACCTGTTTGCGGATCTCTCCTTCAAAAATGTCATCGCTTCCTTTTACATATCCGCCTGTATCAATCACTGAAAATGATTTCCCGTTCCACTCCGAAAAGCCATAGTGCCTGTCGCGCGTAACACCGCTTTGCTCATCCACAATGGCCTGCCGGGATTCGGTAAGGCGGTTGAAGAGCGTACTTTTGCCCACATTCGGGCGACCAACAATTGCTACGATATTTGACATGGAAAAAAATAGGGCTGCGAAGATATGTTTTTTCAATTCAGCCACGAATTGCAATGCAGACTAGCCACGAATTTGCACGAATTAAAACAAATTTAAAACAACAGCGCAGCCACGAATTGATTATGAAAATTCTTTTTAGTGCTAATTAGTGTCCCGATAGCTATCGGGATTAGGGCTGGCTTTAACTACAGCATTGAAAGGATCAACTGCTCAACTTCAGAACTGTTCCAATTCTCTTCAATGTCTGGAATTTCCATCACGCGGTTCATAATGGTGTTGTGATGTTTTCCCAAGCGCTGTGCTTCGGAATAATGAACATCCGGAGAAAATGTGACAAGGGAATACTGCGGTGTCCAGAGTTCAGGATGCTTTTGGTTGAATGATGCTTCAATTTTTTTGCGAAGGAGAAATTTTTTGTCGCCAACAAGATCGCGCATCTCAACAAAATTTTCCACTGCCATATCAGCTATTGCATCCGAATCCGGTTTACGGATTTTTCCAAAATCAGAAAAAAGCTTTTCCCAATTGTCTGACTTCTCAAGCATCTCGTCAAAGATGCGGCAATCCTCAAAGCCGCAATTCATGCCTTGTCCATAAAAAGGCACGATGGCATGTGCAGCATCGCCGATGAGCAAAAGTTTGTCAGAATAATTCCATGGTGAACAACGCACCGTAACCAGGGAGCCGGTTGGATTGTGAAAAAAATCTTCTTCCAAAGTCGGCATCAATGGCAAAGCATCTGGAAATATTTTTGCAAAAAAATCTTTTACTTTTTTTCTGTCGCTTAAGGCAGCGAAGGAATGCGCTCCTTCAAATGGAAAAAACAGCGTGCATGTAAAACTGCCTTCCATATTCGGAAGTGCAATGAGCATATATCCACCGCGCGGCCAAATGTGCAATGCGTTTTTTTCGATCAGGAATTTGCCGTTCTCACCTGCGGGAATGCTGAGCTCCTTGTATCCATGTTCAAGATAATGTTGGGAATATTCAAAGCGGTCAGTCTGCAATTGCATTTGCAAACGCGCGGCTGAAAAGGCGCCGTCAGATCCGAACACGTGATCCGATTCATGATTGCTGGTTTCGTTTGTAAGCGCATTCACGAAAGTAGATTTGCCTGTACGTACATCGACATGATCGCACCTTTCGTTGAAAAATATTTTTACGTTTTCATAACGCTCGGCCAACGTCATCAATTCACAGTTCAATCCTCCTCTTGATACGCTCCAGATTGCCTGGTTCTCTTTTCCATAAGGCTGGAAAGTAATTTCTCCCGTGATGGAATGGATCATTCTTCCCTTCATCGGTATTGCAACTTTCCTTATTTCATCCCCGATCCCTACAGCTTCCAGCGCTTTCCATCCACGATCGCTGAGTGCAAGATTTATCGAGCGGCCTGCCACCATCTTTTCCTTGCGCATGTCGCCTCGCCGCTCGAATACATTCACTTTGTGTCCGCGCTTTGCAAGAAATATGGCAAGAAGGCTTCCGACCAATCCTGAGCCGATAATGGAAATATTTTTTTGTGACATATTATTTCAGCAAAATATTTTCAAGGATAACACCGAACCGGTACACATCTTCAAATGAATTATACAGTGGTACCGGAGCGGCACGCATCACATTCGGTTCACGCCAATCGCAAAGGACGCCGGCTTCAGTCAGTTTATTATACAGGTCTTTGCCAAGTCCATGTGCGATGATGCTCAACTGGCATCCGCGCTGCGAAGCGTCAGAAGGCGTAATTATTTCCAGGTTAAGTTTCCGTCCTTCAATTTTCGTATTGATACTTTTGATGATGTATTCTAAATATCCTGTCAGCATTTCACTTTTACTGCGCAGGTTTTCCATGCCGGCGGCATCAAAAATATCCAGTGATGATTTTAACGAGGCCATACTTAGCACCGGATCATTACTCAATGCCCATGCTGATGCGGCTTTTACAGGTTCAAACGTCCTTGGCATTTTAAATCTCGTCTCCGGATCATTTCCCCACCATCCTGCAAACTGCGGAAGGTGTTTTCCAAAATGTTTTTCATGAACAAAAATCCCTGATACGCTTCCAGGTCCGGCATTCAGATATTTATAGCTGCAGAAACAGGCATAGTCTGCGTTCCAGTCATGCAGTTTCATCGTCACATTTCCTGCTGCGTGAGCAAGGTTGAAGCCGCATGTTGCGCCCACCTTATGTGCAGCTGACGTAAAAAAATTTACAGCGCCGAGCATAACTGTTGCCAGGGAATCGCCGGCATCTTCAATGGCCTTGATAACATCTTCAGTGCGTAAACAATATTCACCATTCCGGGGCTTGAGGTAAATCACGGCATCGTCAGGATTGTAGCCATGCACCGAAGCCTGCGATTGAACCGCATATAGGTCGGAAGGAAATGCATCGTATTCGCAGATTATTTTAAAGCGTGCACCTGCAGGACGATAAAAAGATACGAGGAGCAGGTGAAGGTTCACTGTCAGTGAATTCATTACCACGACTTCCTCCTTTTTTGCACCCACGAGTTTTGCAACTGAATCCGATAGATATTCTTTATAATGATACCAGGGAATGTGCGAATGAAAATGGCCTTCTACGCCGTAGGTTGCCCAGTCTTCAAGCTCTCTTAAAATATAATCCTGTGTTTGCCGCGGCTGAAGACCCAGAGAATTACCAGTGAAGTAAATCACGTCCTTCTCATCCATCAGTGGAAAATAAAACAGGGCCCGGAATTTTTTCAGTGGATCTTTTTCATCCAGCTCTTTTGCAAATGCAAGGGAATTTTCAAATCTCATAGGGTACTAAATACGAATCTCTACGAATGTACAAATAGGGATTGATGGTACTAAATCTTGATAGCTATCGGGACGAATGTACAAAAGCGGGATTGACGGTACTAAATACAAATTTGTACGAAAATACAAATGAGTGATTGACAGTACTAAGTAAGAATTTATCTGACATAGTTTATGTAATGTTATTTCATGATTGGTACATTCGTAGATATTTGTATTTCGTACATATGAAAAAGGAACAATCTGAAAAACTTTACAGCAAGGCAAAAGAATATTTTCCCGGCGGCGTGAATTCGCCAGTACGTGCATTCCGCTCTGTAGGCGGTACTCCATTGTTCATCGACAGGGGAGAAGGATGTTATGTGTTTGATGCCGACGGCAACAGGTACCTTGATTTCTGTTGTTCATGGGGACCATTGATCCTGGGTCATGCACATTCAAAGGTGGTTGAAAAAATAAATGCGACTGTCCAGCGAGGAACCAGTTTTGGTGCGCCTACACGACTTGAAAATGAATTGGCTGAACTGATCATCAGCAACAATCCGTTCATCGAAAAACTTCGCTTTGTAAGTTCAGGGACAGAAGCAGTAATGAGTGCCATCAGGCTGGCGAGAGCTTATACAGGAAAAAACCGCATCATTAAATTCGACGGATGTTATCACGGTCATGCCGATGCAATGCTTGTGAAAGCAGGGAGCGGACTTGCCACTTTCGGAATTTCTTCTTCTGCCGGCGTTCCTGAATCTGTTGCAGGTGATACAATTGTATTGCCGCTGAATGATGAAGCCGCAATGGAGGCAGCAATCAATAAACATAAGGACGATCTGGCCGCTGTGATTATTGAACCTGTTCCTGCAAACAATGGCCTGTTGCTGCAGGATAAATCTTACCTGGAATTTTTACGCGACATAACAAGAAAGCATAATGTCCTTTTAATCTTCGATGAAGTCATTTCCGGTTTCCGCATCGGGTTTACAGGCGCTGCAGGATTTTACGGCATAAAGCCTGACATCCTCACCTACGGAAAAATCATCGGCGGCGGAATGCCTGTAGGGGCTTACGGTGCAAGCGCTGCCATCATGCAGAAAATTTCTCCCGACGGCAACGTATACCAGGGCGGAACGCTTTCAGGAAATCCTGTTGCGATGGCTGCAGGTATTGCGACATTGACCGAATGTTTGAAAAAAGATTTTTATGAATCGCTGGAGAAGAAGACAAATACATTTACTGGCATATTGAATTCTTTTGCAAAGGAAAATAATCTGCCGTTCAAGGTATTTTCTATTGGATCAATTTTCTGGTTTGCATTTTCTGAAAAAGAAAAAATACAACGTGCTGATGAGATTGATTCTGAAAGCATGACAAAGTTCAATACGCTTTATCATGAACTATTAGACCATGGAATTTATTTCGGCCCTTCAGGATATGAGGTTGGATTTATTTCTGATGCGCATACAGAAGAAATTCTTAGCGATGCCGCGAAGGGAATATGCGGAATGTTGAAAAAGACATTTGCCGGATCTTCACCCTTACGGATTGACTAAGTGAAAATATTTCTGAGATACTTTATCCGTAAGGATTTCCTAAATTGAAAATATTCCAGATTCCTTTTTTATTCTTTTTTTTCTCGTAGTCGAAAATCTCCTTCGCAACAAGCACCCATCCTTTTTCTCCGGCTTTCAGCAGCCATTCAACCGCCGATTTGTTTCCTGCAGATGCATCAACCAGGATGCCCAGCGCAGTAAATTTATTTCCGAGGAGCCACGCTTTAGCCTGATCCTTTCCGCTCATCGCATCTACCAGCGCTGCGAAATGAATGAAGCCGTTAGTTTTCAGCCATTGAAAAGATTTTTCATCATCCTCGTAGGCATCCCAGAATTCTGACAACTCTCGGAAGCCATTATTTTTCAACCATTCCTGTGAAGCTTCTTCACCACGGATGGCTTCGCATAATTTGAGGAGTTCTTTGGGTTCGTATTCACGCATCATGACGGATCATCATTGATTGAATAAAAGTAATAATAAAAATTGCAGGATCATGGTGCCGTCAGTCCAGAATTTAAAATACCAGTTGGATTTCCTGTCCGATGCAAATACAACCAGCCATGCTGCGGCAATTGCTGAAATCATCAGGGGAATGAAAAATGTTTTTCTTCCCGCAAGATCAAACATGAAATATTTTTCCTGAACGGCGCTCAATATGCAAAACAGGAAAAGTATGATGAGGCCAACAATCTTCATAACCTTTACGCCATATAGCATCGGCAAGCTGATATTCCCAAACCTCCTTTCGCGTTCCATGTCGCGGATCTCGAATGGAATGGTGATGACATAGATGAATAAAAATCTTCGCAGGAAAATGATGAGCATTGCTTCCGTGGAAATTTCATGTATGACTTCCAATAGCGGAACAACTACAGTGATCAGCGTCCATCCAAGTGCAACGGTAAAAACTTTCAGGTATGTGAATTCACGCATCCTTACCAGCTTGCCGCCTTTTTTAATCAGGGGCATGGAATAAGATAGGGTGATGATGCCTGAAATGATAACGCCTGCCATCAGAATTTTGTCGAGCATAAAAAATGTAATCAACGTGCAGATGAAACCCGTGATGATGCAGTAGCGAAGCGTAACAGAAACAGAAGGACTGAACAGATGCCGGAGTGATTCCATCGGCTGCAGGACGGTGAGTCGGCCTGCGATGACATGGAGATTGTATTCGAAGAACGTGGCGAAAAAAACAAAAAGCAGCAACGGAGAAATCGTAAGCGGGATATTAAAAAACCATTGCGTTTCCAGTACCATACAAGCGGCACAGGCAGCGATAAAAACGTTCCGGAAAACAATAAAGCGGAAAAAGTTTTTTAAAGTATTCAATACAGTTAATGCAGAAGTATTGCAAAGGCCGCAAATCCTACAGTAAATCCTCCGAAACCAAACAGCAATGAATTCCGGATTTTACGGTCGCGGCATTTTCTTTCATAGCCTTCGCGGTAGTTGAGGTTTTCACGAAGTGCGGGATCTGATACTTCATGCTTATAAACATTAGGGGAAAAACTACCCACAACCGTAGAGTAAAGTGCAGGAACAACGATCCCGTAAATGGTCAGCAATCCTGCGCTTGCGCCAATCACGGCCGCCGCGATCTTATTGCCTGTATTGTGATAATAAATTTTAGCATCCTGTTCTCCTTTGATGAACATGCGCATTTCTTCAGGCTTGAAGTCATTGGGATCAAGCGGATCGGAAACAAAGATCACCTCTTCCTTACCGCTGGCGTATTGAACTGAAAATACACGGTAAGGATGGATTTTTTTGCGCTTTTCTTTCTCCATCTTCTGGAAAGAGATCATGTTGTCTTTGATTTCAACATTTCTAACCTCGAGCACTTCCCCGTTAATCAGGATAATTCTGTCCTGTGCTGATGCCGATGCGGCAATTAAAAAAACAAGGGCATAAAAAATATATTTCATATAAATTAATTCAGGCAATAAATATAAGCAGAAAGAGTAACGCATTGCGAAGCATTTGGCCAGCGGCATATTTCTTTATTCACATCGCCTGAAAACCTATACCTTTATCACTTAAAATATAATCGCCATGAAAAAGATCGCACTTGCATTCCTCGTAGTATGCCTTTGTTGTGCAGGCAAAACAAACGCGCAATTTATGTTTGGCCCTCAGGTCGGATTCAGTTACGTCACATTAACCGGAACAGATCTCGACATTACTTCCAAGCCCGAGTGGCATGCGGGCCTTTGGACAGATGTCGGACTGGGAAAGCATTTTTCCATCCAGGGTTCATTGCTCTATTCAAAACGTGGATATAAATACGACCACGAAACACAGACCACGAGTGTCATGAATACGGACACTACGATTACTACCTATGTTACCTCAAGCGTGGATGCCAAACTCGGATACCTGGATATTCCCGTTCTCTTAAATTATTATTTCGGTGAGCGCGGCGGACTTATGCTTTCTTTTGGTCCGCAGCTTTCAATCCTGGTCTCTGATCAGTCTGTGGCAACATCATCAATTACTACCACCACAAATGGAGGATCACCTGAGCCTACCTCGCCTGAAACGGAAACCAAATTCGATTTTAATCCAACGGATATTTCTCTTGTAGGGCAGCTCGGCTATAAGTTTCCAAAACTACTGATGCTTTATGCAAGAGGAGCAACAGGATTTGCTGAAGTGCAGGAGGACAACTCGATTGTCGAGACCAACAATGGAGGACATTTTTTCACTTTTGAATTCGGTGCCGTGTTAACTTTCGGCTCAGAATAATATATCTGTCAAAAACCAACTACGGAAGTTGAGAAGATTATTTATTGTTCTCACCATCTTAATCTGCAGTGTAGGACATTTTTCTTTCAGGTCCGATAGTTATCGGACCGATAGCTATCGGACACCCACTGATGATCCGACGCAATTCCACGCAAAGGTGTACGGATACCTCCGTGAGCAGGGGGACTCATTAAATACTGAATTGAAGCAGCTTCATGATCTTCTTGTAAAAGGAGATGTTGAATCCGCAAAAAAAACTTTCCTCGATTGCCGTTCACGGTATAAAAAAATCGAAACTTTTGTCGGATACTTTTTTCCGGGAGATGCAGCATTTATCAATGGAGCCAATGAACAGGAAATCGAAGATGATGACGAACCTGATTTTATCATCTATCCTCACGGATTCCAGGTGATTGAAGGATTGCTGTATGATGTAAATCCAGCCACACATTCCCGGCGGCTCATCAATGAATCCGATTCGCTCAATGATCTGCTGAACAGGACTATCACATCCATCGGCACAATGCAGATTGACAAGCGTATTTTTTTTGAAGCCATGCAGATGCAGCTCATCAGGCTGTTCATGGTCACTGCAGTGAATGTAGAAACACCTGAAAGCAAGCATGCTGCGGAAGAAATTATTTCTTCATTCCAATCCATGAAGGAATTAATCTACCGGGCATTTCCAATTTCATTCGAAGGAAAAGCAATGGTGCTCCGCGTTTTTTGCGAGACGCTTGATGCCGCTTCGCAATATATCAGCGCTTATAAATCCATTGACCAGGTAGATTATTTCAAACTGTATTCGAAGTATTACATACAGTTGAGCGACCAGCTCCGTACTGCCAGGGTAAATCTTGTTGAAGAAAATTATCCGAGTACAACGGCCATTGACCTGAATGCTGCTTCTGTTTTCGAACAGGAAGCTTTCAATACTTTTTTCTTCAATCCAACCCAGACGAAGACCGGCTCTCCTGAACGTGCATCCCTCGGTAAAAAACTTTTCTTCGATCCTGTTTTGTCGGCAAACACACAACGTTCCTGTGCAAGCTGCCACAAACCTGAATTTGCTTTTACTGATGGACTTCCCAAGAGCTTATCCATGGATGGAAAAAGCATGCTGAACAGGAATGCGCCAACGCTCATCAATGCTGCCATACAGGGCAGGCTCTTTCACGATGCGCGCACGATGAACCTGGAAAACCAGGCCGATGAAGTGCTGGGCAACCCGTTGGAAATGCATCACGATTTTTCTTCAAGTGTGGGCAGGTTGAAACGCTCTCCGGAATATGTGGCATTGTTCAAAGACGCATTCAAAGGCACGCAGGATTCTTTTATCTCGGCACATTCTATACTCCTTGCGATTGCTGAATATGAGCGTACGCTTGTTTCTTTCAATTCGCGATTCGATAAAACGATCAGGGGTGAAGAGAATTCTTTATCAGCAAATGAACTTGACGGCTTCCAGCTTTTCATCACCAAAGGAAATTGTGCGGGCTGTCATTTTATTCCGCTCTTCAGCGGCACAATGCCTCCGGAATATAAAGTGAGCGAATGGGATGTGCTTGGCGTACCTGATGTGAAGGAACGTTCCGTTGCCAAACTCGATGCTGATCCCGGAAGAGCGGGTGTGCATAAGACGTCACTGTACAGGCATGCTTTCAAAACTCCCGGACTGCGGAATGTGGCATTCACTGCGCCTTACATGCACAATGGTGTGTTCAGCACTTTGACGGAAGTGATGGACTTTTATAATGTCGGCGGAGGACAGGGATGGGGACTGGATGTTCCTAACCAATCGCTGGATGCAGATTCCCTGCATCTTACAAAACAGGAAATGCAAAACATCATTTCATTTTTGAATGCGCTTTCTGATACTGCAGGACTTACATCAAGACCAAATTCATTACCGAAATTTCCAAATGATGAAGCACTCTCTAACAGGAAAATAGGGGGAAACTACTAACAGGTTCAGCTAAAATTACATTTCAAGCTGCATGAAATAACCAGATATAAATCTTTTTGTGTTGTCTGTCCTTCCTGTTTTGTTATTCACCCTCCATTCAATTGTATTTACATAAGTTCGAAATTTTCTATCGACCAGGCAGATAACTTGGCAACCAATGACTACAAAATTTTTGATTGCCACATTGTTGGTTTTCTTCCATTGTTCAGGAATAAAACTATCTGCACAAATAACATTTCAGAAAACATACGGATTGACAGGAACAGAAATGGCAAATGCAGTGAGGGAAATACCAGGCGGAGGGTTTATTGTTGCAGGATCAGTGTTAAATAACTCTTCTTTATTAATGAACATATGGCTTGTGAGAACTAATTCAACCGGAGACACTTTATGGTCAAGGACATTTGAAGGAGCAGGCTCTAACTTTGCCCTGGATGTCATCATCGCCTCGGATGGAAATTTTATCTTAACCGGCGCGGTGCATAGGTATACAGGGGGAATGGATGGCTGTGCATTATTGAAAGTCGATACTAATGGAAACCTTCTTTGGCAAAAAAGAATTGCTGCTTCCAATGGTTGGAACCAAGCCAATTCTATCCGTGAAACATTCGATCATGGATTCATTCTTTGCGGATCAGCATTTGACAATATCGGCAGCCCGTGGAATGATGTGCTTTATGTCAAAACTGACAGTGTCGGAAATGTTCAATGGGCAAAAAAATACGGTGTAGCAAATCATCATGATGAAGGATTTGATATTGAGCAAACCATGGACAGCGGCTTTATAATGGTGGGATACACTACTAGATCGTCAGGTTATTCGTCAAGCTTTGTCATAAAGGCTGATAAAAACGGCGATACCTTATGGACAAGGATATATCCACCAGCCCTTTTTGGAAATTTCGGTGAGGCCGTTGAGGAATTGCCTGACGGTAGTTTCATTGTATGTAATAACCCAGGGATAATCATGATTAATATCGATGCTAATGGAAATATACTGTGGAGTCGGAAACAGCAGATTGGGTTTGCAAGCGAAGATCACATAAGCATGTGCAAAACATACGATGGTGGTTATGCCATTTGTGGAACTTGTATGATTCCAGTTGAAGAAGTATTTGTGGTTAAAACAGACTCGCTAGGTCAGGCCATTTGGTGCAAAACATATGGCGGGATCAATTTTGACGAAGGCTTATCTATCGCTCCAACATCCGATCATGGTTTTGTGATCAGTGGAGCGACGAGGAGTTTCGGAAGTGCCGACAATGATATGTACCTTCTGAAAACGGATTCAGTAGGAGAAATAATATGCGGATCTATTGGACGTCCTGTCAGCTCAGTAGTTGCAACACAGCAGCCGGGTCATGTCCAGCTTTACAAGAATAATTTTTCTGTTACCAATAATGACTCGCTATCGATTGGATCTGGAGGCTCGGTGATTGATGTATGTAATTATCTTGGTTATTCTATTCTGGGAAAAGAAATTCTCACGCTAAGTCCAAATCCTGTTTATGATCAGTTGAAAGTAAGATTCTCCTCAACAGAGCATTCTGCGATCTATTCTGCTGACATCTTCAATCTCTTCGGAGAGAAAATTTTTTCATCTTCTTTTTGCGGTTCAGTTTTCACCATTGATTGCAATCATTTTCAGAACGGTATTTATTTTTTAGCACTACAGATGGAGGATGGAAAAACAGTAAGCAATAAGTTTATCGTCGTAAAATAGAACAGAGGTATTATGTTTTACTTGAAATTTCATCAATTCTCTTTTTCTGTATCGCCCCAACGGGGTCGACTAAAGTTACATCTCTAACAATATTAATTTCCAGCTTTTTAACCCTTCATTCCTTGTGTATGAAGGGTATTCGTTCTATTTTTATGATCAGTGAAATATGTCGGGCAAATAATATGTCGCTATTTTACCAAGCATAACCAGGATGCATGTTTAGTTTTCATCTGCATAAAAAAATGGAAACAGGAAACTAAAAGCATATCAACAAAACCTCTGCCCGCGGAAATATTTCTGAAAAGGATACATGTCTAAAACTCCCTCCGATTCATTGTTCAGGTTGATCCGGTCGATGAGTAAATCGGAAAAGCGCCATTTTAAATTGTATGCAGGCCGGCATTCTGTCGAGCAGAATAATTACCTAAAGCTATTCGATGCAATAGACAGGCAGCAGAATTATGATGAAGCGTTGATTGTAAAAAAATTCAGCAAGGAATCGTTTATAAACCGGTTCCCGATTACCAAGAAGAGATTATACGAAACCGTACTTCGTTCCCTGGATGCTTACCACTCGCAAAGTTCTACGGATGCGCAACTGAAAAGGGAATTGCATTTTGCCGAAATACTTTATAAGAGGTCATTGTATAACCAGTGTGCAAAAATTCTTTCATCTGCAAAGCACACGGCACTGAAGCACGAAAAATACTCTACGTTGGCGGAGATACTTACATGGCAGAAAAAGCTGATTGAAAAAGACAACTACCTCGGCCAGGACCATGAAAGTATTGCCACGATGCTTCACGAAGACGTGATGATTGCCGACCGCATGAAGGACTTCAATGAATACTGGAATATCAAGAGCCGGTTATTCCTGCTTTTGAACAAGAAGGGAAAAGTGCGGAACCATAAAGAGCTCAACAGCTTCAAGAAGATCATTGACAATACACTTCTGAAGAATGAAGGAAAAGCACAAAGCCATGAAGCGCGCTACCTCTTCAACCACATTTACAGCGCCTATCATTTCGGCACAGGAGATTATAAAAGCAGCTACCGGTTTTTGAAGCGAAACGTAGAGCTGATAGAAACGCATCCGTATGTATTTAAAGAGGAGCCGAATATTTATTTTTCCGTGCTCACCAATTTGATTTATGTAAGTACAAGTCTGAAAAAATACGAGGAGGTTTTCCAGCTCATGGATAAGCTGAAAGCTGTTCCTGAAACGCTTGATACTTCACGCAATGAAGACCTGGAGATAAAACTTTTCTCAAGCGCTTACAGCATCGAGATCACATTATATAATACACTAAGCGAATTCGAAAAAGCGATTGGTCTCATTCCCGCAATCGAAAAGGGACTGGAAAGATTTGGCGATAAGATCAACAGGCTGCGTAAGGCATACTTCTACTTCAATATTTCCATTGCATATTTTGGCGCTGAAAAATATTCAGCGGCTTTACGATGGACCAACAAATTGTTCAGCGAGCCAAACATCGACGAGAACCAGGACATCTATTGCTTTGCACGCATATTGAATCTTATCATTCACATCGAGCTTCAGAATGATGACGTCATACCGTATATTCTCACATCTACTTCCCGTTTCCTGAATACAAGGAACCGCGTTTATAAATTTGAAACTGTTTTTCTTGAATTCATCGAGCAACTCACTCGCACAAATAAAAAGAGCGACTCTTCCATAATCTACAGGAAGCTGCTGGTGAATCTTAAAAAACTCTCTGCCGATCCGTTTGAAAAAACCGTGTTCGAGTATTTTGACTTCATCGCATGGTGTAAAAGCAAAATCGAAAATGTTCCTTTCAGGGAAACTGTTGAAGAAAAATCGGGCGTGGTTTAATAAAACACAATTCACAATTCACGATGCACAATTAATACATATGCTCAATGACCTCCCGATCATACAAGGACTGAAATGACTTCGGCTGCTTAATGACCAGAGATCGAATGACTCCGGCTGTTCTCCCGAAGCGCACAAGGGCGCCCGGGATCAGCGAGGCGGCATTCGCCAGCCTGCTGAAATGACTCTGACTATTTTAATGACTCCGGCTGGTTTCCCGAAACGAACAATGTCGTTCGGGATCAGCGAGGCGGCTTGCGCCAGCCTGCTGAAATGACTCTGGCTATTTAATGACTTCGGCTGTTTAATGACCGGCTGCCTGGCTGTTCAATGACCGGCTGTTCTATTCAGCAACGCATCCCACCCCTGCGCCGTCATCTTCACAACATTACCCGATTTATCTACCAGGTTCACTCCTGAGTTCTTGTCGGTAATATGACCGATTATAGAAATGTCAAGATGCTCGCGAAGCTTTTCATAATCTGTTTGTGCAATCGTAAAAAGTAATTCGTAATCTTCTCCGCCATTCAATGCACACACGGTCGGGTCAAGACCGAATTCACGCGCACGGTCGTAGGTTTGAGGATCAATAGGA
>Ga0193738_1000586_pt1 | contig 17580 bp, 16 predicted proteins | sample L2a1metaG_FD_144927 | JGI IMG/M metagenome (GOLD analysis project Ga0193738, IMG submission 144927) | Soil microbial communities from a riparian zone of the East river system, Colorado, United States - L2a1 | ecosystem: Environmental > Terrestrial > Soil > Riparian zone | place: USA: East River...
GCGCCTTGTCGGCGATCGGGTCGGCGATCTTGCCGAAGTCCGTGACGAGCCCACGGCGACGCGCCAGCTCACCGTCGACCCGGTCGGTGACCAGGGCTACCGAGAAGGTCACGAACGCCGCGATCCGGGAGGGATCGTGCTCCCCGCCGTCGCGGAGCAGCAGCCAGGCCAGCAGCGGCACGAGCAGGAGTCGCAGAACAGTGAGAGCGTTGGCCACGTTCCACGCACTCGGCTGACGCTCCCTCTCCAGAGGCACTCCGTCAGCGTACGGGTGCGGGTCCCCGGTGCGCCGACACGGCATCTCGAGCAAGGGCCGCGATCAGGTCCGCGCCGTCGCTCCCCGTGACCCGGGCCGCCACGATGTCGCCGACCCGGGCTCGTGCGCCGGTCACGGTCGTCGTCCCGTCCACCTCGGGGCCCTGGTGCGCGGCGCGACCCTCTGCCAGGCCGCCGTCGACGGACTCGACCAGCACCTCGACGGTGTCGCCGACCCGGTCCTCGGCCCGCTGTGCCACCAGCTCGTCGACCAACGCGCTGACCCGTCCGACCCGGTCGGCTACCTCGTCCGGCGAGAGCTTCGCTTCGAAGCCCGCTGCCTCGGTGCCGTCTTCGTCGGAGTATCCGAAGACGCCCACCACGTCCAGGCGCGCCTGCCCGAGGAACGACTCGAGCGCCACGAGGTCGTCCTCCGTCTCGCCCGGGAACCCGACGATGACGTTGGAGCGGATTCCCGCTGCGGGCGCGCGATCGCGGATCGACGCGACCAGGTCGAGGAAGGACGGGCCCGAGCCGAACCTTCGCATCCGGCGCAGCAGTTGCCCGCTGGCGTGCTGGAAGGACAGGTCGAAGTACGGAACCACACCGTGCGCCGACGTCATCACAGCGACCAGGGAGGGACGCATCTCCGCGGGCTGCAGGTATGAAACGCGCACCCGGTCTATCCCGTCGACCGCGGCCAGCTCGGGCAGCAGAGCCTCGAGCAGCCGTGGGTCGCCGAGGTCCTTTCCGTATGAGGTGGAGTTCTCGCTCACCAGGAACAGCTCGCGGACACCCTGACCGGCCAGCCAGCGGGCCTCGTCGAGCACTTCGGACGGGCGGCGCGACGAGAACGCTCCCCGGAAGCTGGGAATCGCGCAGAACGAACAGCGACGGTCGCACCCGCTCGCCAGCTTCAGCGGCGCCACCGGACCACCGTCGAGACGACGCCGAACGGGCCGCGGGCCCGACGCCGGTCCACGCCCGGCCGGCAGGTCCGGCACCACGTGCCCCGGGATCGGCAAGCCCGCGCCGGCCCGGTCGGCCGGCGTCACCGGGAGCAGGCGGCGCCGGTCCCGCGGCACGTGTGGCACGTGCGGCCTGCCGTCGAGGACCGCGCGTAGGCGGTCGCCGATCGCGGCGTAGTCATCGAACCCGAGGACGGCGTCAGCCTCGGGCAGTTCGGCGGCCAGTTCCGCGCCGTACCGCTCGGCCAGGCAGCCGACGGCCACGACCGACCGGGCGTGACCGGCCGTCCGCAGGTCAGCCGCGTCGAGCAGCGCGTCGATGGAGTCCTTCTTGGCCTGCTCGACGAAGCCGCAGGTGTTGACGACCACGGTCTCCGCCGTCGCCGGGTCGTCGACCAGCTCGAAGCCCTCGGCATGCAACCGCCCGGCGAGCTCCTCCGAGTCGACCTCGTTGCGAGCGCACCCAAGCGTCACGATCGCCACCGAGTCCGCCTTCATGACCTCGCAGCCTCGCATAGTTTCGGTAGCGTCATTGGCCGGCGTGCAGATGTCAGGCGGCATCGCCGCTGTTACAGGCGAACGTCGAGAGTGGAGACTCACCATGATCGAACTGGCCGAGCCTGTTGGTGCACTGTTCGACGGTCCCAACTACGCCCACCTCGCCACGCTGCTACCCGACGGCGCACCGCACAGCGCGCCGCTGTGGGTGGGACTGGAGCAGGATGGCCGCATCGCCACCCTGCATATCACCGCAGACCTTCGCGCCAACCAGATCGCCTGCCACTGCGACATCGAGGCGCCCCGGCAAGGCCGGTCACGCACACGCGTCAACTGGCTGGTCCGACAACTCAGGGACGCCCCAAGTTCCCTTGCGTATCGAAGCCTTCGTCGTCCACGGCCGCGGCGCTGGCACCGCCGAGCTGCTCCACGCAGTCCGAGAGCCACCCGACCTGCTTATCGACGGCTCTAAGGAACTTCGCAGCTTCCGGATCACCCAGATGACCGCCATGGGCACCAAACGGGGAATCGGGCGCGGCTCCTTCATCGACTCCGTCGTCGACGCAATCGACGCGTTCTACAGGGATGTCCTCCAGAACCTACGAGCCTGGAGCCCCACAGCACCCAAGCTCCGAGAGGAACCCGAGAGCCCAGACATCCTCCCCGCGCTCGTGTCGACCGCTCTGTCCTCCCAAGACGAACGCGACCGGACACAGCCGCCCGCACCGACACAGTCCACGGCGCCCGAGTGACCACGAGAACGGGGCTTTCGTGTCGCGGGAACAGCACAAAAGCCCCGACGATCATGGACCATTCGGTCTGTCGCATCATCCAACCGCGGGGACCCGCTCCAGCAGGCCGATGGCGTCGAAGGGCGCCCGGACCTTGACGTCGTTGTCGAAGTACACGTACACGTCGAGCCCCGCCGCCAGCCACGACACGCACCGGCAGGCCCATTCGTCCAGGGCCTCCGGCGTGTACCCGCTCACATAGATCTCCTCGGCGCCGTGAAGGCGCACGTACACGAATCCCGCCGTGACCTCCCCGAACGACGGGAACCGGCCGGCCGAGTCGGCGACGACCAGGCCGATGTCGTGGTCCCGGAGCAGGTCGACGAACGACCGCGTCTCGAAGCTGCGGTGCCGCACCTCGACGGCGTGCCGTAGCGGCCGGTCAGTCGCCGTTGTCGTCACCGCGCCGTGCCGCAGCCGGTTGTCGTGGCCTTCGGCGAGCGACGCGGCCTGACCTGTCGTCCGCGGGAGCCTGTCGAAGAAGGCCGCCAGCCGGTTCGGGTGGAAACCGAGGGTCGGTGGGAGTTGCCAGAGCAGGGGGCCCAGCTTGTGCTCGAGCGCCAGCACGCCGGAGGCGAAGAAGTTCGCGAGCGGCGTCTCGACATCGACGAGCTTCTTCATGTGCGTGATGAACCGGCCGCCTTTCACGGCGAACACGAAATCGTCCGGCGCTCGGGAGAACCAGTCGCGGAAGCTCGACGGCCTCTGCAGCGCGTAGAAGGAGCCGTTGATCTCGACGCTGTTCATGCGTGACGCAACGAACTCCAATTCCTGCCGGTGCGGAAGGCCGGCCGGGTAGAACACCCCGCGCCACGGCGGGTAGGTCCAACCGGAGATTCCGACCCGTGCCTGCGCCACACCCCTGGTTCTACCCGCCGCGGAGGGTGTCGAGAACCTCGTCCAGCTCGTCGGGCTTGATCAGGACGTCGCGTGCCTTGGAGCCTTCCGACGGCCCGACGATTCCGCGGCTCTCCATCAAGTCCATCAGCCGGCCGGCCTTTGCGAAACCCACGCGGAGCTTGCGCTGCAACATGGACGTGGACCCGAACTGGGTCGTGATGACGAGTTCGGCGGCCTGGCAGAGCAGGTCGAGGTCGTCGCCTATGTCGTCGTCGATCTCGCGCCGGTTGGTCTGCGGCGCGGTGACGTCGTCGCGGTAGGAGGGTCCGAGCTGCTCCTTGCAGTGTCGGACGACGGTGTGGATCTCGGACTCGGTGACCCACGCACCCTGGATCCGAACCGGCTTGCTGGCGCCCATCGGCAGGAACAGCCCGTCCCCCTGGCCGACCAGCTTCTCCGCCCCGTTCTGGTCGAGGATGACGCGGGAGTCGGCCAGCGACGATGTGGCGAACGCGAGCCGGGACGGCACGTTGGCCTTGATCAGGCCGGTGACGACGTCGACCGACGGCCGCTGGGTGGCCAGCACCAGGTGGATGCCGGCGGCACGGGCCAGCTGGGTGATCCGCACGATCGCGTCCTCGACGTCACGCGGGGCGACCATCATCAGGTCGGCAAGCTCGTCGACGATGATCAGCAGGTAGGGATACGGCGCGATGGTCCGTTCACTGCCCGGTGGTGGCTTGAGCCGCCCCGACCGGGCCGCCTTGTTGAAGTCGTCGAGGTGGCGGAAGCCGAACTGGGCCAGGTCGTCGTAGCGCATGTCCATCTCGCGCACGACCCATTGCAACGCCTCGGCGGCCTTCTTGGGGTTGGTGATGATCGGCGTGATCAGGTGCGGGATGCCGTCATACGCAGTCAGTTCGACCCGCTTGGGGTCGACCAGGATCATCCGCACCTCGTCCGGGGTCGAGCGCATGAGCACCGAGGTGATCAGCGAGTTGATGCAGCTCGACTTGCCCGAGCCGGTGGCGCCGGCGATGAGCACGTGCGGCATCTTCGCCAGGTTGGCCACGACGAAGCCGCCTTCGACGTCCTTGCCGAGCCCGGCCACCATCGGATGGTGGTCCTTTCGGGCGACTGGTGCCCGCAGCACGTCGCCGAGGCTCACCGTCTCCTTGTCCGAGTTCGGGATCTCGATGCCGATCGCCGACTTGCCCGGGATCGGGGACAGGATCCGCACCTCTGCGCTGGCCACCGCGTAGGAGATGTTCTTGGACAGCGCGGTGACGCGCTCGACCTTGACCGCCGTCCCGAGCTCGACCTCGTACCTAGTGACCGTCGGGCCGCGGGTGTAGCCGGTGACCTGGGCATCGATCTCGAACTGCTCGAGCACCTCCGTGAGGGCCTCGACGACCTGGTCCGACGCGGCTGAGCGGGCCCGGTGCGGGCTGCCCTGGCGCAGGGCGTCGCTGGAGGGCAACGTGTAGGTGATGTCGCCGGACAGTGCCAGCTGCTCGACCCGCTGCGGCAGTGGAGTGTGCGGCGGCGGTTCGCCGACGCGGTCGTCGTCGCCCCGACGAGCTGCGACCACGATCCTCGTCGGCTGGTCCCCGCCCTCGTCGTCGGCATCCTCGCCCGCCACGACCTTGCGCGCGAGTGCGCGTTCGCGGAGGAGCGGGCTGTCGTAGGGCCGGCCGTCCTCGGGAACGTCCGTGGCCCTGCCCCGCCGGCGCAGCAGCGATCGCCGTGGCGCGGCCGGCCCGTCCTCGTCGCCGTCGGTGGCCGGCGTCGTGCCGGTCACCCAGTTGCGGATCGCCTGCGCGCGGGCCGGTAGCTCGTGGACCGGGGTCCCGGTCACGACGAGCAGGCCATAGGCCGAGAGCAGCGAGAGCAACGGGGTCGCGACCACCACGGTGAGCAGGTCGGCCGGCACGGTGGAGGCGACGAAGCCGACCGCACCGCCCGCGTTCTGCATCGCGGCCGGGCCATCGACGGGGCGCGGCATGCCGGCCGCGATGTGGATCAGGCCCAGAACGCCGAGGGCCAGCGCCGTCCAGCCCACAAGCTGCCGTCCCCCCGGGCCGTTGCGGTCGGGGTGGCGCAGTGCGCGCCATGCCAACAGGCCCAGCAGTACCGGGACGGCCACGGCCGTGGCCCCGACCGTGCCGGCCACAGTGGTCCGGATGGTGTTCGCCACGCTGCTGTCGATGTTCCACCACGTCGCAGCGGCGATGACTATTGCGGCTCCGATCAGAGCCAGGCCGACGCCGTCGCGTCGGTGGGCGGGATCGAGTTCGCGTGCGGTCGATCCGATCCGGCGCACCGTGCCACCCACGAGGTGTGCCAAGGCCATCCAGACCGCGCCGAAGAGCCGGCCGATGCCGTGGGCCCCGCGTGTCGTCGCACCGGGCCGGCGCGTCGCGGGGCGACGCTGCGCCGTGCGGCGCTTCGCCGAACCGCGGCCGGTCGCGCGCTTGTCGCCCGTCGTCGCGGCTGACTTGCGCGACCGGGTCGCCGTGGACGTACGGGTCGCCATGATGGGCAGGCTACCCGTGAAGCACTCCCGTACCACGCGTCACACGCCGTGTCCGTTGATCACGAGATCTGCACCACCGGGTCATCCGGGTCGTCAATGCCGACATGGCATACTGGCTGGCTCCACATTTCGCGCAAATCACCCACGGTTGCAACCAGCTCTCTGTGCCACGTGGGCCACAGAGCGTGCCACCTGAGAAGCAGCCTGGGTGAGTCTCGGCCCCGCGTCTGAAGTTCATAGCCGACCAGCCGCTCGCGCTGCACGAGGCATCTCGGGTCAGCGGGCGGCTCAGGATTCGACGACGACCGGGATGATCATCGGCCGCCGGCGGTAGCGCCCACTCACCCAGCGGCCGATCGTGCGCCGGATCGTCTGCTGGAGCTGGTAGGTGTCGGCGCCGCCGCCCGCGGCGGCCTTCTCGAGCGCCTCCGCGATCTGGGGCCGCACCTCGTCGAAGACACTGTCGTCCTCGGCGAAGCCCCGCGCGTGGATCTCGGGCCCGCCGGTGACCTTGCCCGTGACGGAGTCGACCACCACGACGACGGAGATGAACCCCTCCTCGCCGAGGATCCGCCGGTCCTTCAGCGACGCCTCGGCGACGCCGCCGACGTTCGACCCGTCGACGTAGACGTACCCGCACGGCACCGCACCCGCGACCCGCGCCACGCCGCCCACGAGGTCGACCACCACGCCGTCCTCGGCCAGGACGACGCGGTCGCGTGGAACGCCGGAGCTGATGGCGACGCCTGCGTTGGCGTGCAGGTGCCTCGTCTCGCCGTGGATCGGGAGCACGTTTCGTGGCTTGACCAGGTTGTAGGCGTACAGCAACTCGCCCGCGCTGGCGTGACCGGACGTGTGCACCATCGCGTTACCCCTGTGCACGACGGTGGCGCCCCACCGGGTCAGACCGTTGATGACACGGGAGACGGCGTTCTCGTTGCCAGGGATCAACGACGAGGCCAGAACGACGACGTCGCCGGGCTCGATCCGGATCGCCGGGTGGTCGCGGTTCGCGATCCGCGACAGTGCCGCCATCGGCTCGCCCTGCGACCCGGTCGACATCAGCACGACCTCCTCGGGGGCGAGGTCGTCGATGCTCTTGACGTCGACCAGCGTGCCGCCGGGGATGTCGAGGTAACCCAGATCGCGGGCGATGCCCATGTTGCGGACCATCGAGCGCCCGACGAACGCGACCTTGCGCCGGTGCGCCACGGCCACGTCGAGCACCTGTTGGACGCGGTGGATGTGGCTGGCGAACGACGCGACGATGACCCGGCGCGGCGCCTCCGCGAACACCCGGTCGAGAACCGGCGCGATGTCGCGCTCGTGCGCGTTGTAGCCCGGCACCTCGGCGTTGGTCGAGTCGACCATGAACAGGTCGACGCCGGCGTCGCCGAGCCGGGCGAAGCCGTTCAGGTCGGTGAGCCGCCCGTCGAGGGGAAGCTGGTCCATCTTGAAGTCGCCGGTGTGCAGCACCACTCCGGCCGGGGTGCGGATCGCCAGCGCCAGAGCGTCGGGGATCGAGTGGTTGACCGCGAGGAACTCGACCTCGAACGGCCCGAAGTTCTCGGTGCGGCCCTCGGCGACCTCGAGCTGGTAGGCGTCGAGGCGGTGCTCGGTGAGCTTCGCATCGACGAGGGCGAGGGTGAGCCGCGATCCGACGATCGGGATGTCGGACTTCTCGCGAAGCAGGAACGGCACCGCCCCTATATGGTCCTCGTGTCCATGGGTGAGGACGACGGCCTCGATGTCCTCGAGGCGGTCTCTGATGTAGTCGAAGTCGGGCAGGATCAGGTCGACTCCGGGCTGGTGGTCCTCGGGGAACAAAACGCCGCAGTCGACCACCAGCAGGCGCCCGGAATGCTCGAACACCGTCATGTTGCGCCCGACCTCGCCGAGCCCGCCGAGGGGCACGATGCGCAGACCCCCCTCGGCCAGCGGCGGGGGGGTCGTGAGCTCCGGGTGGGGGTGGCTCACAGCAAGCCAGCCTCCGCGAGGTCGGTCCGCAGGAGTTCGACCTGCTCGTCTGTGGCAGCGAGGAGCGGCAGGCGCATCGCCCGGCTCTGCAGCACACCCGCGAGCTGCAAGGCGGCCTTGGCCATGATCGCTCCCTGGGTCCGGGTCATGATTCCCCGCACCGCAGGCAGCAGCGACCTGTGCACCCGGATCGCCTCGGTGAGGTCGCCGGCGTCGAGGGCGCGGACCATGGCCGCATACTCGGCCGCCGCGGCGTGCGCGACCACGCTGACCATGCCGACCGCGCCCTGGGTCAGGTGCGCCAGGTTGAGCGCATCGGTGCCGCAGTAGTAGGCCAGGTCGGTGCGGGCGAGCACCCACGACGACTCGTAGAGGTCGTCCTTGGCGTCCTTGACCGCCACTATCCGGTCGTGCTCGGCCAGCCGGACCAGCGTCTCGGTCATGATCGGAACGCCGGAGCGGCCAGGGATGTCGTAGAGCATCACCGGCAGCGCGGTCGCGTCCGCGACGGAGGTGAAGTGCTGGACCAGGCCTTCCTGTGGTGGCCGGTTGTAGAACGGCGTGACGACGAGCAGGCCATGGGCGCCGGCCTTCTCGGCCTGCTGCGTGAGCTCGAGCGTATGCCGGGTGTCGTAGGTGCCGACGCCGGCGACGACGGCAGCTCGGTCGCCCACCGCGTCGAGCACGACCCGGATCAGCTGTTCCTTCTCGGCCTCGGTCGTCGTCGGGCTCTCCCCGGTCGTGCCGCTGACGACGAGCCCGTCGCACCCCCGGTCGACGAGGTGGGTGGCCAACCGAGCGGCGCCGTCGAAGTCGAGGCGGCCGTTGTCGTCGAAGGGGGTGACCATGGCGGTCAGCACTCGACCGAACGGAGCCGCGGAACCGGTGGTGGGATCGTCAGCCATGTTCGGAAGGCTACCGCCCGCAACCCTACCCTTGGCTCCGGTCGCCCGTCACGGCGCGACCCTGCCGTTGGCCTCGAACGCGGCGTGGGTCAGCGGCATCAACCGGGCCCACTCGGCCTCCATCTTCTCTGCGACCATCTCGATCTCGCGCTGCGGGAACGACGGGAACCGGGAGTCCTCGCGCTTGGTCCGCAGCGAGAGGAAGTTCATCAGGGACCGGGCGTTGAAGGTGACGTACATCGAGGAGTAGATCGTCACGGGCAGCACGATCCGGGCGACCTCGCGTGCGACCCCGGCGTCGAGCATGCGCCGGTAGGCGGCGTACGCCTCGGCGCACACCCGCCGGGTCTCAGAGTCGACCAGCGCATGCTGCTCTGCGGTGCCGTCGACGAACGTGTAGTGGCCCGGCTTGCCTTCCTGGACCAGCTTGCGCTCCGGCCCGGGGACATAGAACACGGGCCGAAGCTCGCGGTACCGTCCGCTCTCCTCGTTGTAGCTTGCCATCCGGTGCCGCATGTGCTCTCGAAAGACGAAGATCGGCGCATGAACGTAGAAGGTCATCGAATTGTGTTCGAATGGGCTGTTCCCGCACCATACAGCCTTGCCTGCTCGCCGCACGTACAACGTTCCATTTGGCACCGTGACGCAGTGGACAGTCCCACGATAGTGCTCCAGCACTACCTCCCGGCGCCGATTGGCTTGCGTCCATCCGACGCGAGGAAAGGCGTTCCTCGGGCGGAATATCGTCACGTTGTGAACCGGCTTGGTGCCGAAGTGCCCCCTACCGTGCGAATAACGAGTCCGGATCCGCGCCGTGGTACCGATCTTGAGCGCGATCTCCTGTACCTGGCCGGCAAGACGGCGGCTGGTGGTCGTGTAGACCTGTTTGCCGGTGGCTGACACGGATCCGTCGGATGCGATGAGCCCTGCGAGGAGCGCCCGTAACGCGTCGGGTCCGCATTCCAAGATCTCACCCGGGACGACTTTCTCCCGGCCGGTGTCGTAGCACCTCTTCGCGAACAGCCGGAAGTCCTCGTCCGCTACCAGGGTGTAATTGTCGCCACGGCACTTCACCGTGTAGCCGAGCTCGGCGGCCCACCTGAGCAGTGCGTTGATCTCGCGTTCCTTGCGGAGCCGGAACGTCGGTGCTCCGCCTCGGCTGTGACCGTCACCGATGAAGAACCCGAGCAGCGAGAACCAGGCTGCGGGGAAGTCGAGCGGGAACTCGGCGTTCCACTTTCCACCGCCTAGCGCCAAACGATGGGACGCCTCGAACAGATCTGTGGCGGGGACGAGGCCCCACCGCTCATGATCAGCTTGGCGGCGACGCTTGGCCCACATGCGGTGCTCGGGCGTGACGAGCAAGTCGACATGACACGTCGTGATCCGCACCATCGGCCCGTCGTGACTCCTGCGAATGAGTCGGTTTGCGCGCCGGTACTCGATCCGGCCGTCGGCTGCGAGTGTCGCAAACCGCTCCAGACCCGTGACCTGTGGCCATGGGACCCAGCCGTGCGACGTCAGGACATCGGTCTCGTCGTCGTAGCAACCGTGTCGATCTCGCATGAGGAAGTTGAGCAGGCCCTTCGACTGACCGGCGTCGGCTTCGACGTCTTCCAGCGACTGCTCTCCCTTGGTCGAGACCCGGGCGGCGAACAGAACGTCGGAGTCGCGCGCGCTGGACCGGACGAGTTCGACGGTCATCTCGCTGCGGAACTCGAACTCTGGGCTGTCGTCGGCCTCGGACCCGGCTCTGCTCTCCGTCACGGTCACGGTGTGCGCCCTCTCGATGCGTCCTTGCTGGCAGCCTAGTGACGGCAGGCGACACGCGGCGCGACGACATCGGATCGCGGCCACCGGGCTCGCCGTCACCGGAGTCCTGCTCGCCCTCACCGTCATGGTCGCCTGGGGCCGGTTCGGCCCCTACTCGTTCTGACGGTCTGCCTCCCGGCGATCAGCGCGATGACATGACCGGAACCTGTACATCAGGTCACAGATCGGCTGCGACACGCGGATTGACGTGCACGAACGGAGCCGACGGGTGCACTCTATGACTCATGGTCATGCGGGGGACCATCCGGCGCTTCGCGCACTGGGGGTTGACACACGGCCCGGCGTGGGGCGTGCTGGCAGCGCTGGTCGGCGGCATTCCCCTGGCCATGGTTCACGGCACCGGCGCCGGCGAGCTACAAATCGTCGGGTTCGGCCTGCTCGGCGGTATCGTCGTCGGCCCGCTCCTCGGTGCGGCGGTCGGGCTGGCCTGCGCCGCCGCGGACCGGGCACCCAAGTGGATCCTCGACGCTCCCGACTACGTCGCCGTCGTCACGGTCACCGCGCTCGTCGGCGCTGTCACCTGGCCGCTACTCGACCTCGGCCGCTCGGGCCTGCCGGTCGGAGCCCTCGGCATCGTCCTGCTCGCCGGGGCTCCCGCCATCGACGCCGCGCGCAGCGCGCCCTGGCTGCTCCACCCACAGCTGCCGGCCACCGCGGCGCCTGCGCTGGAAGTCGCGCCACCGCGTCAGGCGTCGTAGTCGAGCGACACCACGGGTGTGGCCGGATGCGACTGGCAGGTGAGCACATAGCCGGCGCCCACCTCGGAGTCCTCCAACGCGAAGTTGCGGTCCATGTCGACCTTTCCGTCGAGGAGCTTCGCCCGGCAGGTGCCGCACACGCCGCCTTTGCAGGCGAACGGCGCGTCGTTGCGAACCCGTAACACCGCCTCCAGCACGCTCTCGTCCGGGTCGGAGATCTCGACCGTGCTCCGGCGCCCGTCGAGCACGACGGTGACCTCGCTGGCCGCGGCGCTGCGAGACGCTGCCTCCGCGGCCGGACGTGGTGGCGGGTCGCCCACGTGGAACAGTTCGGCGTGCACGGTGGCACGGTCGACCCCCCGGCGGGCCAGGACCTCTCGCGCGCTGGTCACGAGCTCGTGCGGCCCGCACAGGTACCACTCGTCGACGGTCTCCGGCGGTATCAGTGTGTCGAGGAAGCGCTGCAGCCGTTCCGCGTCGATCCGGCCGGAGAGGAGCTCGGCCTCCTGGTCCTCGCGGGACAGCACGTGCACCAGGTGAAGCCGTTCGGGATGGCGGTCCTTGAGATCGGCCAGCTCGTCGAGGAACATCACCGACTGGCTCGTCCGGTTGCCGTAGACGAGTGTGACGCGGCTGCCGGGCTCGCCGTCGAGGACGGTCGTGATGATCGAGAGCACCGGGGTGATGCCGCTCCCCGCGGCGATTGCCACGTAGTGCTTGGCGTGCGCCGGATCAAGAGCGGGTGTGAACCGGCCGGCGGGCGTCATGACGTCGAGCTCGTCACCCGGCGCCAGCCGCTCCATGGCGTGCGAGGAGAACACGCCGTCGGGGATCCGCTTGACCGCGATCCGCAGCCGCCCCGACCCCGCCGGTGAGCAGATGGAGTAGCTGCGGCGCACCTCGTCGCCGTCCGGCATCGAGACGTTGACGTGCTGGCCGGCGGCGTACGCGTACGCGTCGCGCAGGTCTGGTGGTACCTCGAACGTGACCGCCACCGCGTCGTCGGTGAGGCGCTCGACTGCCGACACCCGCAGCCGGTGGAAGACCGAGTGCCGCCTGCTCGCCGGTGCGGCCCGCGTGTCGGTGGTCAACTCAGAGCGCCTTGACGTGGTCGAAGGGCTCGAGGCAGGCCCGGCATTTCCACAGCGACTTGCATGCCGTCGAGCCGAAGCGGCTGACCTCGCGGGTGTCGGGCGAGCCGCACCGGGGGCAGCGGACGGACAGGGTGAGGGCCACCGGTCCGGCAGGGTGAGGCGGCGCGATCCCGTGCTCGCGCAGGGCCTCGCGACCGGCGGCGGTGATCCAGTCGGTGGACCACGCGGGCGCGAGCACGAGGTACACCTCGGCGTCGTGGTGGCCGTGCCGGCGCAGGCGGGCCAGCACGTCGTCGCGTATCGCGTCCATCGCCGGGCAGCCCGAGTAGGTGGGCGTGATCTCGACGACGACGTGTCCCGTGGCGTCGGCGCGGACGTCGCGCAGGACACCGAGGTCGCCGATCGTGACGACGGGCAACTCCGGGTCGGGCACCGCCGCCACCAGCGCGTGGAGATCGGGCACTGCGACGGTTGCGGTCACCACGTCGCCCCCGGGTGGGCACGGTGCAAGTGCTGCATCTCGGCCAGCAGAAAGCCCAGAGCCTCGGTGTGCAGGCCACGACGGCCGCCACGGCCGGCGAACGCGGGCTCGGGGACGGGGAGCGTCGCCTGCGCGAGGACGGGGTGGACGTATGCGTCCCACGGTTCGCGCAACGCCGCCGGGTTGGTTGCGACACCCCGGGTGACAAGGTCGGCCAGGGACGGGTCGGGATCGAACATCTCCCCGACGTAGGGCCAGATCTCCTCGAGTCCGGCCTGCATGCGCAGGTGGCTCTCGTCGGTGCCGTCGCCCAGGCGCAGCACCCATTGCGTCGCATGGTCGCGGTGGTAGGCGACCTCCTTGACCGCCTTCGCGGCCACGGCGGCGAGCGTCTGGTCGGTGCTGTGGCGCAGCCGGTCGTAGAGCTCGTACTGGTACGCGGAGAGGGCCAGTTGCCGGGCGATCGTCACGGCGAAGTCGCCGTTCGGGCGCTCGACGATCTGCAGGTTGCGGAAGTCGCGCTCGTCGCGCAGGTAGGCCAGCGCATCCTCGTCGCGGCCCGCGCCCTCGAGCTCGCCGGCGTAGCTCAGCAGATTTCGCGCCTGCCCGAGCAGGTCGAGGCCGATATTGGCCAGCGCGATGTCCTCCTCGATCTGCGGAGCGGCGGCGATCCACTCACCCAACCGCTGAGCGAGCACGAGGGCGTCGTCGCCGAGGCCGAGTACGTACCCGACCAGCGGCTCCAGCGCCGTCGCGCCACTGGAGCCGCCGTCCCAGGTGCCCCTGGGGACCAGCTGCCCGGTCACAGGTGCCGCACCTCGTCGGGAATGTCGTAGAACGTGGGATGCCGATAGACCTTGTCGCCGGCCGGGTCGAAGAAGGAGTCCTTCTCGTCTGGGCTGCTGGCCGTGATCGCGCCGGCCGGCACGACCCAGATCGAGACGCCCTCCTGCCGGCGCGTGTATACGTCGCGGGCGTTGCGCACCGCCATCGTGGCGTCGGGCGCGTGCAGGCTGCCGACATGGATGTGCGAGAGGCCGCGGCGACTGCGGACGAACACCTCCCACAGCGGCTCGGTGCTCACGCCGCCACCTCCGCCGCGCCGTGCTTGGCGGCGTAGGCCGCGGCAGCCTCCCGCACCCAGCCTCCCCCGGTGTGGGCGGCGACGCGGTGTTCGACCCGCTGGCGGTTGCAGGGCCCGTCGCCGGTGATGACCCGGCGGAGCTCGTCCCAGTCCGGAGGGGTGAAGTCGTAGTGGCCGCGTTCCTCGTTCCACTGCAGCTCGGGGTCGGGAACCGTGATACCCAGGACATGCGACTGCGGCACTGTCATGTCGACGAACTTCTGCCGCAACTCGTCGTTGCTGAACCGCTTGATGCCCCAGGCCATCGACTTGCCGGTGTGGGTGGACTCGCCGTCCGGCGGCCCGAACATGGCCAGGCTCGGGTACCACCAGCGGTCCAGCGCATCCTGGGCCATCGCCTTCTGTTCGGGCGTGCCCCGGCAGAGCGTCAGCAGCGATTCGAAGCCCTGCCGCTGGTGGAACGACTCCTCCTTGCAGATCCGCACCATCGCCCGCGCGTACGGCCCATAGGAGCAGCGGCACAGCGGCACCTGGTTGGTGATCGCGGCACCGTCGACCAGCCAGCCGATGGCCCCCATGTCGGCCCAGGTCAGCGTCGGGTAGTTGAAGATCGACGAATACTTCTGCTTGCCGGCGTGCAACAGGTCGAGGAGGTCGTCCCGGGACACTCCGAGGGTCTCGGCGGCGGCATAGAGGTAGAGACCGTGCCCGGCCTCGTCCTGGACCTTGGCCATCAGGATGGCCTTGCGCCGCAGGCTCGGCGCACGGGTGATCCAGTTGCCTTCGGGCTGCATGCCGATGATCTCGGAGTGGGCGTGCTGGGCGATCTGTCGAACCAGCGAGCGCCGGTAGTCGTCGGGCATCCAGTCGCGTGGCTCGACCCGGCCGTCGGCGTCGACGAGCGCCTGAAATGCCGTCTCACGAGGGTCGGCCACGGTGGACTCCATGAATCCAGCCTAGAACTCCGATGTTACACATGTCCAGCAGATCGGTAGTCTCCGTGTCACATCACAGTCGCCGCCGAGCCGCCTGGAACCCGACTTGTGGCGGGTTCGCAACCCCTCCACGGCGCTGGACACGTCCCAAACCCGCCACATGATGGCAGGTGGGGCCGATGGGCTGGGGCCGGCACGTAGTGTGCTGGGGTGCTGTTCCCCAAGCGGTTCTGGCCCGGGATCGCCGACGGCACGATCACTGTGACGTTCCGCCGTTGGCACCGCACGCAGGTGGTGGCCGGGCGGCCGTACCGCACGCCCGCCGGCATCGTCGAGGTGACGTCAGTCGCGGCGGCCGATCCTGCGGCGATCACCGACGACGAGGCTCACCGAGCCGGGCACCCGGACGCCCGCGCGCTGGTCGCCGACCTTCCGCTTCGTGCGGGCGCAACGCTGTACCGGGTCGAGTTCCACCGCGCGCCCGGCGGTGACCCGCGGGCGGAGCTGGCCGCCGACGCCGACCTGGGCGAGGCGGACGTCATCGCCATCTCCGCACGGCTGGACCGGCTCGACCGGGCCAGTCGGCACGGGCCGTGGACTCGGACCACGCTCCAGCTCGTCCGGGACCGCTCGGCGATCCGCGCGGCCGATCTCGCCGCCTCCCTCGACCGCGAGATGCAGCCGTTCAAGATAGACGTACGCAAGCTGAAGAACCTCGGGCTGACCGAGAGTCTCGAGGTCGGCTATCGGCTCTCACCCCGGGGCCGCGCTTACCTGGCGGCGACGACCTCCTCGTGATCATGTCGAGGTGGATTCCTCTCGAAGGTCGGTGTGCACCCGGAGCTGGCGGAGGGTGGCGCTGCCGTCGCCGGTGAGGTCGAGCTCGCGGTGCGCTCCGTCGGCGGCCCAGCCGGCCGACTCGAGGAAGCCTCGCACGGCGTCGTCGCCGACGACCAGCCAGACGCGAGCGTGGCTGAAGCCGTCGGCGCGCATCGTGTCGACGGCGGCGGCCAACAATCGGGAGCCGTGGCCGGCCCCGAGAGCACTGAGGTCGACGTGGAAGGCGACCATCTCGGCGTCGTTCGGACCGGCGTCCGCATCCTCGGAGGGTGCGGTGGCTGCGAGTCCGACCACGGTATTCCGCTCCAACGCGACCAGCACGCGATGGCGGGCGGTCGGCGGCCTGGTGATCGCGCGCCGCCAGGTCTCGGCGAAGCGGTCGGCGTCGATCTCGGCGAGTACCGCCGGCGGGATGACGTCGGCGTACGACTGCTTCCACGCGCGCGCCTGGACTGCGCCGACCGCCGAGGCGTCGTCGGCCCAGGCGACCCGGACACTGCGGTCAGCCATGCACACTCACGAGGGCCGATCCTGCCAGAGCGACATCTCGTCGAGAGTTAGGCTGCCACGGCGAATCCGTCCCCACCGGAACGTGGAGAGGGTAATGACGTTCACCGGCTTCCCGGTCGAGGCGCTCGACTTCTACGAGGGCCTGGAGTCCGACAACACCAAGACGTACTGGACCGCACACAAGCACGTCTACGAGACCTGTGTCCGCCAGCCACTGGTCGCTCTGTGTGAGCTGCTCGAGTCGGACTTCGGGCAGGTGCACCTGTTCCGTCCCTATCGCGACGTGCGCTTCGCCAGGGACAAGAGCCCGTACAAGGACCAGCAGGGCGCCACCGTGGGCGAGAACTACGTCCACGTGTCGGCGGCCGGCTTGTTCGCGGCGGCCGGCTACCACCAGATGGCCGCCGACCAGGTCGCCCGCTTCCGTGAGGCGGTGGACGACGACGACACGGGCCCGGAGCTCGAGAAGCTGGTCCAGCGACTGCGGGAGTCCGGCTACACGGTCGGAGGTGATGCGCTGAAGACCCGGCCGCGCGACTACGCAGCCGACCACCCTCGCATCGACCTGCTCAAGCACCGCGCGCTCGCGGCCTGGGTCGAGTTCGGGTCGCCGCCATGGGTCCACACCGCCGAAGCCGCCGAGCGGGTGGCGAGCGCCTGGCGCGACTTCGCCCCGCTGAACGCATGGCTCGATGACCACGTCGGCCCGTCCCGGTTGCCCCGCCGCTGATCCCGCGGCCGGCGGCGATCCGGTGGGCGAACCCTGCTAATTACTGTCGGCCGACGTCGCTACTGTCGTCATGATGGGTACTGATCGGGAACGCGCGACGATCCGCCACGATGCGCTCGGTATCGCAGCCTACGCAGGCGCCTTCGGCGCCTCGTTCGGTGCGGTGTCGGTGGCATCGGGGCTCACTGTCGCCCAGACCTGCCTGCTGAGCGTGGTGATGTTCACCGGTGCCTCGCAGTTCGCATTCGTCGGCGTCATCGGCGGGGGCGGATCGGCCGTCGCCGCTATCCCGGCCGCGCTCCTCCTCGGGCTGCGCAACACGTTCTACGGGGTGCGCATCGCGGGCTTCCTCGGTGTCGGCGGCCGGCGTTCGGCGCTCGCCGCCCAGTTGGTGATCGACGAGACCACGGCCATGGCCATCGCGCGGTCGAGACCGGCGGCACAGCGCTACGCATTCTGGGTGACCGGGGTGTCGCTGTTCGTCCTGTGGAACCTCGGCACGCTCGCCGGCGCTGTGGGCGGCTCGGCCATCGGCGACCCTGAGACTCTCGGCCTCGACGCGGCCGTGCCGGCGGCGTTCCTCGCCTTGCTCTGGCCCCGACTCG
>Ga0193738_1000587_pt1 | contig 17576 bp, 2 predicted proteins | sample L2a1metaG_FD_144927 | JGI IMG/M metagenome (GOLD analysis project Ga0193738, IMG submission 144927) | Soil microbial communities from a riparian zone of the East river system, Colorado, United States - L2a1 | ecosystem: Environmental > Terrestrial > Soil > Riparian zone | place: USA: East River...
AAAATACTTGCCCAAAAAGCTCCCGAAATAATAAATGCAATGCGTAATAGCAATAGCCTCGAAGTTAAACGTTATTACCATTTTTCTAAATTCTCAGGTGGTGCATTGTTAATGGTTTCTATACAGCAACCGTCAGAAGAGGCCATTTATTTAAAAAGAAGAGCGGCTGTTGTTTTTGATCTAGCTTACCGCAGGTTTGTTGATCTGAAAAAAGCAGAAGCACAGGCAAGAGAATCACAAATACAATTAGCGTTAGAAAGGGTTCGTGCAAGAACAATGGCCATGCAGCACAGTGATGAACTAAAAGATGCTGCTGCATTATTATTTCAACAAGTAAAATCATTGGGAGTACCTGCTTATAGTTGTGGTTATAATATCTGGGAAAAAGATGATAGAGAATTCACATCCTGGATGAGTACGCAGGACGGTAGCGACTTTAACGGGGTTCCGAATATCCGATTGACTGAAGACGCTAATTTTATCCGATATGTTGAGTCAAAACAAAAAGGCGAACAATTTTTTGTTTTGGAGCTGCGGGGCCAAAGAATGCAGGAGCATTATCATTATCTGAAAACTATTCCGGCCTTTAAAGCTTATTTTGACTATGCAGAAAGCGTTGGTTTTGATCTGCCCGAAACACAAATACACCACCTGGCTAATTTTTCACAAGGCAACTTGCTATTTATTACACTGGAGCCATGTGCGGAATTTCATGATGTATTCAAAAGATTTGCTGCCGTATTTGAACAGACCTATACAAGATTTTTGGACCTGCAAAAAGCAGAAGTGCAGGCAAGAGAATCCCACATAGAATTAGGATTGGAAAGAGTAAGAGCAAGAGCCATGGCCATGCAAAGTTCTAATGAGTTGTCCGACCTGGTTGATACTGTTTTTAAAGAACTGACAAAACTTGATTTTGCACTCAACTGGTGTATTATTAATATAATAGATATAAGTACAATGTCCAATATGGTTTGGGCAGCAAATCCTGATATTCACAAGGCGCCTGATTCTTATCCCATGAAGTTTGAAGATTATCCTTTTCACGATGCGATGATGAAGGGTTTTAAAGAAAGGAAAACAAAATATATATACGTACTTGAAGGAGAAGAAAAAAAGATTTACGATGAGTATTTATTTAAAGAAACAGAATTCAATAAAGTTCCTGAAGAAGCGCAGGCCGCTTCAAGAGCAATGGAAAAATATGTTGTTTCTTTTTCGTTCAGCAATTTCGGTGGATTGCAGACCGTAGGTAATGAACCTTTGTCGGATATTAATCTCGATATTCTTGAAAGGTTCGGAAAAGTGTTTGATCTCACTTATACCCGTTTCAATGATCTATTAAAAGCAGAAGCACAAACACGAGAAGCTCAGATAGAAATTGCTGTTGAGAGAGTAAGAGCAAAAGCATTGGCCATGCATAAGTCAGAAGAGATACTTGCTGTCGTTGCTACTTTAAGAAATGAATTACTGAGTTTAAACATTCCCGGAGTATCAGGCACAACTATTTATTTAAAACAAGATGATGGCCAGGTCAGGATGTGGGATCTTACTTCTGTGGTTGAACTGCAGGATGGATTTCATCTTACTTTGGATATTATATTTCGCCTGGAAGAAACGCATCCGGAATTATATATTAGAAACCTGTGGAATGCAACAGAAAAATATTCAATACAAATACAAGATCGCAATGACCTGATGCGTACGATAGAATGGGTTAGTCAATATAAAAAAGAAGATGCAGAAAATATAAGGCAATTCATAGATTCGGTCGATCTAAAATATTTATATCATTCCACAATGCAGTTGTCTAATGGAAAACTTAGCGTTGATCTGATGGAGCCGCCACCGGTAGAAATGGAATCCATTTTGCAAAAAATGGCAACGGCATTCGATCTTGCTTATAAACGTTTTCTCGATCTGCAAAAAGCCGAAGCACAGGCAAGAGAAGCACAAATTCAATTGGCATTAGAAAGAGTTCGTGCAAGAACAATGGCCATGCAACGAAGCGATGAATTGTCTGAAACAGCTACCGTTCTCTTTGAGCAGTTCAATGCATTGGATGAAAGGCCCGAACGTATCGCTATTGGTATTATAAATGAAGCTGAACATGTATTTGATATATGGGCCACACAACATGGTGGTTCGCAAATGAACCTGGTGCTCAAATTATCGTTCGGCGAACCACATGTAATGCAAAAAATGTTTGCGGCATGGAAAGAACAGAAAAGATCTATTACTATTGACCTGCAAGGAAAAGAACTTGAAGAATATTTTCAATTTCTCGTTAATTCGGGAGCCCAGGTAAAAAGAGAAATATTTGGTAATAGAAGAGTTGAAAATGTTGCCACTTTTTCGAAAGGGGTACTCATGATCATTACACCTGAACCCAGAGATAATGAAACAATAAAGATATTAGAAAGGTTTGCATCAGTATTTGATCTTACCTATACCCGTTTTCTCGATCTTCAAAAAGCCGAAGCACAGACAAAGGAAGCAAGGATAGAAGTAGCATTGGAAAGAGTAAGATCACGAACTATGGGGATGCAGAAAAGTGATGAACTGGCGGATGTTGTTGGCTTGATGTATAAACAGTTTGAAGAACTTGATTTTGGATTTTACCAGGTGTTGGTTTCAATTTATGACACTAAGAATAAGATCATCGAATGGTGGAGTCGCGGATTTGGTGATGTTGATCTCCCTCAGCGCAATATCCTGCCAATAATTGATCATCCATTTAGCAATGATCTGCTTGATAAATGGAAAAATGGTGTTGAGTCATACCAACACATCCTGGAAGGCGAAATGAAAAAAAGTTGGGATGAACATCTGTTTACACAAACTGATCTTAAGCATTTTCCCCAGGAAATAAAAGAGAAGATGCGAAGCTTTGATCATGTTTTTCTCACTGATGTTTTTATGAAGTATGGTTCATTGCAGGCTGCAGGTAATGCTCCACTTCCTGGTGACAAAGAGAAAATTTTAAAAAGATTTACAAAAGCACTTGATCATGCTTATACCCGCATGATGGATCTGCAAAATGCCGAAGCGCAAACAAGAGAAGCACAAATAGAAGTTGCCCTTGAGAGGATCCGTGCAAGAGCGATGGCGATGCACTCATCAAATGAATTGATGGATGTTGCCAATATTCTTCGTGAGCAAATGGGCTTGCTTGATCAACCAGACCTGGAAACTTCTGTTGTTAATTTATTTGAAGAAGACTCCGAGCTAATATTTTCCTGGAATGCATCCCGGGTACCGGGATCATCAGGAAAGATAATAAGCTCTATCACGTCATTCCTAAAAAATTCCAGTGAATTAACAAGGGAAATGATGTCACTTTATCATTCGAAAGAGAAAGAATATACATTAGAAGCAACGGGCCTCAAACTAATGGAATTTTTAAAGGTCCTGATAGAAGCGAATCCCCGGGTTGCAGACTATATCGGCAGTAACCTACCAGAAAAAGTATTCTATCATTTCACGACTTTCACCGGGGGGAACCTGCTCACTGTTTCTTATCAACCGCCTTCTGAAGAAACTAAATCACTGCAACGAAGAGCAGCATCTGTTTTTGATATGGCCTATCGCCGATATCTCGATCTAAAGAAGGCAGAAGCACAGGCAAGAGAATCCCAAATAGAATTAGGGTTGGAAAGAGTAAGAGCAAAAGCAATGGCGATGCAAAAATCTGATGAGTTAAAAGAATTGATTGGGACAGTATATACCGAATTAACTAAACTTGATCTAATTCTTGACCGATGCTTTATCATGATCTATGATAATAAATCAATGGGTGTGACGTGGTGGATGTCCAACCCTGAAGCACCCTCGCAACCTATTGGCTTATTTGTAAAATATCATGAGCAGCCCCCTTACCTCGCTTTTATTAAAGGATGGAAAGAGCGAAACCTGAAATGGCAGTACGTACTTGAAGGCGAAGTAAAAAAAACATGGGATAAATTTTTATTCGTTGAAACAGAACTTTCACAATTACCAGATTTTGTAATTGCCAATATGAAGGCAAATGAGAAGGTATATTTGTCAGCTTCCTTCAATAATTTCGGTTGTTTGACACTGGCCACCCTTGAATCATTGTCAGATGAACATTTTGATATAATGTTACGCTTTGCAAAAGTTTTTGATCTAACCTATACACGTTTCAATGATTTAAAGCAAGCCGAAGCACAGGCTAGAGAAGCAAAGATCGAAGCAGCATTGGAAAGAGTTCGGGCAAAAGCGATGGCTATGCATAAAAGTGAAGATTTGAACCCGGCTGTTGCAACGGTTTTTGAAGAGTTGGATAAACTGAATATCGGAATATTAAGATGTGGGATAGCCATCATGGATAAAGAGAAACCGAGAGGAGATGTATGGATAACCGTTAAATCTGAACAATCAAACACAATACAGGTGTCAGGTGATGAGTCCCTGGATTATCATCCCTTATTACGTGGAGCTTATGATGGCTGGTTAAAGCAGGAAGATTTTTCCTATGTTTTACAGGGAGAAGATCTTATCAGTTACTATCATGATGTGGCCAACATGAAATATCAATTACCGGTGTCTACGTCATTTGACAAAGAGAAAAAAGATCAACAACAATATTATTACAATGCAGTTTTCCAGGACGGTTCTTTATTTGCTTTTATGGAAACTGCTATTACAGATGAAGCAAAAACGGTAATTAAACGATTTGCAGGCGTATTTAATCTTACCTATAAACGTTTTCTTGATCTGCAAAAAGCCGAAGCACAAACAAGAGAAGCAAAAATAGAAGCAGCACTCGAAAGAGTAAGAGCAAGAGCATTAGCTATGCAGGAACCTGAGGAATTGAAAGATGTTGCGCAGGTCTTAAGAAGCGAAATGGGCGAACTGGGGGTCGAAGAACTGGAAACCTGCAGTATTTATATAAATGATGAAGCAACAAATAAAACTGAATGCTGGTATGCTTTAAAAGATCTGCGGGTAGAAGAGAAGAGATTGGTGTCTGATCATTTCCCATTGAATTTAAATGATACATGGGTGGGGAGGGAAATGAAAAATTTTTACGGGTCAGATGCAAAACAGGTTTCAATTGTAATGCAAGGCGCCAATCGTAAAGAATGGATCAACTATTGCGAAGAAAAATCAGTTCCTTTTCGCGGCTATTATGGAGAAGTGATTCCTGACAGAACATATCACTTGTATAAATTTTCTCATGGGGCAATTGGTGCAGCGGCGGCAGGAGATATTTCCGCTGAAAGCTGGAAATTATTAAGTCGTGCAGCATCTGTTTTTTCATTGGCTTATTCCCGTTTCAAAGATCTGACGCAGGCCCGGAACGATTTAATACAACTTAAAGAAGAAAAGAAAAGAGCGGAAGATGCATTATCTGATCTACAGTCTGCTCAAAAACAACTGGTACAGGCAGAAAAAATGGCTTCATTGGGTGAATTGACAGCCGGCATTGCACACGAGATACAAAATCCATTGAACTTTGTAAATAATTTTTCTGATGTAAGTAATGAATTGCTGGAAGAAATGAAACAGGAATTAGCAACTGGCAATACGCAACAGGCAATTGAAATTGCAGGTGATGTAAAAGAAAATTTAGAAAAAATATTACATCATGGAAAAAGGGCCGATGCAATTGTAAAGGGAATGCTGCAGCATAGCCGGACAAGCACCGGCCAAAAAGAGCCAACGGATATAAATGTATTGGCAGAAGAATATCTCCGGCTTGCTTATCATGGGTTGCGGGCAAAGGATAAATTCTTTAATGCAAAGTTTGAAACGGATCTTGATCCATCTATAACTAAAATAAATATCGTTCCGCAGGAAATAGGAAGAGTGATACTTAATTTGATAAATAATTCTTTTTATGCCGTCACCGAAAAGAAACGTATTGTCAGCAATGGATATGAGCCAAGTGTAACAGTAAGTACAAAAAAACTAGATGATAAAGTTGAAATAAGGGTCGTTGATAATGGAAATGGTATTCCACAAAAAGTATTGGATAAAATATTTCAGCCATTCTTTACCACCAAACCAACAGGACAGGGAACAGGATTGGGCTTATCGTTGAGCTATGATATAGTTACAAAAGGACATGATGGAGAAATAAAAGTCGAAACAAAAGAGGGAGAAGGTTCTGCATTCACAATAAGTTTACCCATGAAATAATTTTATAAAAATGAAAAAACATTTTTCTTATTTCTTTGTCTTCTTATTTATTTCAGTATCTGCTGTTGCCCAGCAGGTTTATATCGACAGCTTTAAAAGAGAAGCAGCCATTACCAAAAATGACACCATTCAATTGATCCTTCTTAGAAATGTTGCAAGAAGCTATTCTGAATTAAATCCGGACAGTTCTTTTTTTTACGCGGAAAAAGCTTTGAAGGTTGCCCGCAAACTAGGTTTTAAGTTAGACGAAGGCAGTGCCTTAAGAGAAATGGGTTATGCGCTTTTGAACAGGGCAAATTATCCACGGTCTTTACAAACTCTTCTTTCATCTATGGCGATCCTGGAAAACCCGAAAAGTGAACAAAAAGTGCTGGTCGGAAAATTTCCGGGAGACGATGAACTGATGTATCGCTCTGCGCCACCAGATAAACAAAGGCTCAGTGAACTTGCCTTCTTACACCAGATCATGGGCGTATTATATGCGAACTCGAATAATTATGAAAAAGCACTGCTGCACCACGAGTATGGAAGACATTATGCAGAAATGTCCGGTAATCTTCCTTTACAAAGTATAATAAACATGACGATGGCCCGTGCTTACCTGAGTTTAAAAAAAACTGATTCTGCTTTAATAAGTGAGCAATTGGCTTATGAGCAGGTGATGCAAACAGGATTTAAAAGATATTTGGGAAGTGTGTTTTTAAATTTAGGACGTATCTACGCAGCCAAGGGAAATATATCTTTAGCCAATGAGTATTACAGGAAGTCTTTAGTGGCAAGTGCAGAAAATGGTTATTTCAGGGGCGTGGCGGCAAGTAATCTTTTACTTGCCGAATATTATATTTCATCCGGAAAAAAGGATTCTGCTTATTCGTATATAAAAAATGCACTTACTGCCGCAGAAAACCTGGATTCACCTGATCTGTTATTGCGATCTTATACTGCATTTGCACATTATTACCAGGCTGAAGGGAATAATGATAGTACCGTAAAATACCAGGCGTTGATCATTAAGATCAATGAAAGCATCTTCAATTTAAAACAAAGACAGGAATTTCAAAATATAGAATTTAATGAGCAGCAGCGGCTATCGGAAATTGAAGTTGCAAAAACCGAAGAACGGGCCAAATACAGAACAAATATCCTGATTGCCGGTCTTGTCATTTTTTTATTCATTGCAATTATTTTATACCGAAACAGTATTCAGAGAAAAAAGGCGAATTCTCTTTTATCGCAACAGAAAAATGAGTTAGAAACTACGCTGGCTACTTTGAAGACAACGCAAAATCAATTGGTGCAGTCAGAAAAGATGGCTTCACTGGGTGAGCTTACTGCGGGCATTGCACATGAAATTCAAAACCCATTGAACTTCGTAAATAATTTTTCTGAAGTAAACGCTGAGTTAATTGATGAATTAAAGACAGAACTTGAACAAGACAATAAACAACAGGCAATAGAAATAGCTAATGACATAAAAGAGAACGAAGAAAAGATAATTTTTCATGGTAAGAGAGCCGACGCAATTGTAAAAAGCATGTTGCAGCATAGTCGTAGCAGCAGTATTAAAAAGGAGTTGACAGATATTAATGTATTGGCGGATGAATATTTGCGGCTTGCTTATCATGGTATGAAAGCAAAGGACAAATCTTTTAATGTTGATATTAAGTCTGAGTTCGATAAGACCGTTGAAAAAGTAAATGTGATACAGCAGGATATCGGCCGTGTGATCTTAAATTTAATTACCAATGCTTTTTATGTTGTAAGCGAAAAGAAACAGCAGCTAGGAGATAACTACGAGCCAATAGTTACTGTGAGCACAAAAAAAGCAGGAGATAAGATGGAGATCAGTGTAAGAGACAATGGTAATGGTATTCCTCAAAAAGTATTGGACAAAATATTTCAGCCATTCTTTACCACCAAACCAGCCGGACAGGGAACAGGTCTCGGTTTATCGTTAAGTTATGATATAATCACAAAAGGGCATGGTGGTGAATTAAAGGTTGAGACGAAAGAAGGAGAAGGCTCTGTGTTTATAATCAGCTTACCGGTAAACAACGAAAAATGAAGCTTACAAAAAAACAGGAAGCAGAGGTTTTGAAAGCGTACAAGGCTTATTGGGAGGCCTATCTCAATGGAGATATGAAAGCTTTTGCGTCAATGCTTGATGATGATATTACAGTTTTTGGTACAGCGGTAAGTGAAGTCTTTACTACCAAAAAAGAAACACTCAAATTTTATAAAGCCACTGCAGATCAGCTGGTAGGCAAAGCTCAATTCCGTAACAGGCAGTTTCATATAAAGGATGTTGATGATAACGTTTTGATCAATGAACAAGGTGACCTTTATTTTTTAATAGATGGGAAATGGACATTTTATGGCCGCGTCCGTGTTACAGCAATTTTGAAACAAACAAAATCAGGGTGGAAGCTGATCCACCAGCATGCATCGTTTCCGGATATAAGGGCTGAAGAAGGCGAACAAGTGGCGGCGGAAAAAATTAAAGAGGAAAACCTGCAACTCCGCGATGCCGTAAAAAGACGCACTGCAGAATTAGAAAATAAAAACCGTGAACTGGAAATTGAAACATCACTGGAAAAAGTAAGGGCTGTTGCGATGGGAATGGGAAAGCCTGAAAACTTCCCGGATGTTTGTGAAGTATTATTCAAAGAGCTTCAGTCGTTAGGTTTCAATGAACTTAGGAATGCAATGGTCAATATTCATAATGATGAAAAAAGATCTTTCGTGAATTATGACTATTCAGATGAGATAGGCAAAAGCATTACTCCTTTGGTTTACGATGAACATCCGGTTATCAAAAAGCAAATAAAACAAATTCGCAAAGCCGATGATTCTTTTTCCGAATCTGTTTTTAAAGGAAAGGACCTTGAAGATTGGAAAACATTCAGAAAAAGCCGGGGAGAAAAAAATGATAAGAGAATAAGAAATATTAAAGCACTCTATTACTATTTCTATTCGATCGGAACAGGCTCTATTGGCATTTCAACCTTCGATAAAATAAACGAAGAAAAGAAGGATGTATTGAAACGCTTTAGAAATGTTTTTGCCTTTGCTTACCGGAGATATATGGATGTGGCGCAGGCAGAAGCACAGGCAAAAGAAGCAAGAGTTGAGCTGGCTTTAGAAAGAGTACGAGCAAGAGCAATGGCGATGCATAACTCAAGCGAACTTGCTGAGCTGGTATCAACCGTTTTTAATGAATTGACACAACTGGATTTTAAATTAACAAGTTGTATTATCTGGATCCATGATCATGAAAACACAAAGAACACATTGTGGATCGCCAGCACCGAAATGAATAAGCCTGCAGAACCATTCCTGGTAAACCCATTTCATAATGACTTTTTTAAATCCATTAGTCATGCATGGAAATCAAAAGACACCAAATGGGTTTATACATTCACAGGCAAGGAGAAAAAGAATTTTGAAAAAGCATTCTTTAAAGAAATACCCCAGCTTCCGATTCATTTAAAGAATGCGTTGAAAGTGCCGGAGCAAGTAGTATTCTCTGCATCCTTCAACAATTTTGGGGCCCTTGAAATTGTTGAAACAGAAGCTTTGACGGAAGAAAAGTTTGAAATACTTCACCGTTTTGGAAAAGTATTTAATTCGAGTTATACCCGTTTTAATGATCTGCAAAAAGCCGAAGCACAAGCAAGAGAAGCAAAGATCGAAGCAGCTTTAGAAAAAGTAAGAAGCCGTACAATGGCCATGCAAAAGAGTAATGAATTGACTGATGTAGCGGGTTTATTATTTGAGCAGGTTAGTGCCATTGGCATTAAGACCTGGACGGCAGGGTTTAATGTATGGAGTGAAGACAATAATTCTTATGTTGATTATATAACAAGTCCCCAGGGCGGTTTTATTGAACCTTATACAGTATACACAGAGACGGCAGAGGCATTAACTGATATCAGTAATGCAAGGAAAAGCGGTGTCGAATTTGATGTACAATATGTTGAAGGAGAAAAGATCAAACAATTATATCTCGCCCTTACTAAGCTTGATGAAAAACAATATGAAATAATGCTGCAGGATGGAGTCCGGTTTCCATCTCATCAATATGAACATTTTGTATTTGGTTCAAAAGTAAGCCTGATGTTTATTACTTATGAACCGGTACCAGAAGCACATGATATATTCAAACGTCTGGGAAAAGTTTTTGAACAAACCTATACCCGTTTTCTTGATCTGAAAAAAGCCGAAGCACAGGCAAGGGAAGCACAGATCGAAACAGGATTGGAAAGAGTAAGAAGTAAAACGATGGCGATGCACAAAAGTGATGAAGTCACTGGCATTGCAGTTTCGTTAAATGAAGAATTGATGAAACTGGGATTTGAGGGTGGAAGCACTATCATCATTATTGATAAAGAAACGGGTGATACGGAACAATGGACAGGATTTTCAAAAGACAAAACTTTGCAAAGCTGTTATGTTCCTTATTTTAAGCATCCTTATCATGATGTTCTATTGGATGCCTGGAAAAAAGAAGAAAAGTTTTTGGTATACACATTGACCGGAGAAGAAAAGAAAACCATTGATGAGCATTACTTCGCAACAGGGTATAATCATTTTCCTGAAAGTGATAAAAAATGGATGCGACAGATGGGATCTGTTACATTTTCTCATGCATTCATGAAGTATGGAGCTATACATTGGGGACCGGATCATTTAACGGAAGAGCAATTAAGAATTTTACAACGGTTCTCGAAAGTTTTTGAACAATCCTACACAAGGTTCCTCGATCTTCAAAAAGCAGAATCACAGGCAAGAGAAGCGCAGATAGAAGCTGCATTAGAAAGAGTGAGAAGCCGTTCCATGGCGATGCATAAAAGCGACGATCTTCATGAAGTGATTAAAGTGGTGACAGAACAATTATCTGTATTAGGTTTAAAATTCAATGTTGCCAATTTTGCTAAAATAGATCCGGATGGCAGCTGGGATATTTGGCTTTCAACACCTGATCAAACTTACCCGGCTTTGATACATGTTCCCTATTTGAACCATCCTCTTTTTAACGATATAATAGAGCTGATAGCAAAGAATAAAGATTTTTATACTGGTGTATATACCCGGGAAGAAGCAAATATTTTTTTCCATCATTTCTTTGAAAATACAATTGCAAAAAATACTCCTGAAGAACGAAAGCAATTTCTTTACCGTTCTGAAGGTTTTGCCCGTTCGATCTTCTTAACAAAAAATATTTGGTTTAGTGTTGCCAGGTATGATGCTACTCCTTTTATAGGTGAAGAAAATGCAATTTTCAAACGCTTCGCAAATGTTTTTGAACAGGCTTATACCCGTTTTCTTGACTTGCAAAAAGCAGAGGCACAGGCGAGAGAAGCACAGATCGAAGCATCATTAGAAAGAGTAAGAAGCCGTGCAATGGCTATGCAGAATTCGGATGAGTTAAAAGAATTAATAGGTACAGTATTTACAGAACTTACAAAACTTGATATAGTTCTCACCCGTTGCCTCATCATGATCTATGATCCCAGGTCAAATGATTCAATTTGGTGGATGGCAAATTCTGAAGCCCCAACAGAGCCAATTGGTTTGCGCATACAAAATCACGGTCATCCTCCTTATGCGGCTTATTTAAAAGCATGGCAGGAAAAAAAATTAAACTGGGTGTATGTTTTAGAAGGGGCAGTTAAGAAAGATTGGGACAATTTTTTATTTGTTGAAACTGAACTTTCACATTTGCCTGATTTTGTAATTGCAGGTATGAAAGCTCCGGAGAGGGTTTATTTAAATTCATCATTTAATAGTTTCGGCAACCTGACATTAGCAACGCTTGAACCTTTATCAAATGAACACTTTGATATACTGCTCAGGTTTGCAAAAGTTTTTGATCTCACTTATACTCGTTTCAATGATCTGAAACAGGCGGAAGCACAAACAAAAGAAGCAAGGATAGAAGCTGCGCTTGAAAGAGTGAGAAGCAGGTCAATGGCCATGCATTCACCACAAGAGTTAAAAGATGTTGCATTAGAGTTGAGAAATCAATTGGGATTATTGGAGCAACCCGAATTAGAAGTTTGTGCAATTCATCTCTATGAAGAGTCTCCTGATTATTTCGAGGCATGGGCCGCAGTTCGTCCCCCGGGTGATGAAGGAAGAATTATCCAGGTGCAGGCACAGTTTCCTAAAAAGGGAGTTAAGATAGTTGATGAAATGTTCCGGCAATACGAATCAGGTGCACAAGATTATATTTTGGTGAACGAAGGAGAAAAAGTTCCTGAGTGGCTTAATGTATTAAAGCAACATACTCCTGAAGGATATAAAATGGTTATTCAAAGTTTGCAGGGTCGTAGTCCTGAAGATACCCGAGCTTATTGGTCAATGGCAGATTTCAAAGGTGGATCGTTGATAATGACAACCTATATTCCTCCCAGCGATGATGCCCGAAAACTTTTAAGAAGATTTGCCAATGTGTTTGGATTAGCGTATCGAAGATTTATAGATCTTAAAAATGCAGAGACACAAAAACGGGAAGCACAAATAGAATTAGCATTAGAAAGAGTTCGTGCAAGAACAATGGCTATGCACAAAAGTGAGGAGTTGGCAGAAACAGCGCAGGTTCTTTTTCAGCAACTAAGTGAGCTTGGTGGAATTCCTGATCGGATCTCTATTGGTATTGCAGATGAAACAAACGCTGTTGTTAATTTTTGGACAACTGATCAGGAAGGAAGTCGTCTTAGTCATAGTTTTAGTGCCCGCTTAAATGAAAGAACTACGATCGCAAAAACTTACCAGGCGTGGAAAGAGCACAAAAAGTCATTAGTGGTCGATCTGCATGGAGAGGAATTAAAAGAATGGATACAGTTTGCCCGGGAAGAAATGGGAATAGCTGTAAAGGATGACCAAATAAAAGATCGTCGTGTTCATAGTCTTGCTTTCTTCTCACATGGATGGATATTGGTTTCTTCTCATGAACCCCAATCAACAGAAACAATACAAATACTGGAACGTTTTGCTTCTGTATTCAATCTTACCTATCGTCGTTTTCTTGATCTGCAAAAGGCCGAAGCACAGGCTAATGAAGCCAGGATAGAGATCGCACTTGAAAGAATAAGGGCTCGGGCTCTTGCAATGCACAAGTCTGATGAACTAATGGAAGTAGCAAAAGTATTGCGGGAGCAAATGGCTTTATTAGGTCAGCCTGAACTGGAGGCATCCGTCGTACACCTGTATGAAGAAGATCCTGACCATATACTTTCATGGCGTGCATTCAGACCCACAGATTCACATGGTAAAATAGCCTATGGCCATATGTCCATTCCAAAAAACTCCTGTGAATTTGTACGGGAATGGCTGACAAAATTTTACAGCGAAGAAAAAGAATATACAATAGAATTAAGCGGAACAAAACAAGAAGAATGGTATGATCTGTTTTTCACATTAGCCCCCGATGTTATTAATTCAATGCGTAAGGAAAAGAGCATTCATGAAAAACGCTATTACCAGTTTTCCAAATTTTCTGGAGGAGCTTTGTTAATGGTTTCAAAGCAGGAACCTTCAGCAGAGGTGATCTATTTACAAAAAAGAGCCGCTGTGGTTTTTGACCTGGCTTACCGCAGGTTTTCAGATCTGCAAAAAACAGAAGCCCAGGCAAGAGAAGCGCAGATCGAAGTGTCACTTGAAAGGGTTAGAGCAAAAGCAATGGCAATGCATAGCTCAGAAGACCTGGCCGAAACTATAGGTGTCTTTTATCGTGAGCTGAAATCTTTAAGTGTAATACCAATACGATGTGGAGTTGCTTTAATGGATAAAGAGACAAGAGTGGCTGAGCTTACAACGATGAACACTACGGAACAGGGAGATTCAATTGAGGTTATCGGTAAAATAAAAATGGCAGGACATCCCGTATTGGATGGTGTTTTTGAGAATTGGCTGGTCCAAAAAGAATATCATGCTGTTTTGAGAGGCAACCAGATCAAAGAATATTACAAGGTATTAAAACCACAAATATCTTACCCTGATTATTCACATGATGATGTTCAATTCGGTTACTACTTTATGTTTAACGAAGGTGATGTATATGCATGGACAGAAACAGAATTGCCCGAAAACGATTTGTCAATATATCGAAGGTTTACATCTGTGATCAGTCTCACTTATAAACGTTACAAAGATTTAAAGCAAGCCGAAGCACAGGCAAAAGAAGCACAGATAGAAGCATCACTGGAAAGAGTAAGAAGCAAAACAATGGCAATGCATAATAGCCAGGATGTTGGAAATACCGTTGCCACCATGTTTGATCAGCTTGTTCATCTTGGTGTAAAAACAAACCGCTGCGGCATTTTAATTTTCAGCGATACAAATCATACAGAAGTATGGACAGCAAAGTCAGGCTCAACAGGTGAAGCTATTTTGATAATCGGGCATCTGGATGTCACAATACATCCCATGCTGCAGCGTGTACACCATGCATGGACAAACAAGGAAACTTTTATCTCCTATGAATTGGCGGGTGACGATATAAAAAATTATTACAACGCCATTAATAACTATCCTGACTATCCAACCCGCTTTAACCTGGATAATTTACCATCAAGAGAAATTCACAGTGATTTCTTTTTTCCTGAAGGTGCTGTTTTTTCTTTTACATCTGAACCGGTACCGGAAGAAGAGGCTTTGATATTTAAAAGATTTGCAGGTGTATTCGGCCAGACATACAGGCGTTATCTCGATCTGCAAAAAGCAGAAGCAAATGCAAGAGAAGCACAAATAGAAGCAGGACTTGAACGAGTTCGTGCAAGAACAATGGCCATGCATAGCAGCGAAGATGTAAGTATAGCAACTGCAACAATGTTCACTGAACTTGAGAAATTAGGGATAGAAAATTTCCGGGGAGGCATCACTAATATCATTCCCAACCGAACCCAGCATGTTTGGTCTGTAAATAATCTCGAAGAAGGTAAGGTTTTAAAATCAGTAGGTACATTTAATATAGATGCACATCCATTCTGGCAGTTGATGTATAAAGAATGGGAATCAAAAAAAGATTTCATTCATTATTACCTCGCTGGCGAAGACAAACAGTATTATTTCGAAGTATTAAATGCTATCCAGGGCTATTTACCTCAGAACTTTCAGCAATATCCGGATCTTCATTTCCAGGTGTATTATTTTAATGAAGGCGCTGTGTGGACAAATTCATTGCAACCACATTCAGAAGAGGATAAGCAAGTAATGAAAAGGTTCACTTCTGTTTTTTCATTAACATTTCGTCGTTACCAGGATTTGAAGAAAGCCGAAGCACAAGCAAGAGAGGCAACCATTGAAGCTGCATTGGAAAAAGTTCGTGGTAAAGCAATGGCCATGCACAACAGTAATGATCTATCTGTTACTACAAGCATGATCATTACCGAACTGGGGAAGCTTGGCATTAAGCCGATCCGAAGCGGGGTTGGAATTATTAATAAGGAAACACACAAAGGACAATTATATACAGCCAGGTTTTCGTCTGATGGAGATACTCTTTCAGTTGTCGGATGGGTACTACTCGAAGGGCATCCCGTTCTTGAAAATATCTATGAAAAATGGATACAGGGGGAGGATTATTTTCCTGAACTAAGTGGCGATTCCCGTAAAAATTATTACGAACAGCTTTTAGCGGGATTATCAGTTCCTATTCCGGATTTTAAAGATGAGCAAATACATTATGGTCATTTCTTTTCATTTTCAGTGGGTTGTTTGTACGCATGGTCCGAAGTGAAATACAATGATGATGAAATAAAAATATTAAAGCGTTTTGCATCGATCATTGATCTTACATTCAGAAGATACTTTGAATTACAAAAATCAGAAGCTAATGCAAGAGAAGCAATAAAGCAAGCCGCTCTTGATCGTATTCGTGCTGATATTGCTTCCATGCGTACAATAAATGATCTTGATCGCATCACGCCATTAATATGGAATGAATTGACTGTGTTGGGTATTCCATTTATCCGTTGCGGTGTATTTATCATGGATGAAGATGAACAACTCATTCATACATTTCTTTCAACACCTGATGGAAAAGCCATTGCAGCATTTCATTTGCCGTATGACACACCGGGAAATCTCAGTCATGTAATAAGTAATTGGAAAATAAAGAATAAATATATCGATCATTGGGATGAAAAAGAGTTTATCCAGTTTGCAGATATACTGATGAAACAGGGAGCACTTATTTCATCTGAACAATATCTTAAAACAATTCCTAAAAACGGATTTTATTTACACTTCCTTCCTTTCTTACAAGGCATGTTGTATGTAGGCAATACAACACAACTAAACAATGATGAAATAGAATTGATACAACATGTGGCAGATGCCTTCTCTACTGCCTATGCCCGCTATGAAGATTTTAATAAACTGGAAGCAGCAAAGCAACAGGTAGAAAATACATTGACAGATCTGAAGCAAGCTCAAACACAATTGGTGCAATCAGAAAAAATGGCTTCGCTTGGAGAATTAACTGCAGGCATTGCACATGAAATTCAAAACCCGTTGAATTTTGTAAATAATTTTTCCGAAGTAAGTAAAGAGTTGCTGGATGAAATGAAAGAAGAGTTGGCAACAGGCAATCCACAACAGGCAATAGAAATTGCCGCAGACGTGATTCAGAACCTGGAAAAAATAAATCATCATGGCAAACGTGCAGATGCGATAGTGAAAAGTATGCTGCAACATAGCCGCAGCGGCAGTAGTAAAAAAGAACCGGCAGATATTAATGGCTTAGCCGATGAATATTTAAGGCTGGCTTATCACGGACTCCGTGCAAAGGATAAATCTTTCAATGCAAAATTCGAAACGGAGTTTGATAACAACATTGGAAAAATAAATATCATTTCGCAGGATATCGGCAGAGTACTGGTGAACCTGATCAATAATGCTTTTTATGCAGTCAGTGAAAGAAAAAAGCAGGAATCAAATGGATATGAGCCGACCGTAACTGTGTTTACCAAAAAAACAGATGATAAGATCGAGATCAAAGTGAAGGACAATGGCAATGGTATTCCTCAAAAGGTATTGGATAAAATATTTCAACCATTTTTTACCACTAAGCCAACAGGACAAGGAACAGGATTGGGTTTGTCATTGGCTTATGATATTGTTACAAAAGGACACGGTGGTGAATTGAAAGTAGAAACAAAAGAAGGAGAAGGAAGTGAATTCATAATTCAATTACCTGTTTCTAAACCCACCGAATCATGAAATTCTATTTGATTTTTTTGTTATCAGTGATCTCATTTATTTCTGTTTCAGCTCAACAGGAAGCTTTTAAAGATGTGGACAGTTTACTGAAAAAACTTTCTACAGCAACATCTGATACTGCCCGTATTATTTTAAAATGCAAATTGGGTGAGGCCTATAGAGCTAACGATCCTGATACATCGTTG
>Ga0193738_1000588_pt1 | contig 17538 bp, 19 predicted proteins | sample L2a1metaG_FD_144927 | JGI IMG/M metagenome (GOLD analysis project Ga0193738, IMG submission 144927) | Soil microbial communities from a riparian zone of the East river system, Colorado, United States - L2a1 | ecosystem: Environmental > Terrestrial > Soil > Riparian zone | place: USA: East River...
TCCTTATTTTCGCCCACAGGAAAATTAGAATAGTTTTGCAAAATGATATTATAATAAGGCTCATTTGTATTGACAGTCTGAAGTAAATACGGTTTGCCCAATACATCATAATCGGCATTTATTTTGAACTTATATGGAGACTCCTTTCCTGGATAAATAATTTTACTGAAGGTCCTATCCTGCAAGGTAGTTGTTGAATCGTCAATTTTTTTCTGTACATCTAAGCCTACTACTACCCGCTCAGATGTTGTTCCAAGATTTGTTACAACTCCTATAATATTCAACTTGCCGTTCGAATCAACAAACGGTAATCCAGAAGAAATTTCAAGTCTCTCTTCTGCGTTGACAAAGTTAGAGAAAATTTGTCCAATAAACGTAGTTAGAAACAATGTGATCAGAATCGGTATGATTAGATTCACAACAGTATATTTCCAAAAGGAAAATAAATATCATTGTGAAGCAGAACAGAGTGCCACATTTTGTGAAACAAAATATGAGAATTTCTAACGGGTAATCTTGTCAAAAGGCTTCATTGCATTTGGAATATTTTCAATCAAATCCGTGGCCATCATGTGAAATCCGACCTTTTCTGCCGCAATAGTGGCTGCCACTCCATTGAAATATACTGCCAATGCAGATGCATCGAAGGATGAATTTGTCCTTGAATATAAAGCCGCAACAAGGCCTGCAAGAACATCCCCAGTTCCTCCGACGTTCATAGCAGGAGTACACCTTCTTATTGCTGCAATCTTTCCAGTCTCATCAGCTATAACATTCAACCACCCCTTGAGAATTATCGTAATCTTGTGTTTTATCGCCATTTTCGAAACGATTGTATGAATATCTTTTTCACTACCTCCGACATCTTCATTGAAAATTCTTTTAAACTCACCGGGATGTGGTGTTAATATTGTATCAGTTTCCGTAATTTCTGAGAGGACTTGAGGTATTAGTGCTGACGCATCAAGTACAAGTTTTGTTCCATTCTCTAGAAGTTTCTTGACAAGTGAGTTTAGAGCCTCAGTTTTGGATAAGGTCATTCCCATACCTATAGTTGCAGTATGAGGTATCTTTGGTAGACCTTTAATCAGTCTGTTTGCAGATCCAATTGTGAGTGAGCTATCTGTCATGGGTAATGCAATAATATTCGGCGAATAGGATCTTATGGCGCTAACAATAATTTTAGGTACAGCAGTATAGACCAAGTCAGCGCCCGCACGTAGAGCACTCAGTGATGCTAGCAATGGTGCACCATGATACAAACTACTACCTCCAATTACAAGTACTATTCCATTGTCTCCCTTCTTCGAATTTTGATCCCTGGGAGATACATGATTTTTGATATAATCCTGTGTTATGGAAAGTACTTCCGTCAATCTTTATCATGATATGTTTGATATGCCTTTGTCAAAAACCTTGCTAAAAAATATGAACCAGATAGGTTGAATCACTTTTCCTATCTAAAAGATTGAATTGACCTGACATAGGACAAAGTAACAAAATGTGCAGAGATTAGAATTTTCTTGTATCTACTTGAATCGTCAACTGGCTCTGTTCCGCAAGATAACCTGGATAAAATTATTCTATAAATTGGAACCTTCTTTTAGTTTTTTTCTGAAGAGATCCAACAATAGGAATGCAATATCCGCATTGCTTACAGCAATTTCTTTCATCCAGATTCCATCCCTCAATATTAAACCCATATCTTTGGATCGCCAGATGGCCGCACTCAGGACAATAGGTATTTTCCAACTTATGTCCTGGTACATTACCTATGTAAACATACTTTAATCCAATCTGTTTTGCTATTTCGCAATGTTTCTCTAATGTTAAGACAGGTGTAGAATCAAACTCCATCATCTTGTAGTCAGGATGGAATCTCAAAAAATGAATTGGAGTATCGGGACCAAGTTCATCGTATACAAATCTACATAATTGTCGTGCGGAATCCAAGTTGTCACCAACTTGAGGAACAATAAGATCAGTTATCTCTACGTGAATTTTTGTCTTTGATTTTATTTCCCTTAGTGTTGAAAAGATTGGATCGGAGTTAGGAATACCTATGTAACGTCTTACGAACTCTTGATTTCCACTACCTTTAAAATCAACTGTAATACAATCCAAAAATTTTGACATCATGTCAACAGATTCTGGCGTATCATATCCATTAGATACAAAAATATTGAAAATTCCTTTCTTGTGGGCCTCTATCCCACAGTCTTTTGCGAATTCCATAAAAATTGACGGTTCATTGTAAGTATAGGCAATACCCTGTGCACCATAAAACTGAGCTTTCTCTACTACTTCAGATGGTGTCATTTCACTACCTTCTATTTTTCTCCTCTGTGAAATATCATAGTTTTGACAGTATTTACAAAGCCAATTGCAACCCGTTGTAGCAATAGAATAAATCGACGATCCAGGCATATAATGAATTACTGGTTTCTTTTCAATTGGATCGATATGCCCTGCAATTACTTTCCCATATACGTATAACCATAGTTTGTTGTTATTAACACCTCTAATTCCACAAAGACCTATTTTTCCCTCCGGGATCTCACATTTTCTAGCGCATGCAGTACACCGAATTCTGCCATTTGGAAGATTGGAGTATAATTCTGCCTCTTTACCAAATATTTCTACAGACGCCATTATTATGATATAGCCCAAAGAACCTTATAAATCAGACTAGGTCTGCAATACCATATATTGAAATAATCTGTTGTAAGTCTTGTCGTTGCTCCTTTTGGCTAATATCTGACTCAAGATTCAAATTGTTTCTTTTAGTATCTACATTAAAGTCACACGCAATCAAGACAACAGGAGATATTAACACAAGTTTTATATGAAGAAAATTATCCAAATTCCTATCGCTCCGATGGTGTAGGCCGGTTAAGCATTTCGCCCTCTCAAGGCGACGATCCCGGGTTCAAATCCCGGTCGGAGCACTAATACTACAAGATTCTGCAGTCCGGTAAAATCTCTTCATCTACACTTGATTTCATTCAAGAGTTATAGGGGGACTACCATTGTCATCATTATCTTGTAGTAGACATTATTGATTAAGGAAAAATATTATCCTTGCTTATAGATTAGAAATACGACATCAATATGCCTGACAATGATTTTGAGTTATCTGTTTTTTTCCTGACAATAATTGAATGACCTTCTCTAATATGAAAATAGTAATGGACTTTAGATAATTCATCAATGCTGGCTTCGGAGAAATAGTCTTCATTATATCTAGCCAAAATTATCTTGCAATCTTGACAGTAGATCTCTTTGAATGGCACTCTCTGCATTTAACATTTTCCTGGCTGGTTTATTAACTATTTTCTTTCCTGCAGAGTTAAACTTGTCTCCTGTTTCTTGTTCTCATTAAATTTCATATTCGTGAGCTTATAATAGATAACTTCACCACGTCTTTCAACCACAGCAGCAATCGCATTTTTTCCCATCGTTTCAATTTCACGTACATTTTTTGAAAGCTCTCCGACTTTCACATTGATGCCTTCATTAATGCAAAACACTACGAATTTTGCACGTTTCTTTTCATAGCCTCCTCTTTCGTAAACTCTAAAATCAGCACCAAATCCAAATCCTTCCTTTACAACATATCCCCTACTTCTTAAGTCTCTATAGACAAGAAATTTAGTAACTATTTCCTTATCATATTTTAATGCCTGTTTTAGTAAACTGCCAAAGTTATCTATACTACCGTTCGTAATGACCAGTTTGTTGAGGTAAATGAGGTAAAGTGCTTCATAGGTTTCAAGAAAATAATCATTGTCTTCTTTATCTCCATATCCTTTGGTTCGAAGCTGATCTTGAGATCTTGTATCAATTATCTTTATCAAGCATTTTTTGGTTAGAAATCCCTCAATGACGTTTTGGAATTCACTGTTTTGATCTGCTTCTGAAGACATAACGATTAAATCACTCTGAAAGAGGGATTTAAGTATTAAAACAAGTGATGAGTTGTGAAAGGCGTTAATTACCGAGAAACAAAGGGAATGCCGTATGTTAGGAGAGAATATATTTCTGGAAAACCTCAGTTAAAAATTGCAAGGTTTTCATCAGGCCAATCCAAAGAAGATTATGATTATAAACTTGAACTAATTGTTAGCGAAAAAATGCAAATTAGGCACAACGCACTAGAAGCTGCAAGGCTTGCGGCAAACAAGTCAATGGCTCAAGCCGGTGACTTGAGTTTCTTTTCTAGGCTTACAGTTTATCCTCATTTAGTCTTACGTGAAAATAAGATGATTGCAACTGCTGGAGCAGACAGATTACAGGAAGGAATGAGGAGAGCTTTTGGTAAGGCTACTGGTCTTGCTGCAAGGGTAAAGCCAGAACAATCAATATTTGAAGCATTTGTTTCAAAAGAAAATTTAGAGCTTGCTAAACGCGGCTTTAAGGTTGCATCAAGCAAATTAGGCTGTCCAACAAGTGTTAGAATAACTGAACTAAGCAACAAATCTAACTAGAATAACTAGTACTCAAATTTACTCGATATCATTGAATCCACTAAGGCGCAAATGTAAAGGTTACAATGGCGCTAGAGTTCCTGACTTTGGTAAATGTTTTGAGATGAAATCCCGTGTGATTTGCACACTTCAATAGGGAAAAGCAATTATATCCTTTAGGACAAGAAGTAATATGGCAAGTATGAAAAAAGACTTTGTTGTTGCACGCATAGAAGCGGCACAGGATGGAAGTCCTTACGTATACGTTGGTTTTAGTGATCCTAATGATTACAAAACTGACAAACCAATGAATCCATTTGGCTCAAACGTTATGGCATTCTCGTCTCCGGAAGACATGATGAAGAACCTTCCAAAGGCAATGGGAAATATTTCAAGAATGATGACGGGCGCAGGTGCTAGTGATTCTCCTACATTCAAGGTAAGCGTCAGGGAGTATGAAGATATAGGAATCAGAGTGGGGGATAGAGTCACAATTGAAATCCGAAAGTCAGACAATAATCTTTACACATAGACAGATAAAAGATAGTATAATAATTTAGCAGGTTTTGATAGTAGGGAGAAAAGTTTATCCTACTATCATATAAAATCCTTAGTTGTAAATAGTTGCTTAGATCTATATCAGACCTTGATGATATTCAATATTATGGAAAGAAAGTTCTAGTCAGAGTTGACTTTAACGTAACGGTTAGCGACGGAGCAGTTGCTGAAGACTATAGAATAAGAAGTGCAATTCCAACTATAGAGTATCTTGTGAAAAGAGGGGCCAAAGTAATATTGGCTTCTCATTTAGGTAGACCTACATTACGTGATAATAATAATTCTCTTGCCTCGGTAGCAACAAGATTGAAAGAAATACTTAACCGAAATGTTGACTTTGTCCAAGATTGCATAGGTACCCAAGTACATAGCAAGATAGAGAAACTTGGACTTGGGAACATATTGCTATTGGAGAACTTGAGATATTATGCTGAAGAGCAGAATAATGACCCCGAGTTTTCAAAATCTATATCCTCCTTGGCCGATATATACGTAAATGATGCTTTTAGCACTTCTCATAGACAACATTCTTCTACATATGGAGCTGTAAGAAATTTCGACATCCGGTTAGCAGGATTTAGTTTAAAAAAAGAGATAGAATATCTTTCCATGATAAGATATAATCCAAGAAAGCCATTTACCTTGGTAGTAGGCGGTTCCAAGATTAAGGATAAAATTGGTGCCTTGGAAAATTTACTCCCAAAGGCAGACAAATTACTGGTAGGAGGAGGCGCAGCTTATACATTTCTTAAGGCGAAGGGCTTTAACATTGGTAATTCGTTATTTGATGAGGAACATTTTGATTGGGTAAAGAACGCACTTTCTTCTTATGGTGAGAAGATATTACTTCCAGTAGATCATATTGTTTCTTCTGAGGAGAACTCATATTCTACTGTAACTGGCGATATACCAAATGGAATGAGTGGATTTGATATTGGCATTGAAACTTCTAGGATTTATTCTTCAGAAATAGGTGGAAATGGCTTTGGTACTATTTTTTGGAATGGACCTATGGGGTTGTTTGAAGTAGGACATTTTGCAAGCGGAACTATGAATGTAGCCAGGAGTATGGCTCTTGCATTTTGGAGAGGAGCGATGACGCTTGTCGGTGGTGGGGACACAATTGCGGCCCTGAAAAAATCAGGTGTATCAGAAAGTGAAGTATCTCATCTGTCTACCGGAGGTGGGGCGAGTTTGAGATTTTTGGCGGGGGATAAAATGCCGGGGATTGAAGCTCTTGAACAGGTAAATTAGGTTAAGAAATATGTACTTTTATTGAATCCAGGTACGATACTTCATTATTTTCTGCCCCAATCATTATGGTATAATCGCCTATTGCAAGATCATTTGAAGGAGTAACTAAAAATGTAATATTCTTCGTCTCTCCTGAATTCATTGAAAAAGATTCCTGGCTAAATGAAAATGTTGAATTGCCAAAGCTTCCAGTTTTGGTGAATGTCGATGATGCTATCATCTTGATATTGACTTTATCAATGGCCGAAATTACAAGAGGGATTTCAATAGTCTCACCTTTCTTTGCAGTATACTCCGTAGAGCTAGTATCTACAACAAATGGGAGAGCCTTTGAACCATTTAACATGCCTAGTTTATTTTCTGTCCATTCTGAGAACCATATTTGGTTATTTTTTCCTATCGAAAACTGAAGAGTATTAGAAATCCCGGGAGGCATGAATTTATTTTGCGTAGGTATCCTATATTCAACAAGTGTCCCATCTGTATTATTGAATCTTGCAAGCTTGTTACCAAAATGTTCGTTGAACCATAAAATTCCTGCTGGATCCATCTTTATCCAGTAGGGTAGTGTATCACCTGGCACATTTGGACCATTATCAGAGCTGATGAGGAGTGGTGATGTACTATATTCGGTAACTTTGCCGTTTGTTGAATTTACCATGAAAAATATACTAGTGCCATGATCGGTGACCCAAGGATTTCCCTTTTTATCAATAGCGATACCTACTGGTGAATCAAGGTGTGGTGGTAGTTCATAGGTTGTAAAGGTTCTTGAAGCTATATCAAACTTGAATAACTGACCTTTAACAGCAAACGCAAGTACCGAAATCCAGAGGACATTACGATCCTTGTCTATTTCGATTGAACCAGTGCTGACAAGATCTGGATCTATTCCTTTGAATGAAGATAATGGCAGAGAAATATTTGATATACCTTCAGACGAATTGTTTTTCAGATCTGATACATTTGCAAACCAAAGGGATTTTGACCGAATTCCGGCAAGATAAATATCATCTTCGTTGAATACTATTGAAACAGGATAGATAGTTCCAAATGCTGAAGGACGTTCCGGAATAGGAAAGAAGCTAAAACTATTGATATCTTGTTCATATCTCCATATTCCATTTTGTTTTTCATCAGTAAACCAGATGTTTCCTTTCGAGTCCGATTTTATGTCCCATGTTTGTGAAATATCAGTCGGCCTTGATCGACTATCCCAGACAGGAATTGTAAATTCCTGAATATTTTTATCCATAGTATTTAATTTGCCAAGATGACCCAACTTGGTTGAAATATACCATACTGAATCATTTTCTGCCAGAATACCAAGAGGCATTTCGCATTTCTGAAGAAGTAAATATTCTGTGACAAAAGAGTTGCTATTTTGTGTAGAATTCATTCCACAAAATTGCATTTGAAATTGTAAGATCGCCTGGTCTCTGGATGTACTCTGCAATTGAGGAAATTGGTCTGATTGCGCCAAAGCAATATTATATTTGCCCAGGTTAAAACCCACCACTAAGAGTATTATTGCGACTGAAAGTATCAAAAAGAGTAACCTAGGACTTGTATTAGATTGACTATTGAACATGCTTTAGCGATTTGAAATGTTAATAGATCTAATAAGAGTTTTTTTATTTTCGTAACCATGCACCATTTAAATAATAAACTTAATTTTTCATTAATATGAAGTCAATTACAAAATATTTGACTTTTCATACTGAAAAGAAATTCAAATTGGTAAACATAACTTCAGAGGTAGAAAAAATTGTGTATGAATCAAAGGTCAGTGAAGGCATTTGTCTGGTGAATTCTATGCACATAACATCCAGTATTTTTATTAATGATAATGAGGCAGGCTTGCACCAGGATTTTGAGAAATGGCTTGAGGATCTAGCACCTCATTTACCCACAAAACAGTATTCGCATAATGATACCGGAGAAGATAACGCCGATGCCCATTTAAAGCGTCAAATAATGGGTCGTGAGACAGTGGTCGCCATCACTAAGGGTAAACTTGATTTTGGACCCTGGGAACAAATTTTTTATGGAGAATTTGATGGTTGTCGCAACAAGAAAGTCCTCGTCAAAGTGATAGGAGAGTAAAAATATAGATCACAAGAACAGGCTGGATGAATTGGAGCTTGAGTGATTATTGCAAATAGTCAGTCCTCTGTGTAGAGTCGATTGATTTATTAGATCAACGCTGGTTTTCGTAATTATGGAACCGTATCGTCTTGATAAGGATTCTCTGGGTGAGGTTAAAGTTCCATCTAATGCTTATTATGGACCATTTTCAGTTAGAGCTTCGAACCAATACAAAGTAACTGGTCAGAAACCTCATCTGAACATGATAAAGGCATTTGCTATGATAAAACGATCTGCGGCACTTGCAAATAGAGATTTGAAGACGCTTCCAGTAGAAAAATCAGATGCAATAGTAAAGGCGTGTGATGAGATACTATCGGGAAAATTGCATGATCAAATCATAGTTGATACTATCAATTCAGGTGCAGGAACTGCATTTAATATGAATATGAATGAAGTAATTGCAAATAAAGCTCTTGAAATTAGTGATCATAGTATTGGCGATTACTCATTCATAAGTCCTAACGATGATGTAAATATGTCACAGTCTAGTAACGATACTTTTCCCACTGCGATGCATGTTGCATTATTAATGAATATGAAAGGAGTTGTAGAGTCGCTTAATACACTCATAATGTCACTTGAAAAAAAGGCTCAGGAATTCAGAGAAGTAATGAAAATTGGTCGAACTCATTTGATGGATGCAATACCAGTTACATTGGGCGCTGAGTTTGATGTATATGCTTTTTCACTTAAAAGGGGTCTGAGTAAGATTGAGGATGCATGTGCCGACCTAGAATATGTAGGACTGGGCGGTACAGCAGTTGGTACGGGGGCTAATACTCCACCAGGATATGATAAACTAGTGGTCAAATATCTCTCTCAGATATCTGAATTAAATTTAAAGCCGTCACAAAACTATTTCTTTTCTTTGCAAAGCAAATTTGAGACAACGATGTGTTCTTCTACCCTAAGAAATATCGCAATCGAGTTAATAAAAATGTCAAATGATATCAGGTTGATGGCATCAGGCCCTATTGCGGGACTATCAGAAATTACAATCCCTGCAGTACATGCCGGATCGTCGATAATGCCTGGTAAAGTAAATCCTTCACTGTCTGAATGCCTTAACATGATTTGTTTTATTATCGTAGGAAATGATGTCTCCATTGCTCTGGCTGCTCAGGCAGGTCAATTTGAGCTAAATGTAATGTTACCAGGCATGATAAAAAACATATTAGAATCGACTGATATGTTAAAAAATTTTCTGCCAATTTATTCGCATAATATGATAGATGGACTAAAAGCAAATGAGCAGAAACTTGAATCATTTGTGGAAAAGAGTCCAATTCTAGTAACTCTGCTCAATCCCCATATAGGATACCTTAAGGCATCAGAGATATACAAGGAGTCAATGGCCACCAACAAAAGCATCAGAGAATTGATCCTTGAAAAGGGACTAATGACAAAAGAAGAACTAGACAGTACTCTTTCGAAGAAAAATATTCTAGGTTCAAAATAATTTGAATTTCAAATAGATGCGATTAATTTGAAACAATATGAAATGACAGCCTATATTAGAACATAGCGGAACCAAGTTGATAAATAAAAAAATCTTGTTAACAATTTCGTTTGGAATATTGGTAACCGCTATTGTTTTTTTTGGTCTTCAGGATTCTCAAAATCGGCCTTCATTATCTAGATTACCAATTTCCCCGGATATAGCGATCTTGAGAGTGGCAAACACCTTTAACATTTCTGAGAACCAGATTGGCAATTCTCCTAACTATGTTTATGTAAAACCTGATGGGAAAGTGTATGAATCAAATCCCGAACTCAACAACATAGGAAACAATATCGGGATTACAGAACCAACAACAACCGGGGGGAGTCATTTTGCATGGGAGGTTGATGATTTTCAAGACAAACACAAGTACTACGTTGATTCAGTGATCGCAGAAATAATTTCCAATTCTAGTTACAGTTAAGTCCCCTTTAGCAACCAAATTATAAGACCTGTAATTTGCATATGTCATGCAGGTTGAGGGCAAAGTAATTGTCTGCGATGTTATAGATGAGATAGGTATAACCATCTTAAAAAAGGCAGGATTAGTAGTCGACTACAAACCTGAAATTGAGCCAGATGATTTACTGACCACCGTCGGAGAATCCAATGTAATCATAGTAAGAAGCAGAACAAAAATAACAAAAAAGGTAATTGACGCTGCCGCGAATGTCAAGATTATTGCCAGGGTTGGTGTCGGATTAGATAACATAGATACTGAATATGCTGAATCAAAAGGAATCAAGGTTTTAAACGCAGCTGAGGCCGCAATGAACGCAGTATCAGAATTGGTAATTGGTCATATGATAGCCTTGTCCAGGAATATTCCCAAGGCCGATGATGGATTGAAGAAGGGTAAATGGTTAAAGAAAGATCTTGTTGGTGGCGAGCTAAGGGGAAAATACTTGGGAATAATAGGAGTAGGAAATATTGGCAGAAACGTTGGACGAATTGCAAAATGCCTTCGTATGAACTTGATAGGATATGATATCTTCCCAATCAATCAAGATTACGTTAGGGAAGTAAGTATGATAAAAACAGATTTGAAGACCTTACTTGAAAATTCCGATTTTGTAACATGTCATGTACCTCTAACAGAAAAAACCAAACATCTCATTAATTCAGAAACACTGTCATATATGAAACCTACTTCCTTCTTGATTAATACATCTAGGGGAGAAATAATAGACGAAAAGTCATTATTTACGGCGCTAACTGAGAAAAGAATTGCCGGTGCAGCGCTTGATGTCTTTGAAGTAGAACCACCAACCAACACAGAGTTATTAAATCTCCCAAATATGATTTGCAGTCCTCATATTGCTGCGCAGACCAAAGAAGCTCAGGAACTTGCTTCAAATGTCATAGCAGAAAAAGTAATTCAGACTTTACTGACAAATAGATAAAAATATTGATTCAAACTGTATCTTGCCAAATCTATCCTTTGACTAACAAAATACAGATATTAAGGTCTTAACTGGAGTTATGTGTAATATGCATCAGTATATGGCTGAAATGTGGACAAAAATGTGGAAAACCAACTCTGAGGAACTAAAAGAGAAAGCCATGACGTGGAGAAAGGAACCGACCATACACAGAATTGAAAGGCCGAGTAGATTGGATAGAGCCCATAAATTGGGATACAAGGCAAAACAAGGCATTGTCGTAGTCCGTACGAAGGTTGGAAGAGGTGGTATGAGAAAACAACGTCCCACATCTGGAAGAAGACCAAAACATTTGGGCGTGGTTAGAATCAAACAGACAGATAGCATGAAAAAAGTTGCTGAAAGAAGAGTGAACGACAAGTATCCAAATATGGAGGTTATTGGGTCTTATTTTCTCTACAAAGACGGTAAAAACATATGGTATGAAATCATACTGGCAGATCCTGCTCATCCTTCAATTTTGAAAGATGTCGAATTTAAGAAAAGATTAAAGGCTTTTGCAAGGTAGGCTGATTTCTAACTCTAAAAAGTCCTAATTTTTTGAGTCAGAGAATCTATCAATTCCGCAAGATCCTCTTTTCCAATATCATTGTCTAAAGTTACGTAATAATATCCTCCTGATTGCAATGGAAAGGTCAGTGTTATCACCTTCTCATTTACAGTAAGAGTGTATGATGTGGGACCTAGTGTGGAATCAAATGCTTTCCTGAGCTGATTGCGAGTTGCCTCAATAAAATGTTCATTGATTGCCTGTTCAACATTGAGTAAGGGAACAAGACCAGGGCGTAATTGTCCTGCAATGGTTTTACCAAAATTATTAATTATGCCAACGTAACGGATTTTTTGAGATAGTACGAGTAAATTATGACATTTTTCTTTGTTCCTGATAGATTCCTCTCTTGCAACTTGATTTTGTTCTTTATTATCCATAACAAGTAAACAGATTTGTTAGATATATTTTTTAATGTCATTAATACCGATCAATAAGTTTTAATGGTCATTCTGATAGATTACAAGAACATATTTAAAATGAAAAAAAACACGATATATAGTTTGATAGGTATTGTGATAATTGTCGGAGGAGGTCTGCTTTCTATATACACATTTTTTGGATCTTTTAATCCATTTTACGTTGTAGTGAGCGGGAGCATGGTTCCAGCACCGGAAGCAACGACAGAAGACGGGAAGCCCAAGGTAATTGTGCACAGGATCTCTGAAATTGGAACTTTCTTGGGAAAAGAAGTTGTGACGACAAAAGGAGATGCAAACCCATATTCTATTCCCGGCATAGACTTTCCACTCTTTATGGAAAACTATGTTGGAAAAGTAGTATATGTAATCCCAAAGATAGGAACAATTTCAATGATTCTGACCCCTCCCATAAACTACATAATTATGGCCATAATCATTGGATTATTAATTTATTCCATTAGACCAAGAAAAGTAGAACATGAAAACGAGACTGTGTGACTCAGATTTTTCAAATTAAAATGTGGATCCAACCGTCTCTCAATTCTGTGCTATAAGTCTTTAGAGGTTCTTCGGCCGGTAAATTCTCGGGGACCCCACTTTCTAGATTAAACCTTGACATGTGTAGTGGACAAGTAACAGTGTTTTCATCTTCATTTAGAAATCCAGTAGAAAGATCAGCGTATGCATGAGTGCATATCCTATCAGTTGCATAGATCTTATTGTTTATGTTTGCTACTAGAATTTTTTTTTCATCATGATCAAAGTCTATCATGTCACCTTTATTGAGCGTTTTAACTTCACATACCTTAACCCATTCAGCCATACCCAATCACAGCTAGTAAAGTCGTCTACCTATACTTATAATGTTTTTCGAATATATCATCAGCTTCTCTATATCTGGATTTTTCAACTTCAAGAATGTGCTCCATCGCTTCATCAGTTTTGAGCATTAATGGTTTCCCAAGCCATTTATTTTCCATCAAATAATTTACCCATGCTCTTATAGTAGGACCCATTTTCCGAGATAATGGTTCTAGAAATCCACTTACAATTTCTCTTTTTGCTTCTTCGTTACTAAGTCCCCTACACATAAGATAAAAGATTTCATTTTCATCTATCTGGGCAACAGATGCAGAATGAGTGGCCCTAACTTCATTTGTCTCAATTTCTAGCCCAGGTATTGTATCTGATTTTGCGCCCTTATCCAACAGTATGGCATGTCCTGCAAGATATGACTCTGCAGATTTTGCGCTCTTATTAATTTTTATCATTCCCTTAAAAAGAGATTTGGATTTGTCTTTCATTACTGACTTTGATAACACTCTTCCTCTTGTATTTTGTCCATGGTGAATTAGGTTTGATGTTACATCGAATGACTGGTCATTAGTACCAAAAATTATTTCCACATCTTCAGCGCTTGCTCCTTCTCCTTTCATGATATTATCAATTTTATATCTTGAAAGTTGAGAACCAAAAAGACCCATATACCATGACATTTTTGCATCCCTTTCAATGAACGCTTTTCTATTCGAAAAATTAACCGAATTCTTTTCATTCATTGCCTGAAGTGTCACGACTTCTAGTTCTGCATTTGCTCCAACATAACATTCCAATAGCTCAAACAGCGATTGCTGAATTCTATCATCAGATAGTTTATTGCTGTATAATTCTTGTACTATGCCTGCTTTTGAGTTTGATTCAGCAATTACAATGTTTCTTGTTATAGATGAGGTTCCATCTGGCGCAAGCACATCAATTATTCTAATTGGTTCATCTATGATCACATTTTTTGGAATATATACAAAAATACCAGAGTCAAAACAAGATAATTCTAATGCAAGGAACTTGTCTTCAGAATAGTCAAGTTGGTTTGATTGTATACTATTCTTAATAATACTTGCATAATCCTTTATCGCAGTTCTAAGATCTGAAATGACAACTCCTTGTTCTTGTAGCTTATCTGAAATTTTGGAATGAATAATGGAGGAACCTATTTTTAAGATACTCGTATCTTTCTCAAGCTCTTTTATTCTTTCGTTAAGATATTCTTCTGGTTCATACGTTTTAGTCCCTTGAGAAAGATAAACACGATCTGGATATAGGAGATTAGCATCAGAATATTTTCTGTATAGTGGTGAAACTTCGTGCGGTAGAGAAGAATATTTTGAAAATGCATTATTCCTTATTTCCATCAACCATTCTGGTTCTGAATTTGTAATGCTTTTCTCTTTTACATACTTGTCATCTAATGATGATAGGGAAATAAGACTACTAGGTGTCATGAGTTACAGGATAAATATGAATAAACATATTATCTATCTTTCTATTTATTCTAAATTTCAATCTTAAGCGTCTTTTTTAATCCACTCTATGTCAATCAACAATAGTTTCTCAGTCCAATAGTATTTGGAATATGCAGCTATTTTGGTTGATTGAATTTTATCGTTAGAAAAGTTAATAAATACTGATTTTAACACACCTGCTCTTTCAAAACAGATAAAAGATTGACAGGAAATTTTTCTATTGATGCGAAGGAAAATCATTGTTCTTGCATTTTTAATTTTGCTTCTAAGTTCAACTTTTGTACTTGTTTCAAGCACCAGTGAGAATAATATTTCTTATGCAGCATATGTAAGGGCATTACCGGAGAGCACTGGACAGGACTTGGTTGACCCTTCTTTGAAGGTTGAACTATTCTTTAAGGACGACATCATTGGGTCAGCAACTAGCATGTCATTTCTTGGCCCAGATGATATTCTTTTGCTCGAGAAAAATACCGGTAAAGTCCATAGAATCCTGAACGGGAGTCTACAACAAACCCCAGTACTTCAGGTAAAAGTGGGAACAGAAGTTGAATTGGGGATGTTGGGAATAGCAATATCAAAGAATCAACAAGGTAAGACATTTGTATTCCTGTACTATACCGAAGCTGATAATTCTGGGATTGTCATCGGTAACAGATTATACAGATATGAGCTCATAGATAACAAACTTGTGAATCCACTCTTACTTCTTAATTTGCCTGCAACCTCGCCTATAGTAGGACATGAAAATAATCATAACGGTGGAAAAGTGGTGATAGGTCCTGACAATAACGTATATTTAGTTGTAGGAGATGTTGGAGGCAGAATGGGTAACATTCAGAATATAATGCGAGGCAATTCTCCGGATGGAACCAGTGGAATACTACGAGTTACTCAGGAAGGCAAGTCAGTGCATAATGGACCATTTGGTAATTCAGTTCCAAATATACTGTACTACGCATATGGTATACGCAATAGCTTCGGATTTGATTTCGATCCTGTTACTGGTAACCTGTGGGACAGTGAAAATGGAGGAATTGATAAAGATGAAATTAATTATGTCTATCCGGGATTTAATAGTGGTTGGAGAAAGGCCATGGGAATGGCCTTATCAAGTTTTGATCCTAATGAAGATTTATTTTATTTTGACGGGAAGGGAAAATACAGCGATCCAGAATTTGTATGGAAGGAAACCGTTGCTCCAACTGCCCTCAAATTCTTAAATTCCACTAAATTAGGATCAGAGTATGAAAACACAATATTCGTTGGCGATGTAAAGACTGGTAATCTATATAATTTCAAACTTGATTCAACTAGGGAGCAATTGCAATTGAGTCCACCATTGGGTGATAAAGTTGCGGATACCCTTCAGGAAATTCAAGGTATTATATTTGGAAAAGGCTTTGGAGTAATAACTGACATACAGGTAGGATCAGATGGCTACCTTTACATTTTGGGAATTGATGGGACTATTTACAAAATAGTCACAACCTAAAATCCCAACAGAATAAAATTTGATTTGTGACTGTTGATATTACTCGCTGCATTCTTAACTTAAAATAAGGCAGAGCTTAAGTTAATCCTATGAACTCTGCAGGCGGATTCATAAAAGCTATTGAATCTGGTTCAAAGCATCTCCTTATGAAGCGATTTACACTGAGATATCCAGAAAAGAAACTAAAGTTTGTTGGTGATGGCTATCAATTTGATCCAAAGAGGGGTGTAGGAATCGCAGGTTCTAGAGGTCGACATATTCTATTTCATGACAAGTGTACTGGCTGTCAGCTTTGTGCAATTGCCTGTGAGGGAATTGCAGAAGCAATTGGAATGGTAAAGGTCGATGAACAATGGAAACATAACAAAAAAGCCATAATGCCTCAAATTGATTATGGAAAATGTGTGTTTTGTGGTCTTTGTGTTGATGCATGTCCGTTCTATGCACTGTATATGACAAATGACTATGAATTGTCATCATTTACAAAGGAGCATCTGATATATACTCCTTCACAGCTGGGTATCAAGCCAAAGTATGATGGTGATGTAGAATTGAAGATAGGAAAAAGGGGCGCTGATCATGGTTGAATCATCCTTTATTTTTCTAAATTAGTTTAAAATGAAAATCATGAAAAACTAATATAACATAAAAGTAAAAGTCAATTAGGTGTTATGAAGTGAGTTATTCTCATCCAGAAGTTCTGGTAGATACTAAATGGGTCGAAGATCACCTAAATGATCCAAAGGTCCGAATCGCCGAAGTAGACTATGATCCTACCGCTAACTATGTCTTGGGACATGCCCCTGGATCAGTCTTGATAGATTGGAAAGTTGACATAAATGATCCTGTTGCAAGAAATATTTTAAGTAAGGAAGCATGTCAAGAATTGCTTCAGAGAATAGGAGTGAATGATGACACTACTCTAGTCCTCTATGGCGACTTCAATAATTGGTTTGCTGCATTTGCTTTCTGGGCATTGACATATTATGGATGCAAGAACATGAAATTGATGAATGGAGGAAGAAAAAAATGGTTGGAGGAAGACAAACCACTTACAAAAGATGTACCAACATACCAGCATGGTAATTTCAAGAGTTCTGGTCCTGACAATAGTATACGTGTGTTTCTGAGATATGTGAGTGATACTCTCGGTAGTAAAGCATTAGTTGATGTTAGAAGTCCAAAAGAGTTCACTGGAGAAATATTAGCTCCTCCAGAATATCCTACAGAGCATGCTCAAAGAGGTGGGCATATCCCTGGTGCAGCCAATATCCCATGGGCACAGGCAGTCAATGACGATGGAACATTCAAGTCAGCTGAAGAGTTAACAAAGCTTTATCATGCAAAAGGGATTACTCCAGATAAGGAAGTTATCTCATACTGTAGAATTGGCGAA
>Ga0193738_1000589_pt1 | contig 17522 bp, 37 predicted proteins | sample L2a1metaG_FD_144927 | JGI IMG/M metagenome (GOLD analysis project Ga0193738, IMG submission 144927) | Soil microbial communities from a riparian zone of the East river system, Colorado, United States - L2a1 | ecosystem: Environmental > Terrestrial > Soil > Riparian zone | place: USA: East River...
GCTGTGGCGAAGTGCCTGTTCTCTAGGGGGTTTGGACTAGCCGGCGTTGTTCAAGGCCCTAGGTTGAAGGGTCAAGCCGGCGAAGGTGCTAGGTGCTAGACCCTTTTGGACCGTGCGCCCTTTTGGTGTAGGGCGTTGGACGTTGGGGGTTGTGGGTTGGTTTCGGGTGGAGGGTTTTCTTTAACTAGCAAGGGGAGTAGAAGCTGTGGGTGACAAGCCGAAGGGTCTGAAGGACCTTTCCAAGAAGGAACTGGACGAGATGCTGGAGCGGATGCGCCAGCGCGGGGAGCTTGACCAGAACTGGTGGCGGATGTGAATGCTGACCAACGTCGGTGTGCCTGATGGTGTTGCGGCGAGGTTCTAGGGCGGCATGCAACCACTGCGGGCGCGTGGTTGTAGCCGTGAAGGACCCTCGGATCATCAGCCTCACCGCCGGGATCTGGGTCCATGCCACGTTTCTGGGTCGAATGCTGTGTGGAAGGGCGGAAGGGTAGATGGATCTTCTTCGAAGGGCATGGAACAGTCCGTGGATCGGGCTCGTGGGCCTGGTACTGAACCTGGGCGGTGGTTCGCTTGTGACGGCTGCCGGTGTGTACTCGGTCGGCTGGCTTCGCTTCCTGGGGCTGGTCATGGGAGCCCTGTGCTACTTCGTGGCCGGCGTGGCGTTGATGTCGATGCTGTACATGCTGCGTAGACGGCAGGCAGATGGCCTGATTGTTACGTTCCACATCCCGACCAAGGACGAAGGGGAGTAGTCGATGTCAGAGTTTTGGCAAGGGACGGTCACGTTCCTGGTGGTGATGGCTGTTCCAGTGGTGGCGGCCTTGCTGATGACTCGGGACACGCGCTCTGAGCGAAAGGTGCAGAAGCACATCAGCAAGGAACTGGAACGGCGGCGCGAGGCGGCAAAGGTTGAGGAATCAACCAATCCGAACACACCCAAGTGCCTGTGCGGGCACTGGTATGTCGTGCACCACGACGATGACGACAACGCGGCCTGCGCCCACAAGGGTTGCCAGTGCATGCGCTACATGGGCCCAGACCCGTTGGCATCGGGGCTGTGGATGCGCACCCGGGGACTGAAGGCCAATGACCAGGGCAGAGCGGAAGCTGCTGAAGGGATTAAGCAGCAGATTGCTCGGATCAACGAGATCAGCGGCTTCGTTCGGTTGATTGAACATGCCATTGTCACCGAAGACTTCGAACGCGCACGGACCATGGAGTACAACATGTACACCGCTCTCTTGGAGGAAATCGCTGACGGTTCAACAATGTCAGCTGACCTTGCCAAGGCGGCTCTTGTTGCCCGTGAATTGGCGTTTCCCCGATGAGACTCAGTCGACCGTGCTACGACAAAATCTGGCGCTGTCCCGGTTGGGCAGGTGGCGGCAATAAGTACGCCAAGAACGAAGACCGCTGTGACAGTGGCAGCATCAGGATTGGCCCTGATCCGGACCGCAGTTGGTCCTCGGTTCCGTTCTGGAAGTGGCGCGTCTGGAAGTGCAACACCTGCGACGTGGTCATCTGGCCCTACGTCATTCGCTACGTGGACCCCAGCAACTGGTGGTACGGCATCAAACGCACCGGACGCAACTGGCGGGGCAGCTACCGTCACTACCGGGCCAAGGGTGAGGGCTTCTGGCCGGCGCTTTACCTCACCATCTACTTTGAACTGAAGGGGCGGGAGCCGTACTAGACATCGAGAACTGCAAGTATCTCCAGAATCAACTATCTGAAAGGTGAGCCATGGGCAAGGCCATCGTCATCGGCCTCGTGATCGTTGTCATTGCCGCCATCCTGGCCGGCGTGGCCATGTGGATGCGCACCCGAGACAGCAAGGACACGGCCCTGGAGAAGGGCCTGCCGCTCAAGGGGGACCTGACCGCCCGGCAGGAGCGCCGGATCCTGGAGGCCAACGACAAGGCCGCCGACGTCATGCACCAACTGCTGTACCAGCCCCTGGGCATGTCGCTGGAATCTACGCTACTGTCCACCACCGACCGGGCAGCCATCGAGACATGGCTCCGGGAAAACGTTGATGTGTCAAACATCCGAAAGGGAATCAGTTCATGAAGCGTGGCCTCAAGTACGCGGTGGCAGCAGCCATCGCGGGCACCCTGATCCTGACCAGCCTCACGGCCTGTTCGTCCGTGGCCCCACCCGACGAGGTTGGTCTGTACTACAAGAAGGGGCCCTCGGACGGCAACCACTTCGACCACTGCTACGACCCGGGCACCACGACCAGCTACGAGTGGAACAACGAGACCATCCTGCTGCCGGCAAGCCTGCGCACCTGGAACATCGCCCCGAAAGACACCCCTGGTGCGGACTCCAACACCCCCGTCACGGTGGCTGCGGCCCCGGAGAACGGCCAGCCGTCGGGCGTGCAGGTCAACCTGTGGACGCAGACCAACTTCTCGCTGAACACGTTCTGCGGCAAGGACAACAACGATCCCAACAGCCCGTTCGTGCAGTTCTGGGAGAAGATCGGCCGGCGCTACGAAGCGAACACCACGGCCGGCTGGAAGGCCATGCTCAGTTCGACCATCGTCACGGCTCTGGAGACCGCCAGCCGGTCCGTGGTGCGTGGGTACACGGCTGACAGCCTGGTCTCCGGCACCAACCGCGAGAAGGTCCAGAACGAGATCGCCACGCTGTTCCAGACCGAGATCAAGCGCGTGGTCGGCGGGGAGTTCTTCTGTGCCCCCACCTTCGACCGCAAGAGCGCCGAGCACCTGTGCGGAGAGGTCCAGATCCTGCTGAAGGACGTGGACTACACCAACCCCGGTATCCAGGCCGCTCGCGATGAGAAGCAGGCAGCCGTGGAGAAGGCCAGTGCCCAGGTGGCCGAGGCCCAGGGCAAGGTGGACGCTGCGGCCAAGACCGGGGAGCTGTACAACAACCCGGCGTGGGTGCAGATCGAGTTGGCCAAGCTGGAGAAGGAGAAGGCCGAGGTTTGCGCCAAGAACCCGAACTGCGTCTTGGTCATTGACGGCAGCAGCGGCGGAGTGAACATCAACGCCAAGTAGACCCACACAGCGAGGGCTCTGGTCGTGAAGCAGGGCCCTCGCTGTGTGCTTACCCAAGGAGATGTCGATGGCTACTGATCAAATCCTGTGCCTGCAGCACGAAGGCATCTGGTTCTACTTCCTGCCCACGGGCTACAGCCCAGCCACCTGGACGGCTGTGGCCGGAGACCGGTCCGAGGTGCTGGAACAGATGGGCAAGCCCCGGTGGTTCAAGGGCACACTGCTAGCTGAGCGGCTCGTGAAGCGGTCACCCAGTAACGGTGTTGTCATTGGCTTCCAGCTGGACGACAGTTCCGCAGCCTCCGAGCGGTTCCCCATGGTGCTGACCATGGAGGAGTGGAAGAGTCGCACCGACCGGGACGACGCGCCGGAGGCCAGCCTCTACTCCTCGATCGTTGAGTCGCAGCCCGATCATGAGGCTGTCTTCGAGGGCCCGTGGCTGATGTATGACGGGGAGCCGGCCCCTGTTGGCGGTAACTGGTCAGCGAAGTTGCCCTATGACCTGATCCACCACTCGGAGTTGCTGCACCTGTTCCCGGGCACCATGAGCGGCTTCCGCGCGGCGTTGAAGGAACGTCTCAACAAGATCCCGGGGATCACGGCGTACGACCAGGAAGAATTCAGCATCTATGCCAAGGTGGAGTACGACCCACCGCAGTACAGGACCGTCGGCAAGGGACGAGCCGTTCGGCAGGTGAGCACCACCATGACCCGCAGCGAGACGATCCGGCCACCACGGGAGATCACCGGGGTCAACCGGGCCGACGCTGTCCGCAAGTGGAACGAGTCCATGGACACGTACCTGGCCCTGGGCACCGAGATGACCACCGTCAAGCCGTGCGCCACGTGCAAGGGCACGGGCGTGGGCCCGGTAGAGAAGGTAGGAACGTGATGTTGAACATCGACTACGACCGGCTCAAGAAGTTCACTGCCGGCGTCCTGATGAGCGATGACTACCGGGGCGGGCCGTTGCAGCGGCAATACCCACCGGCGGTCATCCAGGCCATGGTCGAAGCCATCGCCACTGAGGTCGAGGACATCGTGCTGGACGCAGAGGTTCAGTACCAGGGCTACATCGAAGCACAAGAGCAGGCGTAGGCCCCATGGACTGGCAGAGTGCAGACCGGTCAGTAACAACCAACCATGAAGCCATCAAGCGATTCGGCGATCGTATCGCTGCGGTGCACCCAACCGGCGACTATTGCGATCCGGATGCACCATGTCCACGCTGTCTACCTCTGTGGGAAGGCCACCGTGCCGCTGCGGCTCGAATCGACGAGGTAGCCGATGCGATGTTTCCCCGCTGGCTCAACCGATTCATGGACCTTATCGGCTACGTCGTCGTGCACGGCGTTGTTGTTCCGTTGCATCGCCTGCGGCACTGGCTGCGTGACCGGTTCAGCAAGAACTGAAGCTTCGGCCGTGGGGTCTTCCTGCGGTCGGGACCTATGAGAGGAAGTACAACCCATGTACAGACGTACCACCGTTGCCGTGGCGGCAGCGGCCCTCGTTGCTGCTGTCCTGACGCCGTTGCACGGCGCACAGGCTGCTGCTCCTGAGGTACCCAGCCAAAGTGTCAACAACACGTTGCTTGCGGCCGAGAAGGCCACCAGCAAGCGCGCGGTGGCAGCTGTTGAAGCTGCTGCGACCTACACCGTGGTCGGCGGGGACACGCTTTCAGGCATCGCGGGTCGTCACGACACCACGTGGCAGAACCTGTACGGCCTGAACACGTCCATCATCTCCAACCCCAACCTCATCTACCCGAGCCAGGTCCTCACCGTCACCGGTACGGCCAGCAGACAGGCCCAGCCTCCGACTCCGGCGGCTGCGGCCCCGGTGGCCAGCAGCGGCTGGGTGAACCCAGTGTGTGCTTCTCGTATCGGTGCCGGTCTGGGTGACGGACGTGGTCACAAGGGTGTGGATCTGCCGGCGGGCTACGGCACTCCGATTCGGGCAGCGGCCGGCGGCACCGTAAGCACTGCCTGGGAAGGCGGGGCCGGCAACTACAGCGTCATCAGCCATGGTGACGGGGTCTGGACGATCTACATGCACCAGTCCTCGTTCGAGGTACGCTCCGGTTGGGTCAACGCGGGCCAGATCATTGGCTACGTCGGCTCTACGGGCAACTCCTCCGGCCCCCACCTGCACTTCGAGGTGCGTACCGGAAGCACCTGGGGCTATGCCCAGGACCCGATCTCGTGGATGAACAACCACGGGGTACGCCTAGGCTGCTAGCCGGGGGCTAGCGTCAACTCCAGGTCCCAGGGTGGTGGAAGCATCCTGGGACCTGGACTCTTTGGAGGACTGCGATGGTATGGGTGTACCGGGCTCCGGAGCCTCATCTGTGCAAACGGCCCTATCGATCTACCGACGAAGATCCTGTTCGCGTTGGTGATCTTTGGAAGTGCGACACGTGCGGCAACGTGTGGCAGGTTTGCGGAGGACCAGTGAACCTTCGTTGGAAGAGGGCTAGTCGCTGGGCCACGCTCAAGCAGTGGTGGAGGAGCAGATGAGAAAAGACGCACACCCTTTGTGGTGGACGGCGTTGGTGGCAGTAGTTGCCGGCGCGTGGTTCACCCTACGGTTTGACCCGTCGTCGTGGGATCTTCTGGTTCTTGGTGCTTGGGTAGGTGTTGCTGGGTTCGGTGTCCCATGGAGGGGCGATGACTGAGTACCCAGAACCACCAGATGGCACCCGGATCGAGTTCCAGGAGCATGGATCTCCCGGTGGGGATCTCATCGCCATCTACCGGGATGATCAGTCCTCAGTGGACGCTGGATGGCCGGCGGCTGCGCGTTGGTGCGAGTACGGACACAGTGTCCCGATGACCTGGGACAAGATCCTGCGCGATCCACGCCTGCGCCCGGCTGTTGACGGCGTACGCCTGCTACCTGAGGAGAAGTCATGACTGATCAACCAGTGGCCTGGGCCGGGGTGGTGCTCCGGTTCGCCGATGACACCTTCGTCGGCTACGAGTTTGACCATCCATATGTGCAGCTACAGCTGTCCTCCGGCGAGATGACCCGGGACGAACTCCTGCACACCTTGCTCAACGGCAACGTGGCCAATGAGGTGGACGTCAGGGTCAGCGGCAAGTCCACACCGTGGGTGCCGGGTGCCCGTGCGGCCCGGGTGCAGCAGCTGGAGGAGTTCGCCAGGGGCCAGGCACGTAAGGAGCCAACGTGAGCCTTCACGATGATCTGAAGGCCCTTGTTCGGGCTCGGCAAATGCGAGCACACGCAGCGGGTCTCTACCACTGGCGCGTTAAGTGGGTAAACAAAATTGATATCAGCCGTTGGAAAGGTGAGATTGAGTCATCGTATGGAACTTGGGTAGTTAGAGGCGAATTTCGGCCTGCACAAGGTGAGCACATCGCACATGAAAACCCAGGCTATGTGTGGCGTCAGTGTGAGCGGGACCTGTATGTGCTGGACGTACACGCGCCAACTGCACGTAATGTTTGGCGCTATGGCGTCACCTGCCAAGGACATTCGAACGCTGATGTTGCTTGGCCGTGTGTCGACCTCATCGCATTAGCGTATGCATACGACCTTGACGGCCTCGCCGAGAAACTTCGGTAGGCGGCCAATGGATGACATCGTGACCTGGGGCGCTAACTGGACAGCCAAATGGCATGCCCGCTGCAACCGTGAACACAGGGCCGAGCTGGCCAAGGGTCTTCTTCATGACCCGGAGTGTGAATGGCGGGAGGCTGGACACTTCCTGTGCCACTGCTCCAAGCGCCGACGCATTGCCAATGGTCACACCGAGCCACCGGGGGAATTGATCATCAACTACCCCACGTGCCCACGGTGCCGGAACGAGGTCACACATGATGGGGACAGCTACGTCTGTGACACGTGCAGCGTTAGTTGGAACTCCAGCTACGGTGACGAGGGTGAATTCACCGACGACTACGGTGATCTTGACACTTCCCGGTGGGATGAAGTGTCTGAGGGGGCACCGTGACGAGCAGACGGCTATCAGTCAAGTTCTTTCGGCTGGACCAGGTGATTGACAGCAACCCGTACTGGCGATGGTTCGACGCAGTCATGCCCCCCAGAGTCGGTGAGGCGGTACTGCAGCCCCGGTCCACGGCTGTGTACACCGTTGTCGATGTGACCTGGGTCGAGGTAGATGAGGTGCATGTGGTCGTGACCCCCATTTCCAAACCCAGTCACACTGATGAGTTGACATGAGCCTTCACGATGACCTGAAGGCCATTGTCCTGGCCCGGCAGGAACGAGCCCAGGCAGCTACACCGGGGCCATGGACTGCTGAGAAGGCTTATCGTCGTGTCCTCGACTGCCGGTGCCTGTCCTGCTATGAGGACTGGCCGGGAGCCTGGCAGGTTCCCGAGTTGGACGGGCCGCCGGGTGCTGATACATCGCCTACCGTCTATGCACACGACGCACAGTTCATTGCGGCTGAGAACCCAGCCTTCGTCCTGACCCAGTGTGCCCGCGACCTGAAGGTGCTTGAACGGCACAGTGACCATGGCGGTCGTTGCACCGAGTGCATGGAGTGGTGCGAGTGCCAGGAGGGCACGTACGTAGACGATTGCGCCTGCCGGGGCAACCGACCGCACCCGTGCCCAGAGATCAAGGACATGGCCGACGTGTACGGAATCTTGACCGAAGAGGCCACCGACCATGTCAGCTGACACCCAGGGCCAGGTCCAGTACATCACCGCTGACGGCCAGATCTGGACGTACCTCAGCAACGAGCGCAGCCTAACGCGTGGCCCGGAAGGGCGTGGTGGGCGTTACGCAATGTTTTGGGTGATCGACCGGTTCGGACCGCTCACTCCGCTGACCGTATACGCCGAAGTTGTCCGGTTGAAGCAGGAGTTGGTCGAGGCGCGAATGCGTGTCGGCGCTGAATGCACGGAGCATATGAAGACGATGGCCGAACGGGACTCTCTTGCTGCCCGGTTGGCCGAGGCGACAGGCGCGACGGCCATTGGTCTAGCCACCGAGCCCCGGCCTCCGGTAGCCTGATCAGGAACAAGGGGGAAGGTACCCCTGCAACCCACCAACCAAAGGAATGATCATGCAAAACGGAGCCAACATCACCGAGGTTGAGTTCGTGTCCCTGGAGACCGAGACCCCGGCCCCCGTGGAGCCGACCCAGGTCCCCGTCGAGGAGCCGGCCGTGGAGCCGGTGCTTGAGCCTGCGGCTGCCTAGCCATGAGCGAGCAGCGGTTTTGGCTTGCCGTGAACCTGGACGAGCCGCAGTGGCGGGAAGTTACCAAGGAGCAGTTTGTGGCTGCTGAGCGTGCAGCTGGGTTCCGGAACACGCTAGGTCAGCCCGACGAGCCAGCCACTGGTGGTTTCAGCGCCGGTGGAATCCGTGGAACTATCACCGATCCGGCTAGCCATGGTCTCTGAGACGTTGCCCGGTACCCTGCGCGGGTACCGGGCGTGGTCGGTCATGCAGAGTTCGACCGGTCCGTTTGACCTAGCCCCGATCAACTCGCACCAGGTCAAGATCAAGGCCTGGAACGGGATCAAGGCAACTGCGGAGTGTGGGCACAGGGCACGAGTCTGGACCTCTAATACGCCGGGAGAATGGGAAAACGAGTGGGTGGTATCTACTCATGAGGCCCCAAAGTTCAACTGTTCGTGTGGTCTCTACGCCCGCTACGCAGACCTAGACGATGATGGCTTTCCCCAGAACTACCCGGTCTACGGGTCCATCAAGGCCAGCGGCCGGATCATTTTGCAGGAGCGAGGATTCCGCTCCCAGTTCGCTGAGGTAGAGGCTTTGTGCCTTGGCCCTTCGATCCACGGCGGGAGCCTGTGGGAAGGCATCCGGATGTTCGGGCATCTGCACAATATCCCGGTGTTCTACTCCATGCGTGAGCTTCAGAAGGAGTTCCCGCCGGCCGACGTGAGCCGGTGGACAGAGCCTTTTCGTCAGCGCGCTGACGAACGGGAGCAGCGCGCCAGGATGATGTATCTGGCTGCATTGACTTCAACGGATGGCGAGCGTGTGGCACGGGTAGCCGAACAAATTGGGCTTGCGTATCGGCACGCCAACCTGTCGGGCCTTATTGACAAGCGTTTGTTTACCGGAGAATGGACCACCGATGAAACTGCTGATGGCGGGTGATACACACGGCAATCAGACACACTGTCGTTACCTGATCGACAAAGCTGTTCAGAACGAGTGTGACCGGGTCTTTGTACTCGGTGACTTCGGCTACTGGGAGCACACGCAGAGTGGTGTCAAGTTCCTGAAAAAGCTCAATCGGTACGCCACCACGAACAACATGCCCGTCTACTTCCTGGACGGCAACCACGACAAGATCTCGCGGCTGCTGAAGAAGTACCAGGAGACCGACGACGAAGGCTTTGTGCTCGTGCGCCCGATGATCCGGTATGCGGGTCGCGGGCATCGGTGGTCGTGGGGCGGGATCCGGTTCATCAGCCTGGGCGGGGCCTACAGTGTGGACAAGGACTGGCGGCTGGAGCGCGAGGCCCACACCAAGAAGCCGGAGACGCTGTGGTTCCCGGAGGAGGAGATGTCCGACGAGGACATGACCAAGATCCTGGAGAACACGGAGTCGGTGCATGTGATGCTGGCCCACGACAAGCCCCGTGGCTCCAACCCCGGCTGGAACCGCAAGGACTTCAACGAGTGCTTCCCCAATCAGGACCGGCTCCAGCGGGCCGTGAGGACGCTGCAGCCGCTGCAGTACTGGCACGGGCACCTGCACCGCTGGTACCAGTGCGACATGGACTACAGCGACCTGGAGGGCAACCACCGGCACTGCCAGGTGCAGGGGCTGCAGGCTGACCCTGAGGCCGGTGTGCACTACCTGGACATGCGGTATGCCACCACCCAGTCCTGGCAGGTCCTGGACACCGACGAACTACTCCTAGAAATGGTGTGATCACATGTTTGCTGACCTGTTCACGTATGACCCGGCTGCCATTGACCCCGCGATCCGCGAACAGATGGCCGGTTTACTTCAGGCCCGATCAGACCTGCTTGCCGCCCAGGCCGAGGTCGCTGCCCTTCGCGCCCGCGCCTGGGGTGGTGAAACAGCTTTGGACGACATCATCGATCTGAAGTCGGCGGAACTGGCAAAGCTTCGCCAGGATCACAACGACCGGATTCGGGCCCTGTTCAAGGAGAGCGTGGATGTGAAAGAGCTGCTGGACGTACTACCGACGGTCGGCGTGCTGCTGCTCCAGAAGTTGAGCATCCCGCTGCCGGTCATCATGGAGGCTTCCGGCATGGATATGGATGCCATCAAGATGCTGGTCAAAGCCGCTAAGGACCTGATCAACGACTTGTAAGGAGATGCTGTGATCTCCATTGTCCCGCACCGGGCGACACGGTTCTGTGTACGGGTCCACTGCGACGTCCACGAAGCCGACGAAGAACTGCTTCGGGTGCCATACATTCGATGCCCTCACTGCAACCATGCTTATAAGACCAAGCACGCATTGCGTTGGGCATACCGCAAGAGCTACTGGTACTGGGAGGACCAGGAACCGCTGGGATTCAGGCTGGCAGTGTTCAAAGAGGTAATCCTCCCGCCTCGCGCCAAGGACATCACGTTCTGCCCATTGTGTGCCAAGGACTTCGTAGAAAAGGAACCCCATGACTAGTGATAGTGACTGGTACAAGATCGCGTCGTCATTGGGGGACCGTGTCGCTGTTCTGGAGAACACCCTCAAGTGGGTTCGGTTCTACGCGCTGTTGCACTACATGGGCGGTGCTTTCGACCCAGAGCACATGCGGGACATTGCCAATGTAGCGGCTGATGCCCTGGCATTGCACGACCGGAACCCGGAACCGTTGCCTGACTTTGAGGACGCGTTCGAGCTGGCCCAGGAAGAGGGCAAGCGGCTCGCTGAGCTATTCGAGGGGTACGCCGAATGAGCAAGGCCCTCGTCATTGTCCTACTGCTCAGCTTCTTTCTGGGACTGGGCGGTGGGTGGTTTCTCCGTTGGCTCTGGAAGGAAGTGCCATGAGTGTCGGCTTGGTACTTCTGGTCCTATTCAGCATGGCCTGCGGCTGGTTCTGCCGCTGGGCCTGGAAGGAACTGTAGTGAGTGGCGAAGACCCAGAGCCATTAGCTAGGTTACAGAAGGAAAATGATCGGCTTGCTTGGAAACTGGCACAGTTCCAGGTGCTTCTAGCTGCCATACGGCGATCAGACGAATATGACCCGGATGCCATGGTTCAGCTATATGACCAGGAGCTAGACCGGGCCAACAAAGCAGAAGCTGAACGCGATGCTGCGCGTCGGGAACTAGTCGAGTACAGGCAGCAAGTAACCAAGCGCATGAGTAAGATTTCCAAGATCATTAAAAGTGTGAGGTAGCACATGACAACCTTCTTCACCAGTGATCTGCACCTTGGTCACAAGAACATCATTGAGTATTGCAACCGCCCGTTCCATTCCGTGGGCGAAATGAACGACGCCATCATGGCCAGATGGATCACGACCGTCACGCCGCAGGACACCGTCTACATCCTGGGTGACCTGGCCATGGGGAGCATCGATGAGTCCCTGGCCTTGGTGGCGCTGCTGCCCGGCAACAAGATTCTTGTGCCTGGCAACCATGATCGCGTCTGGTCTGGGTACTACAAAAAGGGTGTCAGGGATATCGACCTTGAGCGGTACCAGGCGGCTGGGCTCACCATCGCGGCCGAGCAGGTCCGCTACACCGGCTTCAAGGCCCCCGGGAGTACGTACCCGGCGTCCTGGACACTGTGCCATTTTCCGGACGCCGGTGACAGTCGGCCAGGAGCGGATCGGTACACTGAGTCCCGTCCCCCGGCACCGATGCCTGGGTCCATCCTCGTTCATGGTCATGTGCACACGGCCTGGAAGTTCAATGGACCCAGGGTGAATGTCGGCGTGGACATGTGGAACTTCGCCCCGGTACCCGAGGAGACTATCTACGGGTTCTGGAAGTGGGGATTCGCGGACCCAAGTTGGTTCTCAGGTGAATAGAGGTAGCTGATGTCGGTGCTGGTTGGGATGTTGATTTCGGCCCTCGTCCTGGGACTATCCCTGGGAATGCTGCTCGGTCTGAAGATTCAACTCCTGGATTCCCGTAGACCAGCACCTGCGCACCGGGCCCCGCGACCTATTCCGGTGGTCCGGCCGGCGGCACCTGCTCACATGAGCGAGACCCGGATCGAACATCCGCTGGCCGCCACCTCAGGTCTGAGGGAGATCCGTACCTTCATGTAGGTCATACTGAATGGCACAATGGCGACAACATCGCCACCTAGCTGCCAGGAGGTGATGCCACATGGATCCTAACCCTGCAAGGGGGATGCCCAAACACCTCAAGGTGTATTGGGTGTCAGGACCCGGTTGAAGACGGGGCCAAGATTCGATGGGCAACCGACGGGAGCATGAAACGTTGTATACGTTTGATGCGTAAGTACTTCCCCAAGCAGCCCGGTGGACTGTGCGCCAAGCTCCATCACGTAGCCACCGGCGAATGGCCCACCGAGCACGGCAAGGCCGGCATCCCTAGCTGAACGGGGCGTCCAGCTCCAATTCGAGGACCTGGGTGTTCGCATAGCCAGTGGTACTGGCGACCGCGCCCTTGTACCCACCAGGCCAGTCACGGGAGTTGTGAGTGAAGGCTGTCACGGCCTTGTCATCAGGACGTTCGGTATAGACCCCGTGTACGTGGGCCCCGTTCAGCCCATAGTCGGACACCACTACATACACGATCATGGTTGCGGGTATCCCGTCCTCATGAGTATTGACCTGTTGCTGTGGATCCTAGCCTTCGTGTGCTTCGTGATCGCCACCTTCGTGGGCGACCAGTTCCCTCCGCGTGTTCGCCTGGTCCCCCTGGGCCTGGCCTTCGCCAGTCTGACCTTCCTCATCGGGTAGCCATAGACGATCGTATGTCTGCACAGGCTGCTTTGACCATGCGCCAAGGGTTAGACTGTGCAGACTATGACCGAAACCAAAGATACCAAGGCTTTCACCAACAAGCTGGACCCGGACCTGGTCAACACCATGCGGTCCCTGAACAAGGTGTATGGCCGAACCGCCGCGAGCTTGAGCGACGAGTACCGCATCCCCAGGACCACGGTGCGGGACCTGCTGGCCCGGCGTACGTACAAGGAACTGCCCCAGGGCCTGCTGTCCTGGGAGGGTGAGCACCCACGGGCCACCGACGAGACCTGTACAGCAGGCTGTGGCTCCGTATACCCTGAGGATCGCACCAAGTGGTGCAGCCGCAGCGTCAACCACGTCGGCAAGCACATCTGGTTGGACCCCCGCATTCTGGACGGGGAGCAGGTGGCCTGGCTGGCATTGGAGATGCTCGCCATCATCGATGGTCTCGGACACACCATGGAGGAGCCGTGCCCCACGTCCGTTGGGACAGCATCAGAGGAGCCCGAGGCGTCCCCGATGTCACAGGCCCTGGTGGTGATCCCCAAGGAGCTGGTGAGCGCGTCGACCTGACCAACACCCAGGCCTTCGTGCAGGGGTACCTTCTTGCGCTGGATGACCTCCTCTTGGACGTGGACGAGGCCACCGACATGGAGACCCTACTCCTGAAGATCCACCTGTCCCACCGGTCAGCCTCGGATACGTTGGTGTCGATCAACGGCATCCTCCGGGACAAGGACTAGGAGTTCTCGATGAGTACCAAGGACAAGGTCAGGGTTCTGAGCGTGACCCATGCTGACTGTGTCATGCAGACGTTCACCTGTGGCGGTAAGGGCGGTCAGAACGTCAACCGTCGGAGCATGGGTGTGCGCTACATCCACCCACCGTCGGGTGCCCGTGGTGAAAGCCGTGAGGAACGCAGCCAGCTGCAGAACCGCAAGACGGCCTGGCGTCGAATGGCCGAGTCCAAGGAGTTCCAGTTGTGGTTGCGCCGGACCCTGGGCCAGGAGATGGCCATTGAGGCTGAGGCCAGTCGCTACGTGGATGAGACCTTGGCCCGCGACACCAAGGTCGAGGTAAAGCGGGACGGTCGCTGGGTCGAGGTAGCTTCGGGTGATCTCCATGTCTGATCGTGATGAGTGGGTCATCCAGGCACCGCCTAACGTGTGCTGGGAGCCGGAGGAGCTGAAGCAGCTAGCCCTTGCAGTCCAGGCCTTCATGGCACTGCTGCCCGGGACTTTCCGCCCTGTCCAGGTGACCGGACTGGGGATCTATGACCCGACGCTTCATGAGCGGATGCGTAGGCGACGTGAAGAGCGGCTCAAGGCAGCTGCTGATGACCACTGATCAGGACGAGTGGCTGCGGGTCAGCCAGTTCGCTATCACCTGCCTCTGTGGGGACAACGTAGAGGTGGGCGTGTTGGCCCAGTGGCAGTACGACGATGCCGGGGTACCGCACCTCATCCTGCGGGGCGAGGAAGAGAACCTCTGGGCGCACCAATGGATGCATGAACAAGGGACGCGCGGATGAGCCACTTCACCACAAAGACGTCACCCGAGGACGACCTGTACATCATGTGGTCCACGGTCGTGGACGCACCCATCTACGTTTTTGAGTCCACTGAGGACCTCAGGGCTTACGTCACGCGCGAGTATGCCCAGGGCCGGTATGCCACGCCCCCAGCCGAGTACATCAAACGTACCCAGGAGACCGGATCTTCGATCCGGGGCTGGTCTGTAGGTAAGTGGGATGACGAGGACCAGCTGGTTCGCGAAGGTACCCCCGACCCTCCAGCCGGTCACTACTGGGTGCTTCCACGAGGGAACCAGACGGCGTACGCCAAGGCCCTGCTGGCCGAAGACGATGATCTGGCCAACAGCTTCCTTGTGGCTATTCCCCAGGACGACTGAGTGGATCACATCACCCACACCGTTGCCGATGAACGATGTGACATCTACTTCCCCACCCACGACGATGACATAGGCCAGTTCTTCGACTTCCTGGCCCAGGGGCACGCGCTCCTAGGCTTCGACACTGAAGGCACCGGCCTGGACATCTACACCGCCAAGCACCAGCTGCGCCTGGTGCAGATCGGCAGTGCCACCGAGGCCTGGGTGCTGCGGGTGGACATGTTCCGTGACGCCATCTGCAAGGCCCTGCGCCAGGACCGGCAGTACGTGGCCCACAACGCACCCTTCGACTGCCTGGTGGTGGACCGGCACCTGGGCGTCAAGCTCGAAGACCTGATGCCCAGGGTCATGGACACCCGGCTCATGGGGCATCTCATCGACCCCAGGAACAAGCTGGAAGGTGGCCAGGGCCTGCGCCTCAAGGACATGTGTGCGGTGTACGTGGACCCGGCGGCCCCCGACACCGAGTCGGACCTGACGGCCGTGTTTAACTCCATGCGGATGACCAAGTCCAGCGGCTGGGCCCGAATACCCATCAACCACCGAACCTACGTCACGTATGCAGGGTTGGACCCGATCCTGGCGCGGCGGTTGGTCACGCCCCTGTCGAAAATAATCATGCAGCAGGGCCTGGGGAACCTGTCCACCTTCGAGCACGAGCTGCAGTACCTGACCACCTTGATGCAGCGCAAGGGCATCCTGATCGACGTGCCCTACACCGAGCGGCTCAAGGTGGAACTGCTCAATGAGCAGGACCAGTTCTGCGACATCGCCATGGATCTGGGTCTGGACAACGTCAACAGCCCCCAGCAGGTGTCGGCCAAGCTCATTGCCATGGGTGAAGAACTCACCGAACGCACCAAGGAAGGTGCGGTCAAGGTGGACCGCGCTGTGCTATTGCAGCTGGCTGCTTTGAACCAGCAGTGGGAACGGATCAGCGGCCGGGAGCCAAACATGGTGGCCGATGCTGTAGTTCGAGCCAAGCGCGCGGGCAAGTGGGCTGAGACCTATGCCCAGTCCTTTTTGGACCTTCGGGATCCCTTTGACAGACTGCATCCTGGCATCAACAGCATGCAAGCACGCACGGCGAGAATGTCGATCAACTCACCTCCTCTGCAGCAACTTCCTGCGCGGGAGTGGAAGGTCCGCCGGTCCTTCATTCCGGACCCAGGCCAGGTGATGATCGCGGTCGACTTCCAGGCTGTGGAGATGCGGGTCCTGGCCGCCGTGGCCGAGGAGTACATCATGCAGCAGGCCATTGCCTCTGGTCTGGACCTGCACAGCTTCACGGCCGAGCGGGTGTTTGGGGCCAACTTCACCAAAGAGCATCGGCAGATCGCCAAGGCGGTCGGCTTCGGCAAGGTGTACGGCGGTGGGGCCGAGACCATCTCCCGGCAGACGGGTGCTGACATCCCCAGCGTCAAGCAGGCCCTGGTGGCCTACGACCGCACCTTCCCCGGCATCCGTAGGTACTCCTACAAGCTCATAGAGCGCATGAAGAGCGGCGGTCTGTTCGAGGTAGTGACGCCTATCGGCCGGCGGCTCCCGGTGGACGAGGACCGGCTGTACGCGGCCACCAACTACGTGGTCCAGTCCACGGCCCGGGACCTGTTCGCCAAGGCCATCGTGCGGATCTTCAAAGCTGGCCTCGGGGACTACCTTCTGCTGCCGATCCATGATGAACTGTTGGGGCAGGCTCCCGTGGCCGATGCCCAGGACGTTGTCACCGAGATCGGCAAGCTCATGGAGTCCACGTTCATGGGCGTGAAGATCCAGAGCAGTCCCAAGGTGGTGGGCAGCTCCTGGGGAGCGGCCTACGGGGCTCCTGAAGACCTACCGACGGGTGTCGTGGAGCGCGTGGGCCGGCGCAAGAAGCCGGGAACCTGGGACCAGGAGGAACTTGATGTCTTTTCCCTACTCTGAGGAGTCTCAATGAAACTCACCCAAGAAGAAGTAATCACGTACTTGCGGCGCAACGGGCTTGAAGAAAACCCACAGCATCAAGCGCTCAACATTGCTGAGGAGGCAGGGGAGGTAGCCCGTGCAGTTCTCAAGCGAGTTCAGGGAATCCGTGGTTCCTATGAGCACTGGACGGAAGAGATCCGGACCGAAGCTGCCGACGTATTGATCTCACTTATGTGTCTGGCCGAAATCGAGGGCTGGGACCTGGGTGACGCTGTTGACGAACGCTGGAATGTCGTCATCAATCGCGAGTTGGACAAGCACCGTCACGAGGCGTCCTGATGTCTTTTCCCTACTCTGACGATCAATATGAAGAAGTCCCTGGCGCTCACGTGCAAGTCAGCCGGCGACTAGGAGATGGCATGTTGTTCGTAGAGGTGTGGCTACCCCAGCACAACTGTGCAGGCACGTATTCGTACATCGGCCCTGTAAAGATCAAGGAGTACATGCTCATTGAGTGTGCGGCTCCGGCGGCATAGGCACCACGCCGTCGGGTAGAGGCGCACCTTCAACTCCGTAGTAGGCCCGGATCTGGGCAGCTGCAACCGCTTCGGCCGCTTCCCGGTCCTCCGGCGTCAGGATCCAGCCAGTCGGCTTTGGTGTGATGATCAGCTCTGCGTCGTACTCACCCCAGTAGCTCCAGGACTCGTGGAGCTTGACGTCCACGGGGATGGTCATAGCCGTAGGCATGTTGTGCCGGCCGGCGGACACGGACACACCCTCATGCT
>Ga0193738_1000590_pt1 | contig 17505 bp, 14 predicted proteins | sample L2a1metaG_FD_144927 | JGI IMG/M metagenome (GOLD analysis project Ga0193738, IMG submission 144927) | Soil microbial communities from a riparian zone of the East river system, Colorado, United States - L2a1 | ecosystem: Environmental > Terrestrial > Soil > Riparian zone | place: USA: East River...
GCACTATTGGAAAGAGAAGTTCTTTTTCAAAGTGATGTAGAGGCATTGATCGGTAAAAGACCATTTGAAGAAAAGAAAGTGCTAGATGTTCCGATCGTAGAGTCAATAACAGAGGAAGTGAAACCAGTTGAAAAGCCGGTTGAGAAAAAGTCTCCTGAAGAAGGGACGGCAGGCGCCGGATCGGGTATGTTCCCTTTACCGGCATAATTAAATAACCGGAATGAAATTCTCTCCATCTAAAGAATCAATTCTCAAAAAAATCAGAAAGGCGTTGAGTCATTCAACGCCTCTTCCTTTTCCGCAAAGCGAGGGTAACCAACCAATATTCCCTGCATCATCTGAAGAGTTGGAAGTAGTATTTGCCGAACAATTCAATGCGTTGGGCGGCCGGTTTATTTTTTGTGTGAACCGGCAAGAGCTGGCGTTTCAATTTAATAGCCTTATTAAAAAAAGTGACTGGCAAAAGGTTTACTGTGTTGAGAACAAGATAAAGGAACTCGTTGGCAGTTCGGCCGAAGAAAGATTTACTGAAAAGGATCTCGCCAATTGTGATGTAAGTGTAACCGGGTGTGAATACCTGGTGGCCCGTACAGGCAGCATTGTAATGACTGCAGCAGGCCCATCGGGCCGAACAACGAGTGTATATGCGCCCATTCATATTTGCATTGGGTTTACGAGCCAGCTTGTATACGATGTGAAAGATGCCCTGGTATTGATGAAAGAAAAATATAAGGACAATCTTCCTTCACTGATCACCTTTGCCACTGGTCCCAGCCGCACAGCTGATATTGAAAAGACCTTAGTGGTAGGCGTACATGGCCCCAAAGAAGTATATTGTTTTTTAGTTGATGCATAGCTTCCTGCTTCGTACTTTTAGTGCATGAAAAAGCCTGAGGTTTACCAGTTTTTTGCGTATGGTTCATTGCGCAGTGGTTTTCGCAGCCCTGCATATGAATATATCAGCCGTTATTTTGATCTTATTGGTGAAGCCAAAGTAAAAGGCGAATTGTTTGATCTTGGAACTTATCCTGCGGCAAAGCCAACAAGTGCAAATAAATTTATCATTGGTGAATTATACAGGCTCAGGGATGAAAATGATTTTGCCTGGGCTATAGGCCAGCTTGATGATTATGAGGGGGTGAATGTGGCTTTTGATGAAATGCTTCTTTATCGTCGGGAATTAACTGAAGTACAAATTGATAATAAAGTAACCAATGCATGGATATACTGGTATGTTGGCGATGTGAAAGATAAACCAGTGATCGAATCAGGTGATGTGCTGCAATACATGGAACAAAAGAAACAATCGCTTTCGTGACATCAGCTTCTAATAAAAAAATATATTTCCTTTCAGATTTTCATCTTGGCGCACCCGATGCGGTTTCGAGTCTTCAACGGGAAAAACAAGTTGTTCGTTTTTTGGATGAAATTAAAAATGACGCTGCTGAGATCTTTATAGTTGGCGATATGTTTGATTTCTGGTATGAATACAGGAAAGTTGTTCCTAAAGGATTTACCAGGCTATTAGGAAAACTTGCTGAGTTATCTGATGCCGGTATCCCGATGCATTTTTTTGTAGGCAATCATGATATGTGGATGAGAGATTATTTCTTAAAAGAACTGAATATTCCTGTTTATTTTGAGCCAAAGGAGTTTGAACGAAACGGAAAGAATTTCTTAATAGGGCATGGAGATGGATTGGGACCCGGGGATAAAGGCTATAAGTTTTTAAAAAAAATATTTCGCAATCCTTTTTGTAAATGGCTGTTTGGTATTCTTCCGCCTTATATAGGGATGGGACTGGCTAATTATCTCAGCCGGCGCAGCAGGGCGCAGACCGGCGCATCGGAAGAGGTTTTTTTGGGTGAGGAGAAGGAATGGCTGATAATTTATTGTAAAGCGATATTAAAAGAAAAAAAGTTTGATTTTTTTGTGTTTGGGCATAGACACTTAGCCATCGATTTTCGTCTAAATGATAATTGCAGGTATATTAACCTGGGAGATTGGATACATTATTATACTTATGCCGTATTTGATGGGAATAATTTTCAATTAAGATCGTTTTTAAATAAGGATGAAAAAATAATAAGACAATAAATGCTAAAACGGGCAACGATACTTTTTTTATTTTTTACTTTTTACTTTGTCAGCAATGCACAGAGCGATACATTATTTGTTCCGTTTAAAAAAATAAAAGGGGATATCACTGCATTTGCAGCAGACAATTTTGATAATATTTATTTGTTGAATTCTTACGACCAGTTAAAAAAGATAGATGCAAACGGCGATTCGGTGGCTGTATTCAATAACGTGAGAAGATATGGAAAAGTAGCTCAGCTCGATGTCACAAACCCGTTGAGGGTATTACTGTATTACAAAGATTTTTCTACTATTGTTATTCTTGATCGTTTATTAAGTGTTCGTAGCACAATTGACCTGCGAAAGCAGGATGTTTTCCAGGTCCAGGCCGTCTGTTTGTCTTACGATAACAAGATATGGGTGTACGATGAGTTTGAACATAAATTGAAGAAGATCGATGAGGATGGTAAATTACTTTTTGCCACTTCAGATTTTCGCCAGCTATTTGATGAAGCCTTTTCTTTTACATCTATCTGCGACCAGGATGGATATCTTTATTTATATGATAAGAACAAAGGAGTGTATGTATTCGATTATTATGGCACATTAAAAAATATATTCACTCTCACAGGCTATGATAATTTTAAAACTGTAGGGAAATTTATAACCGGTACCCGTCATGATTCACTGATGCGTTATCAACCCTCCAATTTACTGTTGCAGGAAATAAAAATGCCGGATACTTTCCGTAAGGCACAATCCATACTTATTACTACAACAAAAGCTTACGCATTAAAAAAAGATGAGTTGGAGATTTACCAGCTTCGCTAAGGTCTTACTTTTGCACCTATGAATGATTTTCTGAATGAAATGATCTTTGATAACCCCGTCAAAAATTATTTGATCGTTATAGGCGTTATTTTATTTGTTCTTCTTTTAAAGCGTGTTATTTCCCGTTATTTCGCAGGTCTTATCTATCGGCTGGTCAATATTGTATTCAGGGATATTGACAAAGCATCTTTTTCCGGTCTTGTAGCGAAGCCTTTAGGATTGTTCATTTTTATTCTTGTTTCAATTATAGCGCTGCATAAGCTCAGATTTCCCAGCTATTGGGATGTAGAAGTCTATAATAGAAGCACAAAAGAGATCATACACACGGTTGGTACCCTTGTTTTGATCGCTTCATTTATCTGGCTGTTATTACGAATGATCGATTTTATTGCTCTCATTCTTGAAAAGAAAGCTGACCAGACCCCCAGTCATACCGATAACCAGCTTATCATTTTTTTTAAGGATTTTTTTAAAGTGGTGATCGGTATAATAGGAATATTAATGATACTAAAAGCCGGGTTTGGATTTAATATCAGCAGCCTGATAACCGGGTTAAGCATTGCCACGGCTGCCATTGCCTTGTCTTTAAGAGAAAGCCTGGAGAACCTGATCGCATCTTTTATTATTTTCTTTGATAAGCCATTTAGTGTTGGTGATCTAGTTCATGTGCAACAGGTAACAGGTACAGTAGAAAAGATCGGATTAAGAAGCACAAGAATAAGAACCGATCAAAAAACTTTTGTTTCGGTTCCTAATAAACAGATGGTAGATAGTATTCTTGATAATCTTTCATTGCGTACGCAACGCAAAGCGGAAATAAGATTGGAAGTCGGCGTGACTGTATCTTCGGAAACACTGAATAAATTCATAGAAACAGTAAAAACAACACTGGTACACCAGCTAATTGAAGAAAGCTCCGTCTTCCTGTCAGAAATAAGATCAAATTCTTTTCTTATCAGTATAGATTTTTTTACAGCTCCTATAGCTATGAAAGAATTCCAAAAACTGAAACAGCAAAAAAATCTGGAGATTCTGAAACTGATGGAAGAAATGAAAATTGATCTTGCAGGTGCAAGCAGTGATATAAAAATTTCGGGGAAACTAGATCAGTAATTTATCCCAAACTCGCCTTTAACTCATTAAAAAATCCTTTGATCTTTTCCAATGATTGGATCATTTTAAACTTTTCATCTGCCTTTTTATTCTTCTTTAAAAATTCTTTAGCGCCTTCGATAGTGAATTTGCGGCGGCGAAGGAGATCATGAATGAGAACAAGATTCTTAACATCAATGGGGCGGAAGAAGCGGTCGCCTTTGCGGTTTTTTCTCGGCTCGAGTATATCAAATTCAGTTTCCCAGTAGCGGATCAATGACTGGTTTACACGGAACCATTTTGACACCTCGCCAATGGAATAATATTGTTTTTGAAAGAGGATTTCATCCGGGGGGATCTGGATGAGGTCCGCATTCAAATGAATTTCTTTCAGTGATAAACGTCCGCGGGGTGATCTTCTTTTTTCCAATGCTTCAACAACAGTAGTTACAGCATCCTCCGGCTCTAACCTTGGGTCGGTTTCTTCCTGTACTATTGTTTCTTGCTGTTCCTCCGGCATTTCATGCCCGCTGATCTTTACATCTTTCTCTTCCTCAGAAGAAAAATCAAAAGTTATTTGCGAAAGTGGGTTAGCCATAGTTCAGTAAAGATAAGTATCTCGCCTTAGGCGAGACAACGATGTTGACAGGTGTGGAAAAGTTGATAGATAAGAAACAAGGCACAGGAAAGAAGGAACAATGAACAAAGTTCAAAAAGCAAGACACTAAAAATAAACGACTCCAACTTGTGCCTTGTACCTTATTCTTTAGTCAAAACTTTGATTCGATGCAGCTGCCAATTTCAGCAGTCTGTCAAATTGTTCTGGTGTGAGATCATTATAGAAGAAATAAATTGGATCGATCTTGTTCCCGTTCTTGATCACTTCATAATGACAATGCGGCCCGGTACTTTTACCGGTGCTTCCAACCCAACCGATCACTTCGCCACGTTTTACTCTTTGGCCGCCTCTTGATTTAACACGAAACATATGTCCATATAAAGTTTTATATCCATAACCATGATTAATAATGACACAGTTTCCATATCCATCTCCACGATTGCCGGCAACCTCGATAGAACCATCAGCAGTAGCATAAATAGGCGTGCCTGCAGGCGCACTAAAGTCAAGTCCCGGATGAAGCTTTACGGTTTTGTAAACAGGGTCGATGCGGTATCCAAAGCCAGAAGCGATGCGCTTGAGGTCAGCATTGCTAACTGGTTGAATTGCCGGTGTAGCTGCCAGCAGCTTTTCTTTATTATTCATCATCCCGGCGAGATCTTTATAGGATGCTTTCTGAGCATTTATGCGACTGCCCATATTATTGAGTGTTGTGACAATAGAGTTTATCAGATCGTCTTGTTCCATACCTTCCACTTTGGCGATCTGTTGTTCTTTTTCCAACTCTTTTAATCTCGCACTATCCGGTATGGGAGTGGCTTCAAAAATTGAACGGTACACTTCATTATCCCTGGTTTCGAGCTCTTTCATCTGTTGTTCTATTTTTGTTGTTTGCCGGCTCAGTTCACGATAGCGGTCTTTCATTCTTTCATTTTCGGAACGCAGCAATTTTTCATTTGGTGAACCAATGAACCGGAATGCCAATAGTGAAATAATTGCGGCGGTAACAAGTGCGGCAGCAATAAAACCAAATACACGGAGCAGTTTTACACGCAGGGGAGTTTCCAGTTTCTCATACCGGAGCGTATGGGTATTATAATAGTATTTGATCTTTTTCATAACCCGGGGCGGTCTCAGTGGGTAACGGATAATTGGTTTTAATATTGGCACCTGCAAACGGCCGGAACTCACACAACTGGCGGCTTATCATTACCTTTGGCCACTTTTAAGGGAAAACAAATATAGTGTTATAAAAAGAAAAATCAACTCCCGGCAAGTGCGGGACAGGCTAATCAAAATTTATGATGACCAGTAGTGAAATAAGGCAACAGTTCCTCGATTTTTTCGCATCGAAAGGACACGTGATCGTTCCTTCTGCACCGATCGTTGTAAAAAATGACCCGACATTGATGTTTACCAATGCGGGTATGAACCAGTTCAAGGATTATTTTCTGGGAAATAAACCTGCTCCAAATAAAAGAGTGGTTGATACACAAAAATGTTTACGGGTAAGTGGCAAGCATAACGACCTGGAAGAAGTGGGTGTTGACACGTATCATCATACCATGTTTGAGATGCTGGGCAACTGGAGCTTTGGAGATTATTTCAAAAAGGAAGCCATCGAGTGGAGCTGGGAGCTATTGACCAACGTATACGGTTTGGATAAAGACAGGTTATACGTCACCATTTTTGAAGGAGATGAAAAAGAAGGATTGCCAAGAGATGAGGAGGCATACAATGAATGGAAAAAGTGGTTACCTGAGGACAGGATATTAATGGGCAATAAGAAAGATAATTTTTGGGAGATGGGCGATACGGGTCCCTGTGGTCTTTGTACAGAGATACATTTCGACAGCCGTCCGAATGCAAATAACGATGGCCATTCGTTGGTGAACAATGATGAAACAGGAACGGTGATGGAGATATGGAATAATGTATTCATTCAATTCAATCGGTTAAAAGATGGAACACTTGAATCATTGCCGGATAAGCATGTTGATACGGGAATGGGTTTGGAAAGATTGGTGAAAGTGGTACAGGGAAAGAATTCGAATTACGATACCGATGTGTTTACGGGGATGATCGACGAGATAAGTAAAAAGGTAAATAAGGTATATAAGGCAGGGGACGATAAGGAAAGTGTAGCGTTTCGTGTTATTGCGGATCATATCCGTGCAATTGCGTTTACAATTGCCGATGGACAGTTGCCATCAAATACCGGTGCGGGATATGTGATAAGAAGAATACTCCGCCGTGCTGTTCGGTATTATTATTCGTATTTGGATCATAAGCAGCCGCTATTACACCAGTTAATACCAGTGCTTGCTAAACAGTTCAAACATGTTTTTCCTGAATTGCATAAGCAGGTTGATTTTGTGAGTAAGGTGGTGAAAGAAGAAGAAGAAGCTTTTCAAAAGACATTAGAGGCAGGAATTAAATTATTTAATTCAAGTGTTTTAGAAACCTTTAATAACAATTTGCAGAAAATAGCTCCCGGATCTATTTCTACTGAAGTGATCGACAGACTTCGTGAGTCAATGAACAGATCCCTGGCGCCTTTCCAGGAATCAATAAAAGAAGAAGCAAAAAGATTACAAGAGCAAATGAAGCTTTCACCTGAAGGCTTAAAAAAAGCATTGGGGGAAGTTACTGGTCAGATAGCGTTTAAACTACAGGACACATATGGGTTTCCACTTGATCTGACCAGGCTTTTGGCAAAAGAAATTGATATTGATGTTGACGATACTGGTTTTGAAAAAGAAATGCAACAGCAAAAGCAACGCAGCCGTGCAGCCACAGCAGTGGATACCGAAGACTGGATCGTTCTCGATGATTTTGCAAGAAATGAATTCATTGGTTATGATTCTTTAGAATCGGAAACCAAGGTGGTTAAATACCGGAAGGTAAAAGCAAAAGGAAAAGAAGCATACCAATTGGTATTGGAAGTAACTCCTTTCTATGCTGAAAGTGGGGGACAGGTTGGTGATACGGGAGAATTGATTCTCCCTTCTCCGACAGGAGAGGAGCCGGGGGTGAGGCTCATTGTTACAGATACTAAGAAGGACAACGATCTTATTATTCATTATGCAGATTCAATCCCTGCCGATCTTACCGGTGAAGTAATTGCAAAAGTTGATGCAACAAAAAGAAAGCATACAGAACTTCATCACTCTGCCACGCATCTTGTTCATGCAGCATTAAGAAAAGTGCTGGGCACACATGTGGCACAAAAAGGAAGTTTGGTTAATGATGAACATCTCCGCTTTGACTTTTCTCATTTTGCAAAAGTTTCAGAGGAAGAAATATCCACCATTGAAGCATTGGTCAACAAAAAAATAAGAGAAAATATACCTGTTGTAATAAAAGAAATGCCAAAGGATGAAGCCATGAAACTCGGAGCAATGGCATTGTTTGGAGAAAAATATGGTGATGTTGTAAGAGTGGTGATCATTGATCCAACGTATTCGGTGGAACTTTGTGGCGGTACACATGTTGGTTCTACAGGCGAATTGGGTCTTTTTAAAATTACTCATGAAACGGCGGTGGCTGCGGGGGTAAGACGTATTGAGGCGGTTTGTGGTGCAGCAGCTGAAGAATTTATCAATGAAAGATTAGGTGTGTTGAATTCGATAAAAGAACAATTCAAGAACCCGAAAGATCTTTTAAAAACAATTGAAAGCAGCTTATCGGAAAATGCTTCTTTAAAAAAGCAATTGGAGAGTATTGAGAACAGGATGCTGGTCGGGGTTCGCAATGAATTATTGCAGAAAGATGAGATCATTAACGGAATAAGTTTTATCGGGGATATCGTTGAGGTAAGGAACCCTGATGCACTCAAAAAACTTTGCTTTGATCTGAAAAATAATCTCAACAATTATGTAGTGGTGCTTTGTGCTAATATCGGCGGCAAACCTTCAGTTGCTGTGAGCATTGATGAAAAAACAGTTGCAGCAAAAAACCTGGATGCCGGAAAGATCATTAAAGAAGTTGTGGCACCGATCATAAACGGGGGAGGTGGTGGGCAAAAAACATTGGCTACTGCCGGCGGACAGGATGCAAGTAATTTGCAAAAGGTGATTGATACAATTAAGAATCTTTTGAAATGAGGTTTTTTATAAAGTCATTTCTTTTAATTCAATTTCTTTTTTCTTTTTTTCTGACCAAAGGGCAGTCATCCCTGACAGATTCTTTATTTCATCCTGATTCCCTTCGCCATATTGTCGAAGTCCTGGCTTCAGATAGCATGAATGGAAGATTTACAGGCACTAAAGAAAATTTCAGAGCGGCCTCATTTATTGCTGATGAATTTGGAAAAGCAGGATTAAGCCATGTAACAGGCAATAAAGGTTTTTTCCAGGAAGTAAAACCTGCGTGGTTCAATGTGATCGGTGCGATCAAAGGAAGATCAAAACCGGGTCAGCTAATTATTTTTTCTGCACATTATGATCATGTAGGTACGAATTTAACAAATCCATTCCCGAATGAAAAGTTGGTTGGTGGCAATGATCAGGTCTTTAATGGTGCGAATGATAATGCATCAGGTGTGGCAGCAGTAATAAGTCTTGCAAAATATTTTAAGGCCGTCGACAATAATGAAAGGACATTATTATTTATTGCTTTTACAGGAGAGGAACTTGGTATGAAGGGTTCAGAATTTCTTGCAAATAAATTTCAAAATGATTCAATTGTTGCGGTTATAAATATCGAAATGATCGGGCGAAGTGAATATAAAAACCCGAAGCCCTATATAACAGGCTATGAGTATTCGGATCTGAAAAAAATATTAAATAATAACTACCAGGTCTTTGGTGATAAAACTGAAAAAGAGTTTTTTACAAGAGATCCTTATATAAAAAGCTCCTTGTTTACACGTTCTGATAACTATCCTTTCGCTTTAGAAGGAGTGCCGGCACATTCTATCATGCTAACATCACCTGACGACAAGTATTATCATCATCCTGATGATGAGGCCTGGACATTGGACTACCCAAAAATGAAAAGAGTAATTACAGGCATTGCTTTTGGAACAACAGGTCTGGTAAAAGGGCTTGATACACCGCGACGAATAAAAAAGATCTACTGATCACCCACATCTTAGTCTTCTATATTCTTCCTGATCTTCGGGCTTTCTTTATAAACGCGTATAGAAAAAGTAATTACCATTATGCATATTGCCAAAGCAAATATTGCCATCAATACACTCATAATTATCAATTGAATTATCTCAAAATTCAGAAATCAATACTTTTGGGCAATACCATTTATAGGGTAAGGAGAACTACTAAAGCTGAAGGTAACATTACCAGCAATGAACATTATTATTGAAACAAACCGCCCTCTGCCAGATACTGGATACTAGAGACTAGCAATTTGATACTGAAAATCAAGCATCCATCATCCAGTATCTTAACGTGGGTGCCTGTCAAGACATACGAGATCCGGAATCCGTCCGTCAGATAAAATAGCCGCCTGAATAGTGGTTTTCTATTTAACACTTCCGAAACATTTCGTAATCCAAAAAATGTCTTTATATTTGATCTACGAAAAAAAACGTAGGAAATTAAAAAATACATTTTATGAAACGATTTGCTGTAAATTTTGCGATCGCTGCATTACTCGCAACATTATCTATTCCCTCTTTTGGACAGGACGTAAAAGAAAAGAACAAAGAGGTTAAGGATACAAAAAAAGAGGTGGAAGAGATCACTATCATCAGGAAAAGTGATGATAAAACAAAAACTGTTGTTGAGATCAATGGAGATAAAATAACAGTTAATGGAAAACCCATCGAAGACCTCAAGGACGGTAACATTACAGTTCATCGTGGTAAATACAAGACGATGGAAGGGTTGAATGCTTATTCTGCGCAAAAGGGAAGATCAGGAAATTTTAACTGGGATAATAGTGATGGCGAATTTAGAATGTATAATCGAGATGAAAACCGTGCTATGCTTGGTGTAGTGACTGAAGAAACAGAAGGTGGCGTAAAAGTAACCGAGCTAACTGATGAAAGCGCCGCAAAAAAAGCCGGCATCAAAGAAGGCGATATCATCACAAAAATTGGTGATACAAAAATTGAAGAACCTGAACAATTATCTGAAACAGTACGCAAACATAAGCCAGGTGACAAAGTAACTATAACAGTTTTAAGAGATAAAAAAGAACAAAAAATAACAACAGAATTAGGCAAGTGGAAAGGTGTCAGTGCATTTAGTTATGGACCCGGTCATAATTTTAAGATGGACATGCCCGATTATGAAATATTTGCGCCAAAGGTCCAGGCAACGCCACGTGTACGTAGTGGGCAAGCATGGTCAAGTGGTGCTCCAAAATTAGGTTTATCAGTGCAGGATACTGATGATGGTAAAGGTGTAAAGGTTATTGAAGTCGATGAAGAAAGCAATGCTGCAAAAGCAGGATTGAAAGAAAATGATATCATAACAAATTTCAATGGTACTGAAGTGAACGGTGCCGATGAAGTGGCTAAACTAGTAAAGGAAAATAAAGACAAACCAACTATCAGTTTAAAAATAAAAAGAGCTGGCAAAGTGCAAACTGTTGAAGTAAAAATGCCCCGCAAGTTGAAAACTGCAGACCTTTAAGATCAACATACTTTATCCTTTAAGCCGTTTCGCATCATGCGGAGCGGCTTTTTGTTTTCAGAAGCTCTTAAAAAATTGATGTGTATTTTTGCCGTCTTAATAAAATGGAAGAGAAACAAGGATACGAAACGGTGGTTGGGCTTGAAGTTCATGCAAGACTTCTTACACGCAGCAAATTATTTTGTGGTGATAGTTCGGTTTTCGGCAATGAGCCAAACACCAATATCAGCCCAATAACACTTGCTCATCCCGGGACTTTGCCTAAAATGAATAAAGAAGCGATCGGATTTGCTGTAAAACTGGGACTTGCTTGTCATTCAGAAATTGAGAAACAAAATTATTTTGCCCGTAAAAATTATTTCTATCCCGATCTTCCAAAAGGTTACCAGGTATCACAGCATACTACACCCATTTGTAAAGGTGGATTTGTGACCATAAAAACTGCCACCGGTGAAAAGAATGTTCAGCTGAACAGGATACATATGGAAGAAGATGCAGGTAAAAGCCTGCACGATGTATTTGCTGATGAAACAGCTCTTGATTATAATCGTGCGGGTGTGCCGTTATTGGAAATTGTTTCCGAACCTGATCTTAGAAGTGGTGATGAAGCCTACGCATATTTGACAGAATTGCGCAAACTCGTTCGGTATTTGGATATATGTGATGGCAACATGGAAGAGGGAAGTCTTCGTTGTGATGCAAATATTTCTGTAAGAAAAACTGGTGACAATAAGCTGGGCACAAGAGTGGAGGTAAAAAATCTTAATTCAATACGAAATGTGAAAATAGCTATTGAATATGAAGCAAATCGTTTGATCTCATTATTAGAGAATGGAGAAACGGTACAACAACAAACAAGAAGTTTTGATGCAGGTAACGGAACAACATTTGCCATTCGTGATAAAGAAGATGCCGAAGACTATCGTTATTTTCCCGAGCCTGACCTTACTCCTTTTGATCTGACGGACGAATTTATAGCGTCAATAAAAGAGAGCCTGCCGGTTTTACAAAAAGAAAGAATAAAGAAATATACTTCAGCCTACCAACTGAGTGAGTATGATGCGGCTGCTTTAACCGAAGAGAAAGAGTTTTCAAATTATTTTGAACAGCTTATTCTATCAAATAAAGCAAATGGAAGTAACGCTGATATAAAACCAAAATCCGCAGCGAACTGGCTGCTGGGCCCGGTAAAGACCTGGTTAAATGATGAAAATAAAAGTATCGGCGAATTTCCTGTGTCGCCGGCAAAACTTAGAATGCTTATAAAAATAGTAGAGGAAAACAAACTTAGTTTTTCTGCTGCATCATCGAAGATTTTTGCCCTATTAATTGAAAACCCTGATGCAGATCCTTTGAAGGAAGCGGCCAAAATGAATTTGATAATGGAAAGTAACACCGATTACATTCTGCCAATTGCCGATGCTGTACTTTTACAGTTTGAAGATAAAGTGAAAGAATACAGGAAAGGGAAAAAAGGCTTGTTGGCATTATTTGTGGGCGAAGTAATAAAAAGATCAAAAGGGAAAGCCGATCCTAAAGTTGTAAATGAAATTTTAAATCAAAAATTGAATAGTTAAAAATATAAAGTATGCGAAAGATCGTTTTATCAGTGTTAGTGATCTCCTTGTTGGTTTCGTGTAAGGAGAAAGAGGGTAAATCATTTACTGTATCAGGTGTTTTACACAATGCTCCATCAAAGGTTGTTTACATCGAAGAGTCGGATATCACAACCGGGAAAAAGACATTGAAAGATTCTTCTTCCATTGGCGCAGACGGCAAGTTTTCTATAAGCTTGAATGCACCTAAGGATGCTGTTTGCAATCTTCGTTTGCAAAATGACGCATCACAATTTGTGACCATAATAAATGACGCTTCGAAGGTCAATTTAGATGTAGACTTTAATAAGCGAACTGATTTTTATACTGTAACCGGGTCACAGGCCAGTAAATCGATACAGGAATATCTTGCTAAAATTACCGGGATGCAAAGCGATCGGTTTGCGATTTATTTTCAGATTGACAGCCTCCAAAAAAACAATGGGGATTCTTTATTGATCCGGGATCTCAGCATAAAGCAACAACAAATTACAAACGAAGAAAAAACATACACTCAGCAAATTATCCAGCAGTCCACTAATTCTTCCTTGTCTTTATTTATTCTTTCTACATACCAGGGAATGGCCCGTGATCCGAATTTCAGGGTAAATGGGTTTACAGATCAGGAAGTTGTTGCTTTACTAACTGCCGTACTTAATAAGTTTCCCGAACGTACGGACATAGCAGGTATTAGAAATTCAATGGAAACAGAAATTCAAAAGGCTATTGCATCAACTCCAAAAACAATATGGGTAGGAAGACAAGCACCGGAGATTTCTTTGCCCGATACTAAAGGGAAAACTGTTAAGCTGAGTTCATTTCGCGGTAAATATGTCCTTGTTGACTTTTGGGCAAGTTGGTGCGGACCTTGCAGGCACGAAAACCCTAACGTTGTGCAGGCTTTTAATCAATTCAAGAATAAAAATTTTACGGTCCTTGGTGTTTCCCTCGATCGTCCCGGTCAAAAAGAGAACTGGCTAAAAGCAATAAAGGAAGACAAATTAACGTGGACACATGTTAGCGATCTGAAATTTTGGCAAAGTGAAGTAGTACCAGTATACCAGGTGGGCAGCATCCCCTATAATGTTTTAGTTGATCCTGACGGAAAGGTTGTTGCGGAAAATCTTCGCGGAACTGCCCTGGAACAAAAACTTCAGGAAATATTAAATTAATTACAAATTCTTTCTTTATAAATGTGATCAGCAACGAAGGCAATAATACAAGGTTGGTTATGGTGGCAGTAACAAGAGTAAGCGAAGTAAGCCAACCGAGTGATTGCGTGCCACCGAAACCACTGAAGCAAAAAATGATAAAGCCTGCAATAAGTACAAGTGACGTATAAATAATGCTGATGCCGGTACTATGAATTGTCTGGATCACCGTACGCTTCATATCGTAATTGTGACGGGGTAGTTCTTGTTTATAGTTTATAAGGAACCGGATAGTGACATCGATGGCTATACCAAGAGCAACACTGAAAATTAAAACAGTAGAGGGTTTTATCCTTACTCCGAGCCATCCCATTACACCGGCTGTGATCACCAATGGAATGATATTGGGTATCAACGAACATACTAAGATCCTGAAGGAACGGAACAGGTACATCATGCAAACAGCAATTAATCCAAATGCCCACATGATACTCTCTTTTAGACCATTAATGATAAAATTGCTTCCTTCAAGAAAAGTAACGCTGGCGCCGGTTAGCTGTACATGAAAGTTCGTTGTATCAAAAATGGCATTGGCTTTTTGCTGGATCGTATCAAGTATATGGGGTAGGCGATAACTGCCAAGGTCACGCATAGTTACGCTTATTCTTGCTTCCTGTTTATTGCTGTCAATAAAAGAAGAAAGAAGTTTGCCAAAAGAATTTTCTTTCTTGCCAGGATCGGGTTTGAAATCAAGATAAGATTTCAACGGGACCATATCAAACTCTGTAGGAGCGGAATAACTTGCGGAATCACCTTCGTAAAAAGCTTGTTTCGCAAATTTTAAACCTTCAGTAATATTAAGCGGTTTGCCTATCTCAGGCATTGCTGCCAAAAATTGAGAAAGTGAGTCTATTTTTAAAAGTGTAGAAAGAGACCGGGTAACACCTCTTTTCTTTTTTGTATCAATAACTATTTCAAGTGGCATTACTCCTTTAAAATTCCTTTCAAAAAATTTCAGGTCGGTATAAATTTTATCCGTCTTCGGAAGATCATCTACGATATAACCGTTACTTTCTAATCTTACTATTCCTATTATAGCAATAACTAAAACAACACCAGTCATTGTATAAATAAGTTTCCTGTGATTGAGTGACCAACGCTCCAGCCTGTCAAGCCATCGTCTCAATCTTGGGTTGTCCAGGTATTTTGTATGTCGTGTTTTGGGCCTGGGAAGAAAACTTAATGCAACCGGGATCAATATAAGAGAGATAAAAAACAATGCCATGATATTAAGCCCGGCGACCGCACCAAATTCTTTTAATATCTGGCTGCGTGTTAAAAAGAAAACGGCAAAACCAATAGCAGCAGAGATGTTACAAAAGAGAGTAACAATCCCCATGCGGTCAACCATTTTTACAAGTGCTTTTGATTTATCTCCGGTTTCATTATACGAAACGTGAAATTTATTCAGAAAATAAATACAATTGGGAATACCGATCACTACTACTAAGGGCGGAATAAGCGCAGTAAGCAACGTGATCTTATAACCCATTAAAACCATTGTACCCAAACTCCATACTACACCAATGCCAACGACCACAATGGATAGCAGCATGCTGCTGAATGAGCGGAAAAATATCAATAAGATAACTGCGGAAAGGGCGACAGATAGCACAAGAAACCATCGCATTTCATCGGCAATTCTTTTTGCAAGCACTGTGCGGATAAGGGGTAATCCGCTTAAATGTGTTTCTAAAGAATGTTTTTGACTGAATGCGTCTGTTAAAGTTGTTATCTGTGCTACCGTTTTTTCTCTTGCTTTCGAAGCGAGTATCGCTTTATTAATATGCACGCCTAACAGCCATGCATTTGAATCAGGATTATATAACAAGCCACGATAAAAAGGAAGACTATAGAAAACGTTTTTGGAACTATCGATCCCGGCTTGTGAAAGCAACTTATCCTCAAATATTGCTTGAGGGCCCAGTTTTTCTGTTACCGAATCTTTTATAAGATTAACAGCGGTCGTTATTGAAATAACATCTTCTACACCGGTTACTTTTTTAATATCTTTTACAAGCTGTGTATAGTCATTAAAAATTCTTTCTTCAAAAAGTTTGTCAGTTTGTATGCCTATAACAAGCATATTGCCATCTTCACCAAACTTTTTTCTGAATTCCTGGTAAGCTTTATACTTGGGATGATCTGTCGGTATGGCATTTGCAAATTCATAACTTAGCTGAAGCTCTTTTGCTTTATAAGCCATGAAAGCGGTAGCTCCCAGCAAAAGAACTAATAAGGGTATCCTGTATTTAAGTATGAACCGACCGAGACTATTCCACATAATTGTTCGTTGACGGCAAAGAAACAGAAAAATGACTGAACGGCCCGTATAACCATTAATATCGATTTAGATTAAGAGTGATATTTTTGAAAAGTGAGTTTACGCCAAACCATAGTTACTTTTTATTCTTTATTTGCTATTGTTTCCAGGGGCATTTCCCAGGATTCGATTCCGCCGATCGGTCAATGGAGGGATCATTTGCCTTATCATTCTGCCATTGATGTCGAGACTGGCAATAATAAAATTTTTTGCGCCACACCTTATAGCATTTTTAGTATTGACCTGTCTGAGAATTCTGTTACAAGAATGAGCCGGGTAAATGGATTGCACGAAACCGGCGTTTCAGCAATTAGTTATAATGAAATAAGTGATAAATTATTCATCGGTTATCGCAACAGCAATATTGACATCATTTACCGCAACGATATTTTTAATGTACCCGATATCAAGCTTGATAATATTGTTGGCGATAAAACCATTTACAATGTTTTTCCTTTGGCAAAATATTTTTACCTCTCCTCCGGGCTCGGTGTAATTGTTATTGATGCAGATAAATATGAAGTAAAAGATTCATGGTTTATTGGTAATAATGGCGGGCAGGTAAAAGTAAACGGCTTTACTGCTGATAATTCTTTTTTTTATGCAGCAACGGATGACGGTTTAAAGATAACTTCTGTTAATACACTTGATCCTGCCAATTATCTGAACTGGCAAAATATCAGCGGTGCTAACGGGTTATCTGCCGGGGCCTGTAATAATGTTATTAATGCACAGGGTAAGATATTTGCTTTAAAAAGCGATTCTGTGTTTGTGCTTAATGGACTTACCTGGAATTTATTTTTTACAGAACCAACATGGAGAATTCCGAACATTAATTCCTCTTCTGGTAAAATAATAATTTGTCAAAGAAAAAATGATGGAAACGCCAAAGTCACTTCACTAAATACTGATGGAACGATAGCCCGAACTATTCAACAACCGGGAGCTATTTCTCAGCCGATGAAAGCAGTATTGGTGAATAATAATTATTGGGTAGCTGATAGTATAGGGGGATTGACAAAGTTCATGTCGGTTGGGTTGGAGAATTATAACCTCAATTCTCCGCAATCCATTGCTTCTGGTGACATCATTTTTGTAAATAATACATTGTATGCCGCCGCCGGTAGTGTAAATGAGAATTGGCAACAACAAA
>Ga0193738_1000591_pt1 | contig 17500 bp, 15 predicted proteins | sample L2a1metaG_FD_144927 | JGI IMG/M metagenome (GOLD analysis project Ga0193738, IMG submission 144927) | Soil microbial communities from a riparian zone of the East river system, Colorado, United States - L2a1 | ecosystem: Environmental > Terrestrial > Soil > Riparian zone | place: USA: East River...
TTCCTAAAGATCTGAGCAGTCCCATTACCTTGATGAACATCGAGATCAACAACCAGTATTTGATTGACCAATCCTTCATGCAAAAGGAAGTTGGCGGCTATGGCGATATCATTCAGCAAACAGTACCCCTCTCCTTTGTTGGTGAATGCGTGATGGGTTCCTCCAGCTATGTTCATTGCGATTCCGTATTGGAGAGCAAACAGCGTGCTCTTTAACGTGCCGTTCACAATACAGACCTCACGATCGATTAACGCCCTGGATATTGGAAACCCAGTTCGTCGTGCTTCTTGCGACGTAAGGGAATGCGATTTAAGCTTGGCCCAGTATTCTGCATCATGAGTTAACAAGATCCATCGCTCATCTATGGGCCCCGGATTGAACAGGTTGGAAGTTTCGATCGTGCCCTCGTGCAACAGTTGTTCGGGGAGCACTTCATACTTGCTCATGGGAAAGCGATGGTTAACCGGAAGCGGGAGGATGTACGATTTGTCCCAGGCAATCTTTAGCATGATCGGCCAATCTTTGTACTATAACATCTGCATCGTCAATGATGTTCATGTTGTTCACCTCCTCCGTACCACACTTCCTGTAGCTGGTGAAAATGATCATGAAGTTTTGTAAGTGATTCGCCGATAGCCTTCGGGTCATCCGTCTTAGAAAGTATAGCAAATGCTTCGGCTTCGGTTTTGAGATTCTGAAGCATCTCCTTTACCTCTTCGTTGTTCACCTTCGAGGGGATTTGTGAATTGAGCCACTTGTCGGCAGATGCAACCAATGAATCTGCATTTGCTTTGGCTGGCCCAATATCGGCTGAATCCCTGAAGGGATGAAATGATTCAGCCATGATCATATGAAATTCATCCATTTGCGGCCACTCGTCGGCGTCGACAACCTCAGTTTCGTGTTGATTTTCTCTCTTTGTTGTGCAGGCCGAAACAATGATCGCCAATGTAATTGCAGTGATGTAGAGAACATATTGCTTTACCATAACTCTGATTTAATGTCAAAACATAAAAAGTGAATACAGTTACCTATCCTTAACACGATATTTTCGGCTCATCTCAAGCCGTTTGATCAATCGTTTAAATGCATCAACATAAAGCGTAATAAAAAATATTCCAGTTATGCACCAGATAATGGCTATATTAAAATAGAGCGTATGAAAATCCTTGCCCGCAAAGTGTTTGGTCGGTTGATACATGTTGGCCGAAAAATCAAAGTAGTTAGACGGCTTATGCTCCAGCATATAAATGGGGGAAAACTTTCGTATTAAAGCTCCTTTGTATTCAACAATGCGAGACATGGAATTCTTGTTTTCAACATTTTCTCCTACAGCTTTATTCGTTAGGCTCATGCGGGCTCGTTCATACGCCAATCGATCTGCAGGCGTGCTGGTCATTGAAGCTATGAGCTGTTCCTTCTGTCGAATGGCATTATTCATCTGACCTCGATAACGGCCCCTAAGTCTTTGAAAGAATTTTTCTGTTTTATCGAGCACGGTGCTGTCTATTTTCCCGATTGCAAGCCGTTCAACTTCTGGAAATTCCGCCTTTGGAAAGTACTTCAGTTCATTCCTGATCTCGTGTTGCAGTAATGCGAGCGAATTAACCATTTCTTTTGCATTGCGATTTTGCCAGTCCGATCTATGGTTCAAACAGTATGACAATTCCGATTCAAGCTCTGGTATATAATATATCCGTTTATAGTCAGCATCTGCTATCTCCTGATCGAAGGCGTAGAAATGTTTTTGAAAGGGATTGTCCTTGAATTGAGTGACCATAAAAGCCTCGAATGCCCACCGTGAAACCATAATCTCTCCAATCAGAGGCACTCCAACAGGTTTGCCTACCTTGGGATTGAATTTATCAAAGTTGATCACCACACCGCTAAGTAGCAGCTGTGGTATAATAAGCAGCGGGATAGTTATATAGATAGTAACCGCTGAATCGAACGCGGCAGATATGTTGAGCCCAAGCATGTTCGCAAAACAGGAACAACTAAACAAGATAAACCAGTACCGCATCTCCGTGAGAGGAATTTCAAGAATTGAATTTCCAATTAAAATGAACAGCATCGTCTGAATAGCTGATATGGTAAACATCACGGTCACCTTGGATACCAGATAACTGCTCCGGCTGAGGTGAAGGAACTCTTCCCGTTTCAAAATTTTCCTGTCACGAAAGATCTCTTCAGCACTCATGGTCAATCCAAAGAAAAGAGCCACCACGACGCTCATGAAAAAATAGACAGGAATATTGCTATTGTTATAGAAGCTATACGATGCCGAGTCGTCCTTGGTGTATTCATAGTACTTCACCATAAACGCAATGAAAAAAGCTAACAGCGGCGCGCCCAAAAGATTGATATAGAGATACTGCTTGTTTGCCAGCTTCGAGAGTATGTCACGCGTGATAAATACGTTCAGCTGCTTTATCCAATTTGGAATCTCCTGCACTACCGGAAGCGACTCCTGAACGTGATCTACCTTTGGTGTTTTTATTCTTTGCTTAAAATATTGATACCATTGACCAGGCGAAACTTTTCTCGTATTTGTAAGGCGGCCGTATTCATTGACTACTCTTGTCTCTATGATGCTGAAAATTTGTTCAGGATTGATATTCCCGCACTCCGGACAGGCACCTTGTGTCTTATTTGCAGCATTAATGATATCACGGAAATATAGTACTGACTCAATCGGATTTCCGTAGTAGATCTGAAACCCGCCAACGTCCATGATTATTAGCGTGTCGAACATCTTGAAGATATCGGACGAAGGTTGATGGATGACAACGAACACCATTTTGCCCCGGAGAGAAAGTTCTTTCAGCAAGTCCATAATGTTTTCGGAGTCGCGAGATGAAAGTCCAGATGTCGGTTCATCCACAAACAAAATGGTCGGTTCGCGAAGTAGTTCCAGCGCAATGTTCACCCTTTTTCGCTGCCCCCCGCTGATTGTTTTCTGCAACGGTGAGCCTACCTTTAGGTCCCGTATTTCAGTAAGTCCCAGGTTTGCCAGCACCTTTATAACCAATCCTATGATGTCCTTTTCTTCATAGTGTCCAAAACACAATTTCGCGGCGTAATAAAGATTCTCGAAAACGGTAAGCTCTTCAATAAGCAGGTCGTCCTGAGGCACATAGCCGATAACGCCTTGCACTTTCTCTGGATGCACGTGAATGTCGATGTGATTAACCATCACCCGGCCGCTGGATGGTTTTTCCGAGCCGTTGAGAACATTTAATAATGTAGATTTTCCCGAACCGCTCGCTCCCATAAGTCCGATCAGCTTCCCTCCCTTTTCTGCAATGTTTACATTCTGAAGCCCAGCTCTTCCGCTTTTGAAGTGGTAGAAAATGTGATCCGCTGAAAATGTGATCTTCGATTGACTTTCGTCTGTGAGGAATTTACCTATTATGTCGCTGTAATAGATCGGCCCAACTTTATCGCCCCGGATAGTACTGCCAGTTGGGAATATGTCAATCTTACGGCTCTTAAGAAGAATGCTGTTAAGATATAAAGTTGTGATGCCAAGGTATTTGATCAAATAAACTTCAGCATCAGGTAAATGGAGAATGGCAATAAGGCCCGTAAGATCTCTTTCGATTATCCTTGGTCCCATGTACTCACCGGAACCTTCGTCGATGACCAGAACATTCTTGGATGCAAGCTCATCTATATCATGGCCGGTGACGAAGGATTGGAGCGTGTGGACATCCTCTTTTTGCAGTTTTAGTGCCTGGCCAATATAGAAAATGAGGTTTCCCTGGCGTTCCGATATTTCGTCGTCGGCGAAAACTAACTCGATAATTTTTACAATGAGCACAATCTTTTGCTGCATTGTGAGCGCCTGATTCACCTGTTTGACGATCCTCATGATCTTGGCCCAATCGTCCACAAACTGTTGGGTATCGGCGTCAAGGTTGCTCAGCTCCTGACGTGAGTCGATTTCATGTGATTGCGAAAATTCGTCGAAGAGCTTTAAGTAATAGTTCGTCGCTTCCCGATTGAGATGGACGCTTAAGAAGTCCTTGATGTTATTACGTTCAGCATCAGTGATCCGTTCACGGGCAACGATAGCGAAAAGTTGTAAGATGGCTTTGAGTAGTTCTTCACTCATGTCTAAAGATAAACCCTAAAATAGCTTTTAAAACAGGAAAATTAAAAGTGTGGACCGAACGTCGCCAAACAAAAAAGGCAGGTGTTTCGACCTGCCTTTACTTTTAGAATATCTTCACCTAGCCTATTTTGGAAACCAGCATGTCGCTCAGGACAAACAATCCTTCCCTTAGGTATTCATCTTCCATTTCAATCAGCTCCGTCGGTGTCCCGGTTTCTTTGCCAACGATCTTTGTATTTAATTTATCGTTGGTGGCCTTCTTCTGTTCAGCTTCTTCGATCTCTTTCTTTCGGATCGTTTCATTCAGCGAAACTTTGGTATCATGAAAAGTCCGGCGTCTCTCGTTTGTCTCGGCGACAAATCGCTGAAGCTGGAGGTCGGTTTTTAACCTGTCCTGGTATTGCTTATTCAGGCCAGCTAATGTCTTATCGTTTACCAAGGGCGTCTTTTGATACAACGTACCTTTTATTTCATCCCAGGGCAATGCGCTCGGGCTCGAGCTCTCTCCAAATTGCTCAGGATCCAATGCCGTCGGCAGTTTAATGTCGGGAGTTACTCCCTTGTGTTGCGTACTGCTACCGGTAACGCGATAAAATTTTTGGAACGTAATCTTCAATTCGCCTACTTGATTCTTTGGATCATTGATAAAACGACGCAGGTCAACGACGGTCTGAACAGTTCCCTTACCGTAAGTAGATTCGCCCACGATAACGCCCCGATGGTAATCCTGAATCGCTCCGGCAAATATCTCTGATGCAGAAGCACTGGAACGATCTGTCAGAACAACGAGTGGGCCATTGTACGAAATTGACGAATCATCGTCTTCTCCAAGTTCGACCCGGTTGCTTGAATTCTTAACTTGAACAACAGGGCCATTCTTGATAAACAACCCTGTCAGGTCGATTGCTTCTGCAAGCGACCCCCCACCATTACCTCTTAAGTCAAGTACCAGACCGTCTACTTTTTCCGTTTGAAGCTCTTTGATTAATCGTCGCACGTCTCGAGTGGTGCTGGTGTAATTAGGATCACCTTTCTGATATGCTTCAAAGTCCATATAAAACGTAGGTAGTGTAATCACCCCCATCTTGAGGGTTTTTCCGTTCTTTTCGTAATTGATCACACTCTTTTTTGCTTGTTGGTCCTCCAGCTTGATCTTATCTCTTACCAGTGTAATAACTTTTGAAGGGCCCGTGACCCCGGTTTCCGCAGGCAAGATCTGTAGCCGAACAGTGGTGCCCTTTGGGCCTTTGATTAATTTGACGACTTCATCTATTCTCCAGCCAATAACATCAACCATCTCGCCTTCTTGCCCTTGAGCAACTCCGACTATTCGGTCATTGATGTTAACAAGTTTGCTCTTATCGGCGGGACCACCATTGATAACTTCAGCTACTTTTGTATAGTCATTCTCGGTTTGCAACTTCGCGCCTATGCCTTCCAGGGATAGACTCATTTGCTGTTTAAAGAGGTCAGCAGCTTTTGGCGAGAAGTAATTAGTGTGCGGATCATATGCCTCAGTAATCGTATTCATGTACATACTGAACACGTCTTCGCTGTTGAATTGCTGAATGGACTTGCTGAACCGTTCAAAACGTTCTTTCAAAGCTTTTTCTATTTCAGCTTGCGATTTTCCAGCAAGCTTAAGGCTTAGTGCCTGGCTCTTTATTCCTTTTCTCCACACCTCGTCCAATTCACGGCTGTCTTTGCACCATGGTTCTTTGTCGCGGTCGGTTTCGTAATATTCATCAACGTTATAGTCAAATTGTTCGCTGATTAGTTTGTACATTATATAGTTCATTCGCTCCTTGAAGCGTGAACGGAATACGGAAAAAATTTCGAAAGCGGCATCCACATTTTCAGATCGTGTAAGGTCGTCTATCGAGTAACGATACTTTTCGAAACCAGCGATATCACTAGCTGTGAAATACTGTTTGTTGTTGTCAAGGGTCTTGATATACTCTGTGAGTATAGTTGCAGACAATGAGTCGTTGAGGCTTATCTTACGGTAGTGGTTGTTATCAAGGATATACGCTACGACCTTTGCCTCTTTTCCGTAGATAGGCTTTGCCTTTAATTGCGTTGTATCAGCAGGGGCCCTTCCAAAAGCTAATCCCGCACAAACTAACGTTACACTGAAAAACCCTGCGAAAACGAATCTTTTCATTTTGTTGGTATTTAATTAAAAAATATGGGCAAAAGTTATGCCTTATAATTAAACGGACTCAGCCGCTATATAGATACCTGCACCCGCACAACGGTGGAAATGGCGTAGGAAATTATGCCGATTTTTCGGAATCGAATTCATCCAGAAACTTCTGGGCCTGGCCGATATTCTGGAAGTCATAATATTTTTTGCCACTCACGCTTGAATGGATCTCAACTCTAACCAATTCTATGTTTTTGTTTTTCTTAAAAATGTGTCTGGTGGCATTCCGGTAGTCGGCCGCATCCTTATTAGAGATGTTGAATGCGGTGGCGCGTACGGATTTGCAATAATAGCACTGGAAGTGTTTTATTAGTTCCCCGGGAGATTCTTTTGTCGGTTGACGCGTGATTTCTTCTTTGACCACCTTCATAGTGTAGAATCCACAACTATTACACTTCAGAGCCTGCAAGTGACCGGGATACTTTTCGATTTTCACCTCACCGCTTCTTTCGTCGATCCAGACATCGTAATCAATAGAAAACACATTCTCTTCGGCCCTCATCCCTTCTTCCAGGTGTACGTCCTCTTCTTCTTCACCTAGCAATCGCAATTTATTGCCCGTTTTGCCCACTCTCGGTAAATATCTCCACTTGCGCAGCTTTCTGTTAACGATCGTAGGGTAGTAATATTCAAGTATCAGAAAAGCGACGTATGCAACGAGCGTACCCCCTGCAATTGAAATAAACAATCGAACGAAAAACCATACGCCAATATTGAGGAGCTTCCCCATGCCATAAATGTTGATCACCAGCATGGCAGCAACTCCCAGGCAGAGGAACACTTTCTTGTAATTCCCGATCTCGTGGCCGTTGATGTAATCGTACTTGCCCTTATAATCGCCTATAGTAGAGATCCTTAAGTTATGCACCAGGAAGATAACTACAGCAATTGATCCCATTACAATCGCACCGACAATCATTGCGTAGTGCCAGTATTCAAGAAAAGTGCTAGACGAGGTTGGTTCCATTAGGCTATGTTAAAGCTTTTAAAGATAAATGATAAAAACGAATTCACACCCCTAAAAAATCTCCCAGAGTGTGCAATTATTCACGAAATGGAGGGAATCTAGCCCCAACAGCTACTTCCTGACGGCTGTCTACAACATTGACCGTGCCCAAAAGTTATCCAAAGAAAGAATTCGCATTCTAGTTATCATATGACTAATCCACAAGTAGTTATCAGTGACTACCTAACCTAAAAAATAAGCAAATTTCGATATTGAAAAATGTGAAATATTGCACGCATAAATATTGTTTTTGTTATCTATTGGAAGTATTATTGTGTAATAATACACAACTTTATGACTGATATCGAACGAAAACAAGTGGACGTAGAGATGAAACTCTTTGCCACACGCAATTTTGTTAGGCCATCGGAGTGTCGGAATTTGGAACAGATCCGGTATTATGTAAAGGAATTATGCCTCAAAATTGAAGAGTGCGAGGGACGTTTTCATTATGTCCCACACTTCGCCTATTCATTGCTAGCCCAGTATAATTCGAGGCAGAACGCAATAATCAATTTGGATTTGAGGAAGACGTATTGCTAGCCATGAGGTACATCCCCTCCCCTATTCCGATTCAGTTCAGCTTTTTGTATAGCGCGACAGCAAATTCGTCGGGAAGGATGCAATATCACAGGATCAAGCCTGGCCAAAGCAAGTTGCGCATCAGCCGATCAGAGTTTATCAAAGCATATAATGATGCTCAGATACTGGCAATAAACCCGCTGCAGCTAAGGGGTCAGGAGGCAGTCTTTCAGTTTGAGTTTTACTTGTAACGACAGTGTTAATGATTAATGATACTGTCGAGGTTCGCAGGGCTATAATTAATTGATTTCAACGTTTTGTTGTCGGACTTCCGGTAGATAAGCCACTTTCCCCCTTCTTCTTTGTAATAACACTCCGTACCATCTTTTTCTTTGTAGTGGTTCACGGTAGCAATCGCTTCATCTTCCGATTTGCAAGCCTTGCTCATGTTCGAGCGTTGAACCTCCTCAAACAAAGATTTGAATTTTTCGCCCAGGCCAAATTCAAGGATGGCACCAGAAAGGACATACTGGATATCACATAACGCATCGGCTATTTCAACAATATCTTTTTCCAAAATGGCTACTTCGAGTTCCTTCAACTCCTCGGCTATCAGCGCGACACGTAATTTGCAGCGGTTCTCGTCCGGTACCTGTGGTTGGTTGAGGATGGGGTGCTTAAAAGTTCTGTGAAATTCTGCTACGAGGTTGAGTGCTTCGGGTTGCTTCATCATACGATCTTCAAAAAATACAAGTCAATTCATCCGGTCCAACTGACTGACAGTAAGTGTAAACAGGTTTTTCGTCCTACTATTCAGGTTCCGGCCGTGGCAAACGTAAACAAATTTTGAAAAATTGACGTACTTTTGCACGAGGATGAAGGTATTTAGGATCAAATATGTAATCAACGCGTTAACGCTCTTTACAGGCGTCATTTTCCTGAATATGAGTTTTATTTTTGCCGAGATCTCTGCTCTAAAGGTAGACCAGGACAAGCAGATGGCACGGAATCTGTCGATTCTGGTGGCAAGTTCTGCAGCCGAGGAAGAGCCGGGCGGAGCCGCAGACGAAGACTCTACAGTTTCCGAATTAGATTTGATTTTTAGCCATCCATCTATTCCAGGTTCTATCACCGATTTCAACAACGGAATAAATTACAATATCTGGTCTCATGGCCATCCACGGCTAGCCGAATACGAGATCTGCAACCCGCCACCCGAAGCATAACATTTCTTTAAGAATCATCGCAGAGCTGAGACAACTACAGTCTGTTGGTATGGAAAGTCATTTCCCATGCTCTGATTGCTTGATTCACTATCCAATCGTCACTTGAGTATTCTCGTGATGTTAACCTGGCCCTCTACAATTGCCAGGATGAAAAAACTAAGTACTGATAAAAAAGAGATTTATGGTGTTATACAATGCATTATTAGAAGGGAATAAACAATGGGTACGCGAAAGGCTTGATCAAGATCCCGAATACTTTGAGCGATTGTCTAAAGGACAAAGCCCACAGTTTCTTTGGATAGGATGTTCTGACAGCCGGGTGCCCGCGAACGAGATAACACACACACAACCCGGTGATATTTTTGTTCATCGGAATATTGCGAATATGGTTGTGCACTCTGACATGAATATGTTAAGTGTGCTTGATTATGCTGTGAACATTCTGAAAGTAAAACATGTCATTGTTTGTGGCCATTATGGTTGCGGCGGCGTGAAGGCAGCAATGGGCAACGAGCAATACGGTTTGGTGGACAACTGGCTGCGCTTCATAAAGGATGTATATCGCACTCATGCCAAAGAGCTGGATTCGATAAAGGACGAAGAAAAACGTTTTAATCGATTCGCCGAATTGAACGTAATCGAACAGGTTTTTGATCTAACTAAAACTACAATTATACAGAATGCATGGAAGGAGCGAAACGAACCCAAAGTACACGGGTGGATTTACGAACTTAAGACGGGACTGATTAAGGACCTCGGCGTAAGTTTGGACAGCTCAGCTAACCTCCACTCTATTTACAGGATAAATGGCACGGTTGCCGCAGAGGAGCAAGACGAAGTGTTGGAAGTAAAAAATAACGGTAAATGACGACGGAGAAGGCAAAAAATTTAGCGCAAGACCTCCCGGCTAGCGTTGTCGTATTTCTTGTTGCCTTGCCACTCTGTTTGGGAGTGGCATTGGCATCGGGCGCTCCGTTGTTTTCTGGCATAATCGCCGGTATAGCCGGAGGGTTGGTAGTTGGAGTAATGAGCGGTTCCCAACTAAGTGTGAGCGGGCCGGCTGCCGGACTAACTACAATCGTTCTCGCCAGCATTACGAAAATGGGAAGCTTTGAAGCATTCCTTGTAACCGTAGTGATCGCCGGCGCGATACAATTTATTCTAGGAGTGCTTAAAGCGGGAAGCATCGGGAATTACTTTCCATCCTCGGTGATCAAGGGTATGTTGTCGGCGATCGGAATCATTCTCATCCTGAAACAAATCCCTCACGCGATTGGCTATGACAAGGATTTTGAAGGCGACGAGAGTTTCTTTCAGCCTGATGGTGAAAACACTTTTACCGAGGTGATCCAGGCATTCTCTTTCGTACATCCCGGTGCAATTTTCATTTGTTTTCTCTCTCTGGCTATATTGATTCTTTGGGAGAGGCCATATATTAAGAGCAAGAAGTTTGCTTCACTCATCCCCGCTCCTCTCCTGGTTGTAGCCCTCGGAATTATAATAAATGAAATATTAAAGACCAAGTTTCCAGGTTGGGCGATTCAAACAGAGCACCTTGTATCCTTGCCGGTTTCGAGTGATTTCACATCGTTCGTAGGCCAATTCACATTTCCCGATTTTTCATCAATAATGACAAAGGAGTGTTGGGTTGTCGCTGTTACTATAGCTATCGTCGCGAGCCTTGAGAGCTTATTGAGTATAGATGCTGTGGACAAATTAGATCCCATGAAGCGGACAACCCCGCTGAATAGAGAGTTAAAAGCTCAGGGCCTGGCCAATATGGTAAGTGGACTAGTTGGAGGTCTACCTGTAACAGCTGTTATTGTCAGAAGCACGGCGAACATAACAGCGGGAGCACAAACAAAACTTTCAGCCATAACTCATGGAGTGCTGTTGCTTCTGACCGCAATGCTGATACCCAACCTGCTCAATAATATTCCATTGGCTTGTTTGGCTGCAATACTTCTTCAAGTGGGATTCAAGCTAGCCAAACCTTCAATTCTATTGAGTATGTATCAGAAGGGGAAAGATCAGTTCATTCCTTTCGTGGTCACAATTCTTGCAATATTGCTTACTGACCTTCTTATTGGAATCACCATTGGAATAGCAGTGGGACTCTTCTTCGTTCTGAAGACTAACTTCCACAGATCTCTTATCAGCGTACACGAGAATGGCAACTATATTATACGTCTAACTAAGGACGTATCCTTCTTAAATAAGGCTCTGCTGAGAAGTACCTTCAATGACATTCCGAAAGGAAGCAAGGTCCTTATCGATGGTACCCGATCAATATTTATTGACCAGGACATCCTTGAAACCATTAATGATTTTCGAGAATCAGCGCGAAATCGAAACATTAAGGTTGAGTTAAAACAATCTGTAGTATCGTACGGTCCAATTTTTAAAACATGACGACAAAAGAAAGAATATTATTAGAGAGTAAGGCCTGGCTTGTTGAAAAGTTGAGCCTGAACAATAACTACTTCCACAGTCTAAGAAAGACGCCAAAGCCCAACATATTATGGATTGGGTCGTCGGACAATTTGATTTCAATAAGGGAAGTTACAAACACAGAACCTGGGGAATTGATTGTGCATCGAAACATTGCGGCTCAGGTTCGGACAGGCGATATCAATCTGATGGCGACTCTTGAGGACGCCATAGATGCGGGTATTGAGTACATTATAGTGTGCGGCTCAAGCAACTGCAAAGGCATCAGGGAAGTTGTTCAAGGCATAGAAGACCAGGTATACATGCGTGAATGGCTTGATGACCTTCTCGAATTGTACAACGAACACGTGAGTGAGTTAGAACCTCTACCTCAGGTTGAGCAGGAAAAACGACTTTGCGAACTTAGTATCAAAGAACAACTTTTGAAACTGAGCGAGCTGGATATAGTTCAACAAGCCTGGGAACGAAAATCCAGTCCCATTCTGCTTGGATGGTATTTTGATCTTGAGACAGGTACTATCAAAGAACTCTTTTCGATGACTGCCAGGCAGAGCATTAAACAGGTTGCGAGCGTGATTTGACGTTGCTGGGCGCATGCGCCCGCTATTTTTTCATTTAGCACGCACTTTTTAGAATCCTCAGGGTTGCTTTTTTATATTTGCACGCAAAAATTTGAGGATGGTAAAAAGCAACTTTGTTGAGGAGCTTCGTTGGCGCGGAATGATCCACGATCTGATGCCGGGTACTGAAGAGCAGCTGTTAAAAGAAAGTACAGCAGGTTACATTGGATTTGATCCAACAGCTGACTCATTACACATTGGGCACCTTTCGCAGATAATGACGTTGCTGAATTTCCAAAAAGCAGGTCACAAACCGGTTGCCCTTGTTGGCGGTGCCACGGGTATGGTGGGAGACCCATCGGGAAAGTCGGCCGAAAGGAATCTTCTTTCAGAAGAGGTGCTCCAGCACAATGTCTCTTGTGTCAAAAGCCAGCTCGAAAAATTCCTGGATTTTAGTGGTACCAATGCCGCTGAAATGGTTAACAATTACGACTGGTTCAAGGAGTTTAAGTTTCTTGATTTCATTCGGGACGTTGGAAAACATATTACCGTCAATTACATGATGTCTAAAGATTCAGTGCAGAACCGCCTGGAATCTGGATTGTCGTTCACGGAATTCTCGTATCAGTTGGTGCAGGGATATGACTTCTACTGGTTATTTTCCAACAAGAACTGTAAGGTTCAGATGGGCGGTTCGGATCAATGGGGAAACATTGTTACGGGAACAGAATTGATCCGTAGAAAGACCAATGGTGATGCGTTTGCACTCACTACTAAGCTGATCACGAAAGCCGATGGAACGAAATTCGGAAAGACTGAAGGTGGGAATATCTGGCTTGACCCGAAACGAACTTCACCTTATAAGTTTTATCAATATTGGAAAAACGTTACGGATGCAGATGCGCCGAAATTCATCCGAGTCTTCACTATGAAGACAAAAGAAGAGATCGAAGCGTTGGAGGCAGCTAACCTTGCAGAGACAGGGATACTGCAAAAAGCGCTGGCAGAAGATATCACCAGTCGTGTACACGGATCAGATCAATTGAACCGGGCTCTTGAAACTACCAATATCTTATTCGGCTCTTCATTTGAAGATTTCAAGAAATTAACCGGTGGGGAAATCGAAGACGCGTTCGATGCTTCATTGACGTTTCAAGTCCATCGTAGCGTATTTGACAATCCAGTTGATACGGTTGGGCTACTTGGAGAAAAGACGACCATGTATTCTTCCAAGGGTGAGGCGAGAAAAGCTATACAAGGAAACGGCGTTAGTATTAATAAGGAAAAGGTCAACCTGGAAAGGAAACTTACAAAGGATGATCTTCTGTATGGTAAGTATTTGCTGGCTCAAAAAGGAAAGAGGAACTATTATCTTATAGTTGTGCAATAAAAAAGGAGGCAGTGTTTAACGGCCTCCTTTTTTTTATATAATATTTTTTTATTACTCCCTACCAAAGATTGTATACTTCACATACAATTGGAAAGCTCTGTTTTTTATTTCCAAACCGTCGAAGTCAGCATCGTCTTCGGCGACATTTGAAAATCCAAGAACGTAACGAGCTCCAAATCCAAGGCCACTTGGAAGATCAAACTCCACGCCGGTTGCTCCAGCGAAATCGATACCTTTCATATCATCCTTAATGTCTTCTGTATCGCCAGACTCGTCTTCAGCTTCCGCCGACATCAGAAATCCAAATTGAGGCCCTGCATGAAGACTGATCATCTCCGTGATGTTATAGCGGAAAAGAACCGGCACTGCGAGGTAATTATACTTGAACTTGCTATCATCGCCAGAAAAGTCCCACCGGCTGCCCTGCATTGTGAACAAGAGCTCAGGCTGAATGCCGAACTTTTCGTTGATCATGGCGACTACGAAAACGCCAGCGAGAAGCCCTGGCTTTGCTTTGGTGTCCAGGGAAATTCCTTGACTAGTCCACTTTTGATTTGCGAGATTAGCACCCGCCTTAACCCCGCCGCTTATTCCTTGTCCGAAGGAGTAAAGAGCGAGCACCGTCACAAAACTTGTTAGAAGTAGTTTTTTCATAATTCTCTGGTTTTTTGAGTTTAAAAAATTAATCTAAAGCGAACCAAAGGTAAGTAAAACTTGAGCTACTGCAAATTTTAGCGTTGATTGCCAGCGAGTTATAAAACCAATAAACAAAAAAAACCGCCGGTTTGGCGGTTCCTTTTGACGTCTCGTCTAGTTATTTTGTGCTTCCGCCTCTAAATATCTTCCAGCCTGCTGAAATTTGCCAGACCTGGTTCTTAATCGTCCCAATAGATGCGCCACTTCCCTGACCAACCCCATCGTTAATATCTGATAAACCCCAGTTGTATCGGGCGTCGACGGAAAGTCCAAAAGGAAGGTCCCAGCCGGCACCCAGCGCAAGACTAAAATCTGTCTTCTTAAGCTCGTCCTTTACACTTTCATCATTAGCATCAGCTGATGTGAGGAAGCCGAACTGAGGACCGACCTGAAGATTAATTCCTGCAATTGTATACAACTTCAGCACTACCGGAATATTCATGTAGCTGAAATTTGTTTTAACGTCGGGCGAACCACTGTACTTCAATGTTGATCCTTGTTGAGAAAAAAGTAACTCTGGTTGTATTCCAACACGTTCTCCTCTGAATAGAGCAAACGCTCCCAGATGAAAGCCAGTTCTGCTTTCATAGTTATCCGCCAGATTTGCTTCTGTATCTATGTTCGCGAAGTTCGGACCACCTTTGATACCTATGGCAAATTCCTGGGCGAATGTGTACGTGGAAGCCGCGATGAATAAAAAGCTTATTGCGATCTTTTTCATATTTTAAGTTGGTTTCATAACTTCTTTACAAAGATGATGCCTAAAGGTGTTCCCCGACGTGCTCTTGAGCGAGTGGAAGCACGAAAATGCTATTTCTCTTGGGAAACCTTATTTTCTCAAGTAGATCTGAAATCCGACTCTTAAAAAAATGCCGGCGTCTACGGACTTGACATCAGAATCCTTGTTGCGATATCCTTTTCCACCATATCCTAGTTGTGGTTCGATTGCCACAACGTTGTTTATAAAAAACGCATACCCAGCTGATAGCGACCAGCCATTCACCGCATACTCTATTTCATCCGTATCTCCGTTGTTGGTGGTCTTATCTTTAGCCCCGCCAAACATTAGCCTGCCCTGAAAAAATACGCCAGGGTCAAGGTAATAGCGGACCATTGGCTGAATGGTGAATTCATTCGTTAGGTTTTTATAATCCGAATCATCGTCGTTGTAGGCGCTGGTACTTACACCTATGCCACCACCTACAGCAAGTTTATTGATTACGAAGATGCCGAATTGCGGGTCGAATGATACATTAACGTATTTCCCATTGGTATAAGTATTTCCGTCGTACTTACTTTTGTTTGTTTTGAAATCGGCTCCAAAGGAACCACCTACCATCATAGTACCTTTTTCGAACTGTGCATACGCTCCAATAGCAAGGCATGATGCCAACAACACCATTACAAATTTTTTCATACTTTCTCTTGATTGTTTTTTAGCTTTAAACTGTAGTTAACATTTTGCTGCGAAAGCTAAATAAACTTTTATGCGTCTAAAGGATTCCTTCTATTAAACCATCATCCACGAGGTTAGGAAGCGTAATTTGCAGTTTAGATTCAGATGACATTTCAAATTTTGCCGCGGTGAGTGCATTCGCGTTTCGCGCCCATGCTCTGCGGGCTATACCGTTGTTCACATCAAAGTGTAACATGTTTTTCAATTTTCTTTCGGCGTTCATCGTTCCATCCAATAATATCCCGAAGCCACCGTTAATTACTTCTCCCCAGCCTACTCCCCCACCGTTGTGGATTGACACCCATGTTGCTCCGCGAAAGGAATCGCCGATTACATTGTGAATCGCCATGTCCGCTGTAAACTGTGATCCATCGTAGATGTTAGATGTTTCGCGGTAAGGACTATCAGTACCGGAAACATCGTGATGATCACGTCCCAATATTACCGGGCCAATCAATCCTTCCTTGATAGCGTTGTTGAATGCCATTGCGATCTTTATCCTTCCTTCTGCGTGCGCATAGAGAATGCGTGCTTTGGAGCCAACAACAAGCTTGTTTTGTTTCGCTTCCGAGATCCATCGTATATTGTCTTTCAACTGCGCATGTATCTCCTCCGGAGCCGACTCGAGAATTTCGATCAATATTTTTTCGGAGATTTTATCGGTTACATCGAGATCGCTGTCCTTACCGGATGCGCACACCCAACGGAACGGCCCAAAACCGAAATCAAAACACAATGGACCCATAATATCCTGAACGTACGACGGATAGCGAAAACCTGCACCGTCTGCCGTCATAACGTCAGCTCCTGCACGAGACGCCTCTAGTAAGAACGCATTTCCATAATCAAAAAAGTACATTCCCCTCTTCGAATGATTGTTAATCGCGATGGCATGGCGTCGCAAGGATTGTTGGACTTTCGATTTGAACTTTTCGGGCTCATTCACCATCATCACGTTTGCTTCGTCTATGCTCAGATCGGCTGGATAATAGCCTCCAGCCCAAGGGTTATGCAGTGAAGTCTGATCAGATCCAAGATCTACCTTAATACCTTTTTGATCAAAGGCTTCCCATACATCAACAATGTTTCCCTGGAATGCTATTGAGACAATTTCCTTCTTTTCCTTAGCTTTTTTTACCCGTGCTGTCAGAGCATCAATGTCTTTAATAACTTCATCGACCCATCCCTGCTCATGCCTCTTCTGAGTTGCTTTCTCGTTGACCTCAGCCGCTACAGAAATACATCCGGCAATGTTTGCCGCTTTCGGCTGCGCCCCACTCATTCCTCCCAATCCGGATGTGACAAATAATTTTCCTCTCAGACCTTCGCCAGCTTTGCTGATCCTTCGGCCCGCGTTCAATATTGTTATTGTTGTTCCGTGGACGATCCCCTGGGGGCCGATGTACATGTATGACCCCGCTGTCATCTGTCCGTACTGCGTTACTCCTAACGCGTTATACTTTTCCCAATGCTCCTGGCTCGAATAGTTTGGTATCATCATTCCGTTCGTGATCACCACCCGTGGTGCTTCTTCTGAAGAGGGAAATAAACCCATTGGATGACCCGAGTACATATGAAGAGTTTGTTCGTCTGTCATCGTTCCGAGGTACTGCATCGTAAGTAAATATTGTGCCCAATTCTGAAAGACGGCGCCATTGCCACCATATGTAATAAGTTCGTGGGGATGTTGAGCAACCGCAGGATCAAGATTGTTCTGGATCATAAGCATGATCGCAGCTGCGCAAATAGACCGACCAGGATAATCTGAAATTGGCCTTGCATGCATTGCATAAGTAGGTCTGAACCTATGCATGTATATCCTTCCGTAAGTGACAAGTTCGTTATAAAACTCTTTCACTAATATCGAATG
>Ga0193738_1000592_pt1 | contig 17490 bp, 9 predicted proteins | sample L2a1metaG_FD_144927 | JGI IMG/M metagenome (GOLD analysis project Ga0193738, IMG submission 144927) | Soil microbial communities from a riparian zone of the East river system, Colorado, United States - L2a1 | ecosystem: Environmental > Terrestrial > Soil > Riparian zone | place: USA: East River...
TAGGTGACTGGAAGCCTGAAGATAAAGATCCGCCTGGTCCCATTACAATGCTCAAAGGATGGATCGTTCTTCAAAACTATATCAAAGTTAATCGAACCCTGTCAGGATAAATGTGTGCATAGACTAGCTCTAGGGGGGTGGGCATTTACAGAACGTCGACGGTAAATGAAATTATGAAGCGCACGCTTAAATAATCTTACGAACTCCTCATCCTCCCCCTAGAGGAGGTCGGGGGGCCAAACGAAACTGATGCGATTTGTATTTACGTTATTGATGGGTTGTTCCTGTGCGGTTGTCTTTGCACAGAAGACCGCGGAAAACAGTCCGCCGGAAGTTGCTATCATAACGCCATCAACAAAAAGCAAGATTAATTGGAATTCGATCATTCCGTATTCGATCCAAGTTTCGGATCCGGAGGATGGTAAGTCGGAGTACAATGAAATTTCTAACAATGAAGTGCTGCTTGTTATTAAGTACTTACCCGATTCCACACAGGTTAAAAAATATCTGCTGGACAGATCAAAGATGAATCACCAGCCTTTACTGTGGATGAGTACATCGACGTGTTTTAATTGCCATGCCGCCAGGACAAAATTGATTGGCCCTTCGTACGACCTTGTCGCACAGCGATACCGAGGTCAGTCAAATGCCGTGGATTCATTGGCAAAAAAAATAATCAACGGATCCACTGGTACCTGGGGTGATTTGAAAATGCCACCACATCCCGACTTGAAGATTGAACAGGTGAAGGAAATTGTGCGATGGATCCTAAAAAACAACGATGACCCTGATCAGAATTATATTGCGGGAATTGAAGGAGCATTCCGGACTAAAGAAAAACCGAAAGATCCCAAAGGAGTTTACGTTTTGACAGCGAGCTATACTGACCATGGCGCGAAGAATCCTCCGCAGAGCGATGGTATGATTCGACAGGGGACTAAAGTTGGGCAGCAAAGTATTGTATTGAAGATGGCGGAGTGATCTGCTCCAACCCCCCGACCCCCTCAAGGGGGAGAATATTATTGGTGCAGATTTGATTAAGGCGCGGCAGGCTTAGAACTGTCATCGCGGAGCGGGCCATTTGAATTGTCATCCTAAGCGTCTTCTCTTTTGATAGAGACTTGCTCATAAGGAATGGAGGCACGGATTGACTTAAAGTTTCGAACTTTATCGCGAAGGATCCATCGGACGTAAGTCGTGACGCTACCCGTTCCGGCAGATCCTTCGCGCAAGGATTCACCAGTTGTCAATCAATTTGCAAAACCCATTCCATATGCTCAGTCTTTTGAGAATGCAGAAAGCGCTCTGGATGACATTGTCGTAGGAGCGCAGGTTCTTGAGTATGCGGCAAATGTTCTGGATGACATTCACCTAAAGATGAGTAACTTTAGAATCCCTGTATGAAAAAAAATGCGCCTACCATCAAAGAGATTGCGAAGATGTTGAACCTGTCATTATCGACAGTTTCACGTGCACTTCATAATAGTACAGATATAAGTCCGGCAACGACAAAACGTGTAAAAGACGTTGCTCAGGAACTTGGCTATGAACCAAACCAGACTGCTCTGTTTTTACAGTCGGGAAGAACATTAACGTTGGGAGTGATCTTGCCACACTTGTCAGAAGCTTTTTTTTCAGAGGCCATTAGCGGAATAGAGGATTACGCCAGCGAACACAACTACAATGTGTTGATGGGACAATCGCATGATAGTACCGAACGTGAGAAAAAAATTGTCGAAGCGATGAAAAACCATCGGGTAGATGGACTCCTTGTGTCGATAGCCAAAAACACCAAAAATTTCGAGCACTTTGATAACCTTAAGAAATACGATATCCCCATCGTTTTTTTTGACCGTGTTCCGGATCGCGAACAAACTCATTCCGTGACGTGCAAGCTGGAGGCCGGTATGCTGGAGGCTGTTGAGTTTTTAGTAAAGCGCGGCCACACCTGTATTGCATTTATCAATGGTCCACGGGATTTGCTGGCTACCAAAGATAGAATGAGGGGTTATGAGAGTGCTTTAAAGTCCATAAAGGTAAAGGTGAATCCGGAGTTCGTAGTTCATTCAGACCTTTCGCCAGATAGCACCCGCCGGGCCATGCAACGACTCCTGACGCTGAAGCCAGGACCTACCGCAGTAATTACATTTAATGATTATGTGGCCCTTGATGCTATGCAGTATTCGCGTAAGATGAATGTCAAAATAAATGACGACATCAGCTTTGTAAGTTTTGCAAATCTTCAGGTCTGCAACTATATGGAAAATCCGCCGCTAGCTTCGGTGGAGCAATTCCCTTACAGGCAAGGACAGCGTGCTACAGAAATGTTGTTGGAGATTCTGAATGCCAGTCGCAACGGCACTGAATCCGAGAAGTATAATAAAATAATCCTGGCCCCTCGTCTGTTTGTTCATACTTGATCGAACCTGATTTACTTATATAAATCATTCCGCATTCGACATTCGGAGTTCGACATTCGGCGTTCCCACCCCCAGTCTCAATGCATTATCCATTTAGTGATGAAGAACGTGGTTGAACTAATTGCCAATCGTCTTTCTAATAAGACGTTGATGTAAGGAAAAAATAATAGATAGACGGCATTGTTCAATTCTGAACATCTCACAAAAGCGCGATTCGACGTAACAACATCAACACACACATTACAGCTAAAACGCTATGGCTGTGGGCGTTTAAAAAAGGGCACGAATGACAAGTAGCCTCCACGAAGTTAGCGAAACGTTTGCGTTGCATTTTTGTGGATAAATTGATGGTTTCACCTCATGCAACTCATTCGATCTTTGGTTATCTTCCTATCAATTGATTTGAGATTCAAGTTGATAATATTTAAACCCTTCTCACATGAAACATTCTACTATTCAGAAGTTGTTGTGTTTGCTCTTCATGATTTCCCCGTTTTTTGCATTCGCGCAGGAAAGAACAGTTTCAGGCAAAGTGACCGATGCAGAAAATGGTGACAATCTTCCCGGAGTAAACGTCATTATCAAAGGAACGACAGTAGGCACAAGCACTGATTCAAACGGCAGTTATTCGCTGAGCGTTTCAGGCGATAACGCTGTACTTGTTTTCAGTTTTATCGGATACCTCACAGCGGAAGTCCCCGTTGGCAGTCAGAGCATCATAAGCCAAACACTTCAGCCCGACATCAAAGCATTGGAAGAAGTTGTGGTAGTAGGTTACGGAACACAACGAAAGGCAGATCTCACCGGTGCTGTCGGTGGCTTGCGAGCATCGGATGTTGATATCGCTTCCAAACCTGTTACAAGTCCCGATCAATTGCTAGCAGGTCGTGTTGCCGGAATTCAGATCTCCAACAGAAGTGGTGACCCCGGAGCGCCGATCGATGTTCGTATCCGCGGTGTAGGTACAGCCGGCGTCAACTCGCCTTTGTGGGTAATCGACGGAGTGCCTATTGTGCAGACATCCAACATTACTGTAAACACAGGTTCCCAAACTGAATCAAATCCTTTAGCAGGTATCAATCCTTCTGATATCGAGTCGATCGATGTTTTGAAAGATGCGTCGGCAGCCGCGATTTATGGAGCCCGCGCTGCAAACGGAGTTATTATTGTCACAACAAAACGCGGAAAGGAAGGAACAGCTTCAGTCACCTATGAGGGATATCTTGGTACAGGACAAGTGTGGAATAAACTCGACGTCTTAAACGTAGCGCAGTATATTGACTATCAGTCCAAGATAGATGAGACAAGTGGAAATCCTGGAGACCGGGATTTCAGCTCCTTCGCCAGCAAACCCAATGTAAATTGGCAGGACGTTGTCTTCGGAAATTCTTCCGTTCAAAGCCATAATGTTGGCGTCAGCGGCGGATCCGCGACGGCAAATTATTTCATTGGCGGTGGTTATATGAAACAAGATGGAATTGAACCGGCTCAGCATTTTAAACGCTACTCCATAAAAGCAAACTCAGATATCAAAGTGGGGAAATTTTTGAGGTTTGGAGAATCCATATTGATCAGTTCCGTTGATCGGGGCGTACAATCGGAAGAGGCTACCTTTACAGGTTTTCAGGCAGCTCGCAATCAACCATTCTTTGGCGTATATGATGCAACGAATCCGACGGGCTATATGCTGGAGAACAGCGAAAATCGTGGGCCAGCAGGAAGCAGCGCAAACCTAATAATGAGAAACGATCCCTTGTATAATTATACCAATGTTGTCTCTCGTAAAGTAATAGGTAACGTCTACGGGGAGCTGGAGATAATCAAAGGGCTCAAGTACCGCATATCAGGAGGTATCGATTACAATGTGGGTGATGGCAATTACTATGGAGGTCCCGTTGGTTACAATGGACTCCCTCAACCTTCTTTTTTGGTACAGGAGCGTCCGATCGAGTTAACAACAAATATTAACAATACCCTTACGTACACCAAGGTTATTGGAAAACACAATTTCACCATTCTGGCAGGACATGAAGAGACCAACTTCCGATATGACAAAGTGAGGGTTCAGGGAAATGACTTATTTAACCCAGCCATAAAATTTGCTTCGACCGGAGTTCAGGTGGGAGCTGCAAATGAAGCTGATCAGTGGGCGTTGAGAGGATTTTTGGGTCGTGTTAATTACGCTTTCGCTGACAAGTACTTATTTACCTTTAATATCCGGCAGGATAATTCGTCGCGATTTGCCGAGGAAAATCGCTCCCAGGCCTTTCCCTCATTCTCGGCAGGATGGAGGTTATCTGAGGAAGGGTTCTTTCCGAAGGGTGGCATGTTTGATGACGTTAAGATCAGAGGTAGCTGGGGACAATCCGGTAACCAATTCACTGGAACAAACTTTGCTTACATGTCTACGTTACATCCCTTCATCTTTTATGTGGTGGGAACCGGTAACCAGACCGTTGTAAGAGGACCGGCTCCAATCATATTCGCCAATCCAGATCTCAAATGGGAAACCAGTACACAAATCGACTTTGGCGCGGATGTCAGCATGCTCGGAGGAAAAATTGACCTTACTTTTGACTATTACAGCAAGACAACCAATGACATTTTGCTAGGTTATCCCGCGCCCTATACGTCAGGCTTTTTTCTACCTATCGATGCCAACCTGGGCGAAATGGTCAACAGTGGAATCGAACTTTCCATTAACTATAGAGATAATGGTGGAGATTTCAAGTACAGTATAGGCGGAAACATCACAACGATTCACAACGAAGTGACGGACCTGGGTGGTATTCCGGAAATAATTTCCGGAGTATCGGGCGCTGCGACGCACAGGACGGTTGTAGGTCAACCCATAGGAAGTTTCTTCGGATATAAAGTAGACGGTATTTATCAAAATCAGGGAGAAGTTGATGCTGCCGTTCCGGATAATATTTCAAACGGCAGAGAGCCGGGAGACATGCGTTTTGTGGACGTGAATAAGGACGGACAGATCGATTCCAAAGACCGCACCGATCTCGGTAGCCCGATTCCCAAATTTTTCTACGGTATAAATCTATCCGCGTCCTACATGAACTTTGATATCAGTGTCTTGCTGCAGGGCTCTTATGGCCAAAAAGTGTACAACCAGGCCCGTTCACAGATGGAAGACCTTCAAGACTCTGAGAATGCCCTCACCTCAGCTTTAGGGTATTGGACCGTGGCAAAACCGAACAATTCGATGCCGCGGCTAAGCATAGACGACAATAATGTTAATAACCGGTATTCTGACCGTTGGATTGAAGATGCTTCCTTTATGAGGATCAGAAATATTCAACTTGGTTTTAACATTCCCAGTGCTAAGCTAATGGATATTACAAAAGGCGCGATCACCCGTTTCCGTTTGTATATAGCGGCTCAGAACCTCTTTACCTTTACAGACTACAAAGGTTACGACCCGGAAGTAACACGGGGAGTTAGTTTCCAGAAAGGGGAGACACCATTATCCAACGGACAGGACTCCGGTAGTTCTCCACAACCGAGAATTCTTCAATTCGGATGGCAGGTTTCATTTTAAGCATAGTATCAATGATGCATGTTAACATCAAAAAAATCATGACCATGAAAAAATTACTATTAATACTATTTGTTTTCCTGTGCATTGGTTCGTGTAATAACCTGGACCTGGTGCCGCTGGACAAACTTCCCGCAAACAGTTACTATAAGACAGCTGCGGAATTTGATGGCGCTATGTTCGCAGCCTACTCAACCATTCAGGACTTCTGGGGAACCAGCACGGAGACATTGAGTGAGTTCGGTGAATACTGGAAGATTACTGTGACTATTACGGACGATGCCAAGGCAGAACCAGGCTCAGATCAGATCTCTAAAAATGCCGACCAGCTGAACATCAATGCGGGCGATATACCTTTTGCTGCAATTTACACACAGATATACGAGGGTATTTATCGTTGTAATACAGTCCTGGAACATCTTGAACAGGAGAATGAACTTACGGATGCTGAAAAAAATCAGTTCGAAGGCGAGGCTAAATTTCTTCGCGCATTCTTCCATTTTGAAGCACTCAAACTTTGGGGAACACCACCCTTGGTTCTTGAAACTCCTAAGAGTTTCTCTAACCTGGCAGTAGGCAATGCAACCAAAGACGCGCTGTTTACACAAATCCTCGATGACTTTAACGACGCATTCACAAACCTACCCGCTGAATGGGATGCTGGTAACACGGGAAGAGCTACGAAATGGGCGGCTAAAGCATATGTAGGCAAAGTTGATGTTTGGAAGAACGACATGGATGGTGCAATCGCTGCCTTTGAAGAAGTTATTGCAAGTAACAAGTACCAGCTCCTGGATACGAACGATCCGGCTAAAGACCTTGAAGACGTATTCGCATTGGACAATGAAAATAATGCGGAATCTATTTTCGAGATCCAATTTGGTGGTCCTCACTCTGATGACAACATCTGGGTATTTGACGACACCCACTCGGAAAGCTTCAAGGCGTCGCAGGGTAGCGGAAGAAGCTGGTTTTGGGATGCTGGAAACTATCAGGCAACGGAAGGGGCACCCGGTGGCAAACTCGGTTATTGGACACCCACTCAGGATCTGGTAGATGCATTTGAACCTGGAGATGAACGCTTGTCTTCATTTATCTATCAGGCCGGTGACACATATTATGTCTGGAATAGCGCGGTTGAAGAATTGCCCTTCGATCCAGAGTGGTCCTCAACGGGCTATATTGTTAAAAAGTATGGGGGCCAACGCAATGTGATCGCTGGTGCTTTTTCGGGAAATAACCAGGGTAATTTTAATAACGAAAGAATTTACCGCTATGCTGAAATGAAACTCCTTTACGCCGAAGCTCTTTTAGCTAAAGGAAGAGCAGCAGAGGCTACTACTCAAATTAATGATATCCGCGACCGCGCAGGCCTTCCTGATCTTGCAGGAACTGCAACGCTGGCAGCCCTCCAGCACGAAAAAAGAATTGAGCTTTGCTTCGAACCACATCGCTGGTTTGATATTACCCGTTGGGATATCGGCGCAACACTTTTTGGAGCGGAATGGCAGGATAAATTTGAAGTATTTCCTATCCCTCAAAGTGAAATCGACCGTACTGCAGGACTAATAAAACAAACTACCGGATACTAAAATTTTTATCGTCGAGGGTATATTAACAGCGGGGGCCTTCCTTCGCTGTTAATTTTTTATATTGACTCATGTTCGGCCGTTTAAGGATTTTTATACTTATTCTTTTCGCATTAACTCTATTTAGATGCTCAGATAAATCCGGGCAACTATTTGAGGTAGTTTCCCCCGAATCTTCCGGCGTTACATTTGCCAACAACCTGGAGTATACCGACACGCTCACTGTGTTGGATTTCGAATACCTGTACAACGGAGGGGGTGTTGGTATCGCAGATATTAACAATGATGGCCTGTTGGATATTTATTTTTCCGGAAACATGACTTCTGGAAAACTCTACCTTAATAAGGGAAACTCTTCTGATGGCGAGGCCCCTTGGAAATTTGAAGACATCACAGAAAAAGCTGGTCTAACAACATCGGTGTGGGTTAATGGAGTTAGTATGGTCGATATTAACCAGGATGGTTTTAAGGATATTTTTCTCTGCGTCGCGGGCACACGTAATACTCCGAGAAATAAGACAAATAATCTGTTGTTTATTAATAACGGGAATTCAACGTTCACTGAATCGGCCGCAGCTTATGGACTACGGGGAACAGGTCATAATATTCAATCGACTTTTTTTGATTATGACCGTGACGGAGATCTCGATGTATATCTCTTGAGGAACGCATTTGTGGAATATAGCCGCAACCGAGCGCGTCCAAAATCTGTCAAAGGCGAATCATCAACAACGGATCAACTGTATCGCAACAACGGTGATCAAACTTTTACTGATGTTTCGTCGGAAGCTGGAATATTGATTGAAGGCTTCGGACTGGGTGTGCAGGTTTGTGATATAAATGAGGACCATTGGCCAGACATTTTTGTATCAAATGATTTTATTACAAATGACCTGCTCTACATCAATAATCAGGACGGTACATTTTCTAATCTCGCCGGGCAATATTTCAAACATGAAACGTATAACGCCATGGGTAACGACGTTGGTGATATTAACAATGACGGTTTAGTGGATATTGTCGAATTGGATATGCTTCCCGAAGACAACTTGCGCTGGAAAGTAACGATCATTGGGAACAACTATGACGAATTTGAAAACACATTAAAATTCGGCTATGAGCCGCAATACATCAGAAATACATTGCAGTTAAACAATGGTAACGGATCCTTTAGCGAAATCGGTTACCTCGCTGGCATTGAAGCAACCGACTGGAGTTGGAGTCCGTTGCTGGCAGACTATGACAACGACGGCTTTAAAGATCTATTCATCACAAATGGTTATCGACAGGATATTACCAACCTGGATTTTATAAAATTCAGCGAGAGAACGTTGCGGATGGGAACCGAGGAAGGAAATAAAAAAGAACGCCTCGCAATGCTGGGAAAAATTCCTGGTATTAAAGTCCACAACTACATCTATAAGAATAGCGGAGACTTGACATTCAGTGATCAATCGAAATCATGGGGACTGTCAGCGCCCGGGTTTTCAAATGGCGCTGCCTATGCCGACCTCGATAATGACGGCGATCTGGATCTCGTTCTTAATAATATTGATGAGCCGGCTACCCTGTATAAAAATTCGACCAATACATTCACAAAAAAAACGTCAAACTATTTAAAGGTTGATTTTTTAGGGGCCCCGTTAAACCGGGAAGGAATAGGAGCGAAGGTGTACTTGAAGTATCAAGGAAAACTTCAATATCAATACTTTACAGCCGTTCGGGGATTTTTGTCGTCTGTCGAACCAGGTCTTCATTTTGGTTTGGGCAATACAACTTCGATTGATTCGCTGGAAGTGATCTGGCCGGATGGACGCTATCAACTGTTAAAGGATGTTAAAACAAACCAGGAGCTAAGGCTTGAGTATTCATCGTCGGGAGTGCAAAACGGAGAAAAAGCATCAGCCAGTTCGTTACTATTTTCAGAAGTCTCTGCTCAGCTTGGGATAGACTACACACACAAGGAGAATGATTTTGTTGATTTCAAAGTGCAGCCGCTGCTTCCTCACATGCATAGCCGGAATGGACCAGGCATTGCGGTCTCGGATGTAAATGCGGATGGGCTGGAGGATTTTTATATTGGCGGGGCGAGCAATCATTCACGAGCTATTTATCTGCAACAAATCGATGGGAAATTTAAAAAAAGAGGAACCACTGGAATCGATAGTCTTAGCGAAGACATGGGAGTGTTGTTGTTTGATGCCGACAAAGACGGCGACGCTGATTTGTATGTTGCCACCGGAGGATCAGAGCACGTAAAAGGATCATCACTCTATAAAGATGAATTGTATTTGAATGACGGGAAAGGGAATTTCACTATGACCGTTGAAGCATTGCCAGACATTCGACAAAGTGGGTCCAGTGTGGTAGCCGCGGACTACGATCGTGATGGAGATTTGGATTTGTTTGTAGGCGGACGGCTAGTACCGGGAGAATATCCGCTCCCAGCTGACAGTTACATTCTTCGTAACGACAGCGACAAAACCCCGAGTTCTCGGGGCCGGTTTACCAACGTGACGGAAACAGTAGCGCCGGGGTTGATAAAATTAGGATTGGTTACTTCAGCGCTGTGGACCGACGTGGACAACGACGGCTGGATAGATTTAATGATAGTAGGAGAGTTTATGCCGATAACGTGTTATAAGAACAACGGTGGAAAAACATTTACCCCATTTGGAAAGGAGACCTTATCCCATAGTTCAGGATGGTGGAACAGCCTGACAGCGGGAGATTTTGACAGTGACGGCGACGTGGATTACATCGCCGGCAACCTGGGACTAAACACACGCTATCGCGGAAATACAAAAGAACCATTGTGTATTTATGCCAATGATTACGATAAATCCGGAAGCATTGATCCGGTAATGACAATGTACATGGACGGAGTTCAACAGATCGTTCATTCCTGGGATGATATGGTCAAACAGATGAATCCCATCCGGGTACGGTTCAGAACCTATCTCCCGTATGCTGAAGCAACGTTTGAAAATTCGTTTACAAAAGCTGAACAGGAATCCGCGTATGTCGTTTGTGGCGAATGGTTTGAAACGAGTTACATCGAAAACCTTGGCCAGGGAAATTTTTCGATAAAGGCTATGCCAGTCAATGCTCAGTTCTCACCGGTATATGGCATGCTTCCCGGTGATTTTGATGGTGATGGAAATCTTGACGTTTTGATGATTGGTAACTCGTATTCCACAGAGGTGTCGACTGGAAGATATGATGCATGTATAGGTTTGTACTTTCGTGGAGATGGTAAAGGGAACTTTGCATCAATGCCCGTTCAAAAAAGCGGATTTTTTGCAGACAGAGACGGCAAAGGATTGTCAAAGTTGAAGTTGGGAGATGGCCGAGAACTGATAATAGTAGGAAACAACAACGATAGGTTGACCACACATATCACCGATTCAAAAAAGTATTTTACGCCGGCAAGCGACGATAGTTATGCTTTAGTCAAATTGAAAAACGGAAAGACTTATAAGCACGAGTTCTATTTCGGATCAACGTACTTGTCTCAATCCAGCCGATCATTGGAATTAACTGACAGCGTAAGCAATGTTGAAGTGTACGATTTTTTAGGGCAGAAGAAACCTGCGAAGATTGATGGGAGCGCGCACTAACATACTTTTTTTGTTTTTTCTCTTCGCTGCAATAACAGCATGCAGGGACAAATCTAAAGCTGTTTTTGTCCGCTTGCCCGCTGAGCGTACGGGTATTCATTTCAATAACCTGGTAGACGAAGACGAACAAAACAATGTAAATACATACATGAATATTTATACCGGAGGAGGTGTTGCCGTTGGAGATATTAATAATGATGGCCTTCCGGATCTTTTTTTTAGCGGCAACATGGTAAGCAGCAGGCTATATTTAAATAAAGGCAATTTTAAGTTTGATGATATCACCGAATCTTCGGGCATACTCAACACGCGCTGGGGAACAGGAGCGGTGATGGCCGACGTGAATCAGGATGGCTGGTTAGATATCTATATGTGCGTTTCGGGAAGCCGCGAGGAAAAAGGCAACATGTTATTTATCAATAGTCGGAACAATACATTCAAAGAATCTGCTAACGCTTACGGGATCGCGGACCCCCGTCAGAGCATGCACGCCTCTTTTTTTGATTACGATCGCGACGACGACCTTGATCTTTTTATCATTACAAATCCGGCCTCATTTGAAAACAATGTCAATAATATTCAACCACGTAAGCTCAACGGTGAAGGAGTGAGTACGGATATTCTCTATCGAAACAATGGTGATCAAACCTTTACAGATGTGTCGAAAGAATCCGGGATCCTCGTGGAGGGTTATAGTCTTGGGCTCGCCATCAGCGACATCAACAACGATCAATGGCCTGATATTTATATCTCTAATGATTTTATCGGCAATGATATCTTATACATCAATAATCGCGACGGAACATTCACGAACCGCGCAGGCGAATATTTCAAACACACGAGTTTTGCTGGTATGGGCAACGACATCGCCGACATAAACAATGATGGACTCGTGGATGTCGTCGAACTTGATATGCGACCGGAGGACAACAAACGGCAGAAATTAATTATCCCACCCACCGGCTTTGATAAATTTCAGTTGTCATTACGAATTGGCTATGAGCCGCAGTTTAGCCGGAACACGCTGCAGTTGAATCAAGGCGACGGTAATTTCAGCGAGATAGCATTCCTGTCCGGTATTAGCAGTACGGACTGGAGTTGGAGCGCCCTACTGGCTGACTATGATAATGACGGTGACAAGGATCTGTTTGCCACTAATGGCTTTTTGCGAGACCTCGGCAACATGGATTATATCACCTATCAAAACATTTACAATACACCGCTGGGGACCGTTCAGGCAAAAGCAGATCGAAAGCTCAACGCAATTAAATCATTGGAAGGCGCCGTGCTTAGAAACTATGTTTTCGAGAATCAGGGAGGTATAACGTTTTCAAATCAATCGGAAGCCTGGGGTATGGACTCAAAGGGAATTTCTCATGGTGCCGCTTACGGAGACCTGGATAACGACGGCGATCTCGACCTGGTGGTCAACAATATGAATGAGGAGGCATCCGTCTATGAAAACAAGAGTAATGAAATTTTTAATCGAAACTATCTGCGGATCCGATTTTCCGGGTCCCCAGGGAACAAGGATGGCATCGGCGCGAAAGTAATTTCACATGCAGATCATAAAAAACAATTTATTGAACACTTCCTGAACCGGGGCTATGAGTCGACGGTCGATGGCGTGATACATCTTGGTCTGGATTCGATAAAAACTATTGATTCACTCGAAGTGATCTGGCCGGATGGACGTTATCAACTGTTAAAGAATGTTAAAGCAAACCAGGAGATAACGCTTGAGTATTCATCGTCTGTGCCGGCCGTTCCACGGGAAGAAAGAGCATCAGCCCGCTCGTTATTATTTTCGGAAGTCTCTGCGCAGCTTGGAATAGACTACACACACAAGGAGAATGATTTTGTTGATTTCAAAGTTCAGCCACTGCTTCCTCACATGCATAGCCGGAATGGACCGGGCATTGCAGTCTCGGATGTGAATGCGGACGGGCTGGAGGATTTTTTTATTGGCGGAGCCAGCAATCATTCAGGAGCTATTTATCTGCAACAGAAAGATGGGAAGTTTAAAAAAGGAGGCACTGCTGGAATCGATAGCCTTAGCGAAGACATGGGAGTGTTGTTGTTTGATGCCGACAAGGATGGCGACAATGACTTGTATGTTGCCAGCGGAGGATCGGAGCAAGTAAAAGGATCATCACGCTATAAAGATGAATTGTATTTGAATGACGGGAAAGGAAATTTCACTAAGGCCGTTGATGCGATACCGGACATTCGGCAAAGCGGGTCCAGTGTGATAGCCGTGGACTACGATCGTGACGGGGATCTGGATTTGTTTGTAGGCGGAAGACTCGTACCGGGAGAATATCCGCTTCCGGCTGACAGTTACCTTCTTCGTAACGACAGCGACAAAACCCCGAGTTCTCGGGGCCGCTTTACCAATGTGACGGAAACAGTAGCGCCGGGGTTGATAAAATTGGGATTGGTTACTTCAGCGCTGTGGACCGACGTGAACAACGACGGCTGGATAGACTTAATGATAGTAGGAGAGTTCATGCCGATCACGTGTTACAAGAACAACGGTGGAAAAACATTTACACCATTTGGAAAAAAGAGCCTGTCCCATACTTCGGGATGGTGGAATAGTTTGACCGCGGGAGATTTTGACAGTGACGGCGACGTGGATTACATCGCCGGCAACCTGGGATTAAACACACGCTATCGCGGAAGTACAAAAGAACCATTGTGTATTTATGCCAATGATTACGATAAGAATGGATCCCTTGATCCTGTCATGACCTACTATCTTCAGGGAACAAAACATATTGTTCACGCTCGTGATGAACTCATCAGCCAGATCAGTGCGATGAGACTTCGTTTCAAAAAGTATAAAGAATATGCGGACGCAACATTTGAAAAATCGTTCCTGCCATCTGAATTGGAGTCGGCATATGTCGTATGTAGCGAGTGGTTTGAAACAAGCTATGTCGAGAATCTGGGAGACGGAAAATTTTCAATAAAGGCGCTGCCAATCGAAACTCAATTTTCAACCGTATTCGGCGTTACTGCCGGAGACTATAATCAGGATGATAACCTGGACATCGTGATGGTTGGGAATATGTACGCGTCTGACGTTAATACAGGACGTTATGACGCCTCAGTGGGACTATACTTACAAGGGGATGGAAAAGGAAACTTTCAACCTTCAAAGTCCGCCGAATGCGGATTGCTCGCCGATGATGACGCGAAAGGACTGGCTGAAATTACCGTTGGGAAAACTGACAGACTCCTGTTAGTAGGCAACAACGCGAGCGCCGCTAAGGCATTTGCAATAACACAAAAATACAAAACCTACCAACCGGCCGCAGATGATGCATATGCATTAGTAACACTTACAAATGGCAAGACCTTCCGGCATGAATTTTATTACGGGTCGACTTACTTGTCGCAGTCTTCCAGAATGCTTCGTTTTTCTGGAAGCGCTATAAAAATCGAGGTGTATAATTTTAGAGGAGAAAGACACTCATACCCCCCGGCCCCCTAAAGACCCCCTAAAGGGGAGGATGTTCTTGGGTGCAGAGTAGATTGCATTCTTAATTGCATTTTTTTGCGCCTTTTGCGGGGATTCTTTTGCGTTTTCTGCGCCTGCCCCGAGCATCGGTGGCTTAACCTGCATTTGAAGTTTTGTAGAAAGTTTGTGCGTCAGCCGAGTGTGTTTTTTCCCCACCGATCCCGATGCATCGGGAGGGGCAGGCGCAGAGGAATTGTTCGTAGGCCCTAACGTGATTTGTTTAAGATGACGTGAGTGCGACTGAACGATGGTAAACGCAGACGACGCAGATTCTAATTGCATTTTTCTGCGGCCTTTGCGTGAACCCCATTTGAAGTATTGTGAAAAACCTTCTCAGCAACGATTGCTTACAGCTCAACCTCTTCTTCCACAGGAACGCCGATAGGTGTCTGGCGCTTCAATACTTTACCTGTTCCTTCTTTGTCTTGTCCTAAGTAGAATCTCTGAACAAATGGTTTCTCCAACATATAATAGAAAGCATAAAAACAAACCTGGTTAATAGCAACAGCAACGATACCAATCCAGGAGAAAGCATATAACGCAGCACCATGTCCATTTAACTGCCCCCACCCGTATAGTGGATTGGACATGAACCTGAAAATTCCTTTCGCCTCAAAATCAATTACCTTTTCTTCAATGAACATGTCCTTATAATAATAGATACCCAGCCCGATTTGCCACGATGCCAGGAACTTTATTATAAATCCAATCACCTGAAGAGTAATGCCGAGCCATAGCACCCAGGTTACAGGCATAAAAGCGAAGTCGTCCCTATTCATAGTAGTGAAATAGAGATAAGAGAACGCCAGTCCGTTGTGGAAAAAAGCGAACGAGAGCCACGCCTCAAATTTTTTGTGCGCCTCTTCCTTCGTCGGACTGGTCTTCAGCCAATATTCTTTGAATCCACCCTTTATAAACGTTCCGAACAACACGGTGTAATGCACCACCATGGACACTGCCCAATAGGTCAGACCCAATTCAAAGGAAGGATTCAGGAACAAAAAATAAACCACGATAGAAGAGAGGATGAGAGACAACCATCGGGCTATCGTCATATTGGCCAGCACAATTCCTCCTGTGCCCAACAACACCACAATTGCTTTTTTGATCATTAGTAATATGTTAACGGCCTTGTGCAGCGGATGTTGTATGTTTTGAAGGCGGCAAGATATTGGAAAATTTGCGCCCGACCACCCCCTTACCCCCTCCAGGGGGAAAATATTCTTTGGATGGGCAGAATTAGATGTTGGCGTGGGTATTTCCCTGCGTAACCTAGCGTCCCTTGCGTATCTGCGGTAAAACATGCACACTCACACACCGCGACGGTTAACGGATACCTGTTTCTTTGCACACAGCTTCTGTAATCCGACAATCATCTTTCATTGATCATTGGTCATTGATCATTGTTCATTGCTCAAGCGGTCCTACCAGCTCGACCGGCAACTCCTCACCAGGCGCATAATACCTGCCCTTCTTGTGATCCGGATTCATTTTGAAAGTGACGGACTTATCCTGATTTGAATACACGCTGAGGGTATCGTTCTCCTTACCCTGAAAGGTAAATACATCCGAGGCTTTGCCTGTTCCATCTTGCATTTCGAACGTATCGCCTACTGGCACGATGTACATGTCGCCATCGCCGATCAAATATTCTCCGACAAAGATTCCTTGTTCCGATTGTGCGGGTGTAAGATTTTCGGCTGCAGATACTGTATCTGACGCAGTTTCATTTGTATCACCGGTATCCTGCTGCTCTTTGCTGCCGGCGCATGCAAAAGCGACTGACGCGACAATAAGTACGATCTTAAGGTTGTTTAGTAATTTCATAGGAGATGTCTTAGATTGGATTATTGAATTACACTTAATTAAAAACCAACGTTGTATGAGATTGATGATATCCTAACCTGAATATAAGAAGAAAGTTTTTCACAAACGTCAAATGCAGATAAGCCACCGATGCTCGGGGCAGGCGCAAAAAACGCAAAAGAATCCCCGCAAAAAAGCGCAGAAAAATGCAGCCTAAGTTTTGCGGTTTCTGCGCGTGCAATCGTTGATCGGCACGCACGCGGCCTTAAATAAATCACGTTAAGACCTACGAACAATTCTTTTGCGCTAAAAACACACGCGACCGGCGCACGCACTTGCTACACCCCCGACCCTCGAGGGGAAGCATATTCTTGAACAAATGAAACAAATCAAACATTGATCATTGATCATTGATCATTGCTCATTCTCCTTATACCTTTATACCCCTATACCTTATACCTATAAGCCATGACTACCCTCAACCGAAAGCAAGCCCTCAAAAAGATGACCGCTAGTGCCGGCCTGTTGGCCTTCTCGCAACTCAGTGGCGCATCTGATATAGATAGTAAACCCAAAACAATGAACTCCCTGCAAGAGAAACCCGTCGACTGGAAAACTTCTGCTCTCATCGTCGTGGATATGCAAAATGACTTTGTAAGAAAAGGCGCTCCGCTTGAAGTTCCTACTGCATTGGGTACTGCAGCCGCACAGAAGGCACTGATACTTGCATTCCGAAACCATAGACTCCCCGTGGTCTACACTAAATTTCTTTCGCATCCCCATTATTATCTGTTATGGGAATGGTCACCACAATGTAAGCCACCCACGAAGTGTTGCTGGAAAGGTCACCAGCGATATTATGAGGATATTAAAGCGAGCCGTGACTGCACAGAGATCATAGATGAGCTATCACCATCTCCGGATGATATTATTATAGAGAAATTTGGCTACGGCGCGTTTCACAGCACTCCGCTCGCCG
>Ga0193738_1000593_pt1 | contig 17489 bp, 23 predicted proteins | sample L2a1metaG_FD_144927 | JGI IMG/M metagenome (GOLD analysis project Ga0193738, IMG submission 144927) | Soil microbial communities from a riparian zone of the East river system, Colorado, United States - L2a1 | ecosystem: Environmental > Terrestrial > Soil > Riparian zone | place: USA: East River...
TTTGTTGCGGACTATATGTACCTTTTACAAAACCATTAAAAGCAGCCTGGCCACTTGTTTTTATTTTATCAAAATCCTTTTTGTAAATACCGGGTATCAGTGAAAGGATATCTTTAAATTCATTAGAGGGAGTCTTGAATTTAATATCCATATTGTAAGTGCTGTCATTCACTAATTGGAAAAAACCTTCTGCATTCAGGTTAAGATTATTCAGCTTGATCGATTCAGTTTTAAAAGTGTATTTACTGTTAGTATTGTCTATTTGAACATCAGCATCGATCTCTGCATTTGCATTGTTGAGATAAGGAATAGATGTATAGATAAATCCTGCATTATCCGCTTTTGTTTTTGTTTTTAGTGTAAATATATCTGCGGTAAAATCGCCGCTGCCTTCATGATCGAAATTGAAGATCTCCGTACTTATATCTGCTGTTTCATCTTTGTAATATATATAACCGTTTTTGATCTCATATTTCTGCAGATTCATTTTGAACTCAGAAGGAGAAGTATCCGCTAAACCGGTTGTATCGTTATCAGGCCGGGCAATATCCCAGTTTGCTTTTCCATCCTTATTCATCAATGCATGTATTCGGGGTGATTCCAGGAACACGCCATATACTTTAATATCTTTTCCTTTAATGGCGCTGATAAGATTAACAGAAGCGTCCAACGTTTTTGCAGAGATCAATGTGTCTTTGGCGAATTCATTTGTACCCACAACATAAAGTTCATCGAGTGAAATAGATATTTTAGGGAAATGACGGAACAGTGAAAGACTTACATCTTTAAAATCAACCTTAGCCACGAGGCCTTTATTGATCTCTTTTTTAACAAGAGTGGTTATTTGCTTTTTGAAAATAACAGGGATCAGGAATGCAACTGCAATAAGGGCAATGAGTATAATGCCAGTTATCACCAGGGTTTTTCTTAGAATTTTTTTCATAGCGGATGGCTAAGATGGTTTATCATTATCGAAAAGGCAAAGTTAATGACAATATAACCTGCCTGAACCGTAAATATCTTTGGGTTTATTCCACAATGGCCTGCGTAGGTTTCTCTCAACGCCGTAAATGAATACGGACGGACGTAATATATTATGAAAGGTGAACCAGTTCAAATACAAACTTCTATCTTTAAAATTCAATGAAGACCCGGGCTTGCATATTAATTGTTCTTTGGACTGTATTGCTTATTGAGCCCCTTTCTGCCAATTTGAATATTGAAACAGTTTATTCTTCCTCTTGCTCAAAGAAACAAGAATCTCAATCTTCATGTTCCAAATCGAAATGCGATCAACCAAAGGATAACGACGAAGAAAATGATTGTGAGGAGAACCGTTGCAATCCTTTAATGTCATGCCCCACTGGAAATTTTTATCTATTTGGTCATCCACAATTGTCGATTGCTCCTTTTATATTGTCAAAACAAAAAGCAATCTTGATCAATGATAATCGAATAATTAAACACATTGCTGAGTGTTGGCATCCTCCCGAAATAATTTAATTATACCAAGCAATTAAATTATTTATTAATCAAACATTTTAAAATGAAACATATACTAGTAGCAATACTGGCTGTTAGCTTATTGTCTTTATCTGCAATTGCAGTAAATGACGGTGGCAAAAAGAAAGCCAGGAAAAAAGATAAAACCGAGATCAGCAAAGACAATTCTTGTGACCCTAAAAATTGCGATCCCAAAAATTGTGATCCGAAGAACTGTGATCCCAAGAATTGCGATCCTAAGAATTGTCAATACCCGTCTGATAAGAAAGACGAGAAATGTTCCGAAGCATCTAAATGCACGGGCACTAAATAAATGTTGAAAGATACATTTAAGCCACTTCCGCAAGGAGGTGGCTTTTTATTTTTTGTTGAAGGGTCGCCACTCTTAGTTATTTCTTTATCGCATACCCTGCATAAAGTATATTCATATCCTTACTCTCAACTAACCAGAAATTTTTACCAAGATCTTCATAGGTCCATTCACCCTTTGCTCTTTTTCTCAAATAACCTAACATTTTCGGAATAGAAACATTGGGTGAAGATCCTCTGTGTTCCTTCCATTCAAATCCACTCTTTTGCAATAGCGTTTTGACCTCTTCTGGTTTGATGAACATTTCCCATACATGCACATTAGGTGGCATGAATGCCCAGCGTTTCCACTCCTGCCACATTTTAATAGCAACAAGTTTGCTGATAAATGTTCTGTTCAATGTATCATAAATAAAAACACCACCAGGTTTTAGCACTCTGGATATCTCCGAAATTACTTGGGGCAGATCCTGTACATGTTCAAGAACATCGCAACAAAAAACAAAATCAAAGGAAGCTTCACCATAAGGAAGATTCTCTCCTGTTCCTCTATCATATTTAATATCAAGCCTGCTAACCTTAGCATGATTTGAAGCGGTTATCACTGATTGTTCAGCCGGGTCAATGCCTGTGGTAGTAAATCCCATTTTAGCTATTTCCTCTGTCAAGATTCCTCCGCCTGAACCAACTTCAAGGGCAGTTTTTCCTTTTGGATCAACACCCAATCTTTGAATAATATCCTTTGCATATCCAACACGCCATGGATTTACTGAAGTTTTAAGCAGATGCAAAATTGTATCTGGCTTCCACCATATATCGCAATCGGATTTGTAAATCTCATTGTCTATTTTTTTATAAACATCTGTACTTATTTTTTCCATAATATTTAATTTATGAAGACAAGTTTACTTCATTTTATCCTAAATATTTTTCAAGATTTTTTTTGAAGTAAGCTGCACTATCAGTAATACTTTGAATAGGGTCCTTTGCAAAATTGCCGCCCTGTTCTATATAGTAATATTGAAGACCCGCACGGAGTGCCTCTGGCAGAATAACCGTAAAGTCAATAGAGCCATTACCCAATTCCGAATAGTCACGGGTTACTTTATCCATATCTTTTATATGCCACATCACGAAACGTCCGGGCTGTAGCTTGAACAATTCAGCAGGACTCAGTTTCGATGAATGCATGACCCAGTAAAGATCCATCTGCAGTTTAACCAGTGCAGGATCTGTTTCCTTCATGATAATATTATAACCGTTCTCTCCTCCATGATCTATAAATTCAAAGTCATGGTTATGATAAGCAAAACCCAACCCGGTTTTTTTTATTCGTTCACCGATCGCATTCAGCTTTGGGGCAAGCCGCCTGAAGTTTTCAATCGTTCTGAAAGCAGGATCAAGCCATGGCCAGGTAATATAGCGCTGACCGAGAGCATTTGCGCCTTCTATACATTGATCAACATACCGCATCATTGCATCAGTGGGCTTATCGAAAAATTTTGTAAAATCATAATGGCCACTTGTCGTTATCATATTGCTATCAGCCAGCAATTGTTTAAAAGCTGAAGCTTTCAATCCATAATATTTTCCCTGCTCCGGGTCATATCCATAGGTTTCGCAATCTTCATAACCAATAGAAGCGATCTTTTTTATTGTACCGGTGAGATCCTTCGCCAATGGGCCACGAACTGTAAAAAGCTGCAACCCCATTTTATACTTTGCAAAAGGATCAATACTAAACCCGTGAAGGGCTAACCATGACGCAGACATGAATGATGCTGATTGAAAAATAAAATCTTTCCGGTTGATAAATTTGGGGTTGGGCATTTCAGTTTACTTTGATCAGTGTAATTTATTCTAAGTAGCGACACTTTCAAAACTTACTTGGTGCAGTTTGGTTTTCAGCATCCCGGTTGTTTTGCAATTAATCTCATACTTCACAATTAAACCCATGTTCCTTTACAAGTATCATAATCCTTAACGCCTCCATATTGTCTCCTTCAACTCTAAGCACCTTATCACAATCTGAAAGGTCAAAATTAATTTTAAACGATGGGAATGCTTCAGACAAAATAGAAAGCAGCATTTTGCTTTGTGTCTTTTTCTGAACATTTGTTTTAAAAACTTCAACCATTTCTTATCAAATTATTGTTTATGCTAACTGCATTCTTTTGTAGTTATACTTATTTATTCTCCAATGTCAATAGTAGTTCGTCCAATTGCTGTAAGCCATAGTAAAGCCCAGCTGGCATAACAGCAAAAACTCTGTTAGCGGTTCGTTGTTTTTCGTCAGTTACTTTTGCCCGTTATCTCAACCCCATCTCGTATTGCCGCTTGAAGTATATCAATGTTTATCTCTTTTATAGTTTTGAACTTGATGCAATACCCGGTTACACTCGCCTTACCAAGTTTTTTCCCATAGGTTTTGGCCAGGTGTGTCTTATCTTTTATGCCAAGAATGTATACAGAGATCCCGGTTGTGTTTGCGCTCAAACCAATTTGATAAAACTCCCTGGTTGTTCCATCAGCATATTTTATGGTGTAAGATCCATATCCTATATTAGGATTTGAAACAGTTTTACCTTTGGCATCTTTACCATCTAAGAACCATAATTTACATTTTGGCATTGCTTGCAGAATGATGCGATGCAACTCTTGCATGTCACTACGTTTTGGCTCAGGCTGGCTGGTAATATACTTTTTGATTTGTTCTTGCACGTTCATATAAATATAAAATTACGGGTTGCCTATTTTGGCTTTTCAAATCGCATTTTAAAGCTTTCATAGGTTTTCTCAAGTTAGTTTAGCCCGTTATATTTTGTGTCAAACTCCACGATCCATTCAATACCGTACTTGTCTCTAAAACAACCAAAATATGAACCCCAGGGACTATCACCAATAGGTCCTTCTATTTGTCCTCCTACTGAAAGTCCATTAAATAATTTATCTGCTTCTTCTTTAGTTTCTGCAGTTATTACAATCTTACTTCTGTTTTCATTTTCGTTTGTTTTTCCCATAATTTCCGGAACATCATTTGCCATCAGCATACTGCCTTTACCGATAGGCAAAGCAATATGCATAATTTTATTTTCTTCTTTTTTCGCTATTGGGAATTCAGGACTTGCAAGGTCTTTGAAACGAATGATCTTTGTAAACCCTCCGCCAAATACTGATTTGTAAAAGGTAAATGCTTCTTCGGCATTTCCGTTGAAGTTTATGTGGGGATTGATAAGTGCCATAATCTTTATTTTTTAGATTGTTAAATTGTTTATTTTTTTATTGAGAGATGCTTTTGAAAGCGAAAATCATTTTTGCGATAATGTTGCCAATATTTTTTCAAGGATATTCAATGTCATTGTAAACCCTTCCTTAAAGCGATTGTTAGCCATCATGTCCAGAGTGGCAAGATCTTTATATTTTATAGTCATCCTGAATGTTGTAATTCCATTTGCTTCACTAAAATCCAGGTTATTTTCAGCCCCGTAAAATTCAAGATTGATATTTTCATTTTTGTCGCTAGAGCCGGAAATATATTTGAAATTTGTCTTCGGAGAAATCGAAGTAAAGTCCTGAACTGAAAAATACTCTTGCCCTTCGGGGCTTATCATTTTATAAAATCTCCGTCCTCCAACTTTAAAGTCCATGGATATTGTTTGTGTTGTCCAGGGCTCAGGTGCACCCCATTGGTCAAGAATTTCTGGTTTCGTAAAAGCATCCCAAACCAAAGAAAGTTCGGCTGCAAATTCCCTGGTTATGAAAACCGTGTTTGTCGCTTTATCAACTGTAAAATCAAATAGCAAATTGTTCTTCACCTGTTCCATGTATTATAAGTTTTTTAATTGTCAGATGTAATGTCCGAGATAATTTTTTTTTAATATTTTATCCAAGTCTTTCCAGGCGAAAATCATTTTTTCGATAAAGTTGCCAACACATTTTCCAAATTATTCATTGACATTTTAAATCCTTCTGTAAAGCCCATTTCAATCATTTTCTCCATACGGGCAAGCGATTCATTATAAATAGTAATGCTCACTTTTGTCGTTCCGTTTTGTTCGCTAAAAGTATAATCCCAATCAGAACCCGGCAATTCAGGGTTTTCATCTTTGTCTGCAAAAGCATTAAACATTTTGAAATTGGTTTTTGGACTAATGGAAGTGTATTTCTGAATTGCCCAACGCTCTTGTCCTTCCGGTCCTACCATAGCATAAAATCTTCGGCCTCCAACTTTGAAATCCATAAATTTTGTTTTTGATACCCAGGGTTTAGGTGCCACCCATTGGTCAAGGATTTCCGCTTTAGTAAATGCATCCCATACCAACGATAGGTCAGCATCAAATTCTCTCGTTATGAATACCGTTTTCGCTGCTTTGTCTACAGTAAAATCGAATAGCAAATTATTTTTCATTTTTTCTGTTTTTTAAGTGTTGATAATACTTTGTCAAGTTGATTGAACTTGGTTTCCCAAATTTTCCTGAATTGGCTTAGCCATTTATCGATCTCTTTCATTTTTTCAATTTCAAGTGAGTAATAAATTTCCCTGCCTTGTTGTTCCTGTTTCACCAGTTCGCATTCTGTGAGTATGCGAAGGTGTTTAGAAACAGATTGCCTGGTCGTGTGGAAGTTGTCAGCAATGGCATTCGGCGTCATTGCCTGCAATGCAATTAAAGTAATAATTGCCCGTCTTGTCGGGTCAGCTATTGCCTGGAAAATGTCTCGTCTCATATAGTTTAAATTTGTGTTGTGAAGCCAATCGGTTGCAAATATATGTGCAGCCATTCGGTTTCACAAATTTTTTCAAAAATATTTTGTTGTGGAAAAAAATCTATGAGTTTGGTCGGTTTGGCGTGTTATTTTTTTGCCGATTCATAGTAAAGCATTACCGCACCACAATCAAATGTTTTTGTTTTTATGAGTTTAAGGTCAACTCTATCCTTGATGTTTTTAAACAATGGTAAGCCATTTCCTAAAACAATTGGCTGAACGCCAAGCTGGTATTCATCAATTAAGCCGAGTTGTGTAAAGGCTGCTATTAAACCCGGGCTGCCAACTCCAATATCTTTACCCGCTTGCTGCTTGAGTTCTAAAATTTCCTCTTTAATGATTTCATTTTTCAATTCTGTATTTTTCCATTCAACATTTTTAAGCGTACGGGAAAAAACGATCTTTGAAATATTGTCTATTAACATTGCAAATTCATCCATTGGTTTGTTGCCAGTAGGATCTTTTACGACAGATGGCCAATAACTTTCCATAAGTTGATAGGTTATCCTTCCGTATATAAGGGTACCTGTATTTCTTAATAGCTCATTATAATGCTCATGTATTTCGTCATCTGCGATCATTGCAGTGTGATCGCAGAATCCGTCAAGTGTCACATTCATCGCTGCAATTATTTTTCTCATACTTTGTTTTTAAATCCCGATACTTATCGGGAGTAATTATTTTTCGAGAATGTTTTTCAAAGTTGACAAGCTACTATCCATATCTTTCGCAACATGTTTTTCCATCATTGGGATCATTATGTTAAAAGGATATTTCAATACCCCGGCATTGCGCCAGGATACTTTGGTTTGATCATCAGATAAAGATTCTGTGTCCATGATTATAGAGGCAGTGGCTGCCATTGGTTTTACAAAACGAATTTCCATTTCAATTTTTTTCCCTTCAATGATGCTCTTAATTTCCTTTTCTCCTACACCGGCGTTTTTATCTCCGCTCCAGGCATAGATATATCCAACTGTTCCGTCTGTTCCTTTAAATTCTCTTTTCCTGTCGGGGCCAGCCATGGCATGTTTGTTGAACTCGTCCTGGTTCTTGAGCAATTTTACATACTCAAATACTTTTTGACGGGGTGCATTGATGATAATTTCACGCTTGACATAATGTTCTTTCTTCATGAAAAGCGCAACGAGTAACAACAAGGCGATAATGCCTGCCACTACAAGTAGAATTGTAAATATGATACTCATTTATTGTTTTTAAAATTGTTGTTTTATTACGGGTATATTATTTCTTTTCGGTCAACGTCGCATAAAATTTCCATTCACGGTCAGATTGAATTGTCATAATATTGGCTATGTTAATTCGATGAAGAAAATGGAAGAAAGATGATGCTCATTTATGTTCAATCTTGTCAGTAGTATCCTTCCATTTTATCATTTCCTCGAAAATAGTATTCTCTGAAACGGAATCTTTAAGTATTTGGTCGTAAGTCTGGTGTTTGATATCTATTAAATACTCCATCATCAATCGGCCCTTGTAATAATAACCAGGAGATTCACATCCACCTTCGGTTGTTGATATCCACTTATTTATTGATTTGTTTTCAAGTTCAATATACCGCTCTATTTCTTTTATCAAACTGTAATCTTTATCCAGGAGCTGGGGCTTTCTTGAAATATATTCAGGGTAACCTTCCAGCTTCCAAAATTCCGGATGACTAAATGGGTTGAATTTCACTATCCCATACTTTTTAGCTTGCAGGCAGTGGATCATTTCATGAGCAAGTAAATATGTCAAATTTACCTCACATCTTTTAGGAAATGTAGCGAAAGCTAAATTACTCTTTGGGTCAATTTTTACTTTAACGATCACGTTGTGCAGCCTGGGTGTCGCCGCGGCTTGTCCAGATGCCAATAGATCGTCAATTTTATTATAGAATGTATTGTGACAAAGTATAATGTTGTAGTTATAGCTGGAATCATATAATTCAGATCCTTCAACAAGACTCATTGCATTGTCCAGAGTAATTTTAATATCATCACTGACTTTATAATTTGAACAAACCGTGAATTTTTTATACTTCACTTTGTTGGCAAATAAAAGTTGTGGGAACAGAATTGTCAGAACAAGAGCTGCGATCACTATGAAAAGTGCCCACAATGTTCTTTTAAAAATCCTTCTGAATTTCCTGCTCATTTATAGAAAGTTAATTCATTTTTAGTTTTGTCGGAAAAAACTATATAAGGAATAGTTTTCCCGTCAGGACACAAAAGTGAAAAACACAAGACGCCAGGAAAAACCTTTGCGTCTTTGCTCCTTAACGTCTTTGCGTGAAATAAAATCAGTTGTTACTGCAAATAACTACACAAGAAAGATGCTGATAGTGTAACTAAAGTAATTTATTAATTACTTATTTTGAAGTACTAAAATAAGACTGATAAAGTCCCCCGCTGGCGGGGCCGGATGGTCGAACATTTTAAATTATCAATTGGGGTGGAATAAATTTGCGACTCTATATCCATCCCAATTTGCAATAACTCTTACACCGTAGTACTTCCACCGCCAGCGGGGGACAATGTGCACTCCGCTAACGAGGACAATGAACGAATCTATCAAGTTGGTATGATTACTGTAAATTGAATCAAAATTAAACAGCATGAAATCGAAAATGATATGGGCAAACTTTGTTGTAAAAGATGTAAAACGTACCAATGAATTCTATACAGCATTAGGTAAGTTTGTAATTCATTTTTTTGAACAAGGTTCAGGAATAAATGACTTTTTAACTATCGGATCTAACAGCGAAATTATATTCACACTTTCAGCGGAAACAGAGACAGAAGTAAAAGAATGGGCAGAGAGAGTTAAAAATGCCGGTGGTACAATTTTTAAAGAAGTGCAAAGAGACGAAAAAGGTTACTATGGTTTTGCCTTTGCTGATCCTGACGGGCATAAATTTAATGTACTCTTGATGGACAACATGTGAGTTTAATGTTGAATGCTGGATGGCAGAATTTATTAATTAATAATATCTCCTTTGGAATTAGCTAATTTTTCCCGCCAATGTTTAAGTTGTTCAGGTGTTATTCTCACCCAACCTGTTACTTCACCAACGATCTTTAATTGTGCATCGGTACGATATGAACGAGTCGGGTTGCCCGGAAATTTTTTATCTGTAACGTTCGGGTCATTTTCAAAACTACCTGTTGGTTCAACGATATAAACTCTTTCAGGTCCATCACCTTTAGCTAATGCCGCAGCAAGTCCTGCCCCATTCACCAACGCTGTAAAATAAATATGATTCATTGTAAGATCATCCTTGTAATTAGAACCAAATCCTGCTGTGAGCATATCGCCAACTTTCAGATCTGCTCTTGTCCCGTGATAAAAAGGTCCTTTGTCAGACGGATTATTCCTGTACGAATTTGCTAATTCATAATTCTTTTTTGCATTGTCATGGTCGTTTAAATCTTCATAACATTTGGCAATGTTTGAATATAGAGAAGGAAAAGCACTTGTAACAGCGTCGTCATTTATTTTTAATGCAAACTGCAAAGCTGTTTCGAACCATTTTAATTTATCGGATGTGTTTTCCTGGTGCCGGGCCACATAATAAGCAGCAGTAAATTTTTCAAAGTCGTTTGTCGCTTCATTCCACGCCTGGAGAAATAACCTGCTTGCTTCTTCAGGATTGCCTTTATCTTCCATGCCCATACCTTCTATACTAAGTTTAATAACATTGTTGTTTGGGTTGAATTCCATTTCTAATTATTTTCTCTGTTAATTATTGCAATATCAATTTAGTTGCTTGCCCTTAGACCGTTGAAGTATATCGTAAAGACCGTAAACATTGTTTTACGTAAGTTCTTATACAAAAGTTAATCCATTTTCATTCATTGCTGCGAAGAATTATAGAAGAAAGATCCTGATACTCTATCAATAATTTATTGTAACTAAACTCCCGGGGCTGTCCCCTTTATTTATTTATGTTGTACTAGTTGAATCAATGCTGAGCTTTATGATGATGCTTGTTTTTTTTCCAAAACATATTTTGTAGTCTCCATACAGGTAACAAGAACCCCGCAAATTTTATCATCTTCACCCAAAGCCGGGCTATAAGTGAAAGTCCAATATATTTCTTCTACTTTCCCATTTCGATAAAATGGGATTAATGCATCTTCAAATACTACAGCTTCTCCAGTTACAAAGACTTTTTGCAATAAAGGTCCGACGATATGCCAAATTTCGCCCCAAACAACAATTGCCTTTTTCCCAATTGCAGGATGTTTACCCTCTGCTCCAAGACTAGGGCGAAATGCTTCGTTATAAAAACATAGGAATTCTTCGCCCCAAAAAAGAAACATTGGAAATCCAGAGTGAAGAACATTGTATAATGTTATTCGCAGGCTTAAAGGCCAATCTTGAATATTACCAACTGACGTCTTTGACCAATCATGATCTAAAACCAGTTGACCCATCTCACCGGCATTACCGAACAATGAGAATTCGTCTTTTTTTACTGTCGGTTTATTTGAAATCATTAAGTGTTGTGATTTTTAATTTAGTAACCCGTTAAAGTTTGCCACAGACTGGCTCAGAAGGTACAGGCATCGGTAACCTTCCTCCAACTTAGGCTGTAAGATAACAGCTAAGATGCGGAGTTTTTGAGAGGGAGGCCCCTCATAAATCAGGCATTGGTGTCGGGATTCATGTTCCATGTTCTAATAAAAATCTGAGTAAAGATAATTATTATTTAAAAGTTAGCGGTTCGTTGTTATTTTCTGTCCACTATGTAATTCAGTTCAGTTACCCCGCAAGTAAATTGTCGGGTAGTCAATAGTTTTAGTTCTATTTTGTCTTTGATGTCAACAAACAATGGAATGCCTTGCCCAAGAATAATTGGATTAACAAATAGCCAGTAGCCGTCAATTAAGTTCAGTTGAATAAGTGAATGTGTTGCTGTCGGGCTACCAAAAAGCAAGATGTCTTTACCTGCTTGTTGTTTTATTTCATTTATTCTGTCCGAAAGGTTGTCGCTAATAATTTTTGTGTTGGTCAAATCAGCATCTTTCATTGTTTTTGATAAAACAACTTTGTGAACTTTGCTATACCACTTTGAATGTTCAATGTCGTGCTTGCTTGCTGTCGGCTTGTCTGCTGCGGTAGGCCAGTAACTTTCCATCAGCTGATAAGTTACTCGTCCATATAATGCAGTATCGCCTTCGCTTATCCGCTTGCCGACATGATCAAAAATTTCTTCATCAACTTTAGCCCAATTCAGTTCTCCGTTCGGGCCTGCTACAAAACCGTCAAGCGATATGTGCATAAATGAAATTATTTTTCTCATATGGTTCCATTTTTATTGTTGTCTATGATTTGATTTGTATTTCAAATCTTTCAATGAGTAGTACATTCTCTTTTCTTTATTTAGTGTTATTATATACCAACTGTTTAATTTCACTTATCTGTACAACAGGCTGGACATTGGTATAATTTTTAAAATCATTGACAACTGCATCCCTGTTTTGTGCTATTGCTTTACCATATTCAGCGACATCACTAATGTAAAAATAACCTATCGCTAAAAAAGGTGGTTTATCAGTTGGTGTTCTGCCATGCAGACCTTTATCTATTTCATAAAATTTTAAATTGTTGCCTAAAAATCCTGCTACCATAGGCATGTGTTTTTTTTCATAGTAGTCCATATCAAAAGTTTTATCGTCCCCATTAGCATAAAGTATTGTTACCTTAAACATTCCAACTGTGGGGGTAGATGGAGAACTCACCTGGCTGGTTTTGCAACTTAGCAAACCAACAAAAGCGAAAAGTAGCGGAAAGAATTTAAGTTTCCTGGTCATATAAAATGGTTTTAAATTTTTGCTGGATCGGTATGAATAATTGCGACTAACTCGCAGCTTTGCGAAAATTTTCTAAAGAAAGTTAATTCATTTTCTGTTTTTGCTGCGAAGAAGCATGAAAATATTCATTAAATTGAATTACAATTTACCGGCAGTTTCATTCATTCAATATATTTTTCTAAGTGACTACATACAGTTATGGGATTTCATGGATAATTATTTTGTTATTATTTGTCATACATGCCCCGGCCCAGCAACCTACTGCAGAAACAGATCATGATACAGTTTATTACGAATCCTTCATGGGTAAAAAAATTACCGGCAGATATTATTTTGGTCAGAAATTCACTGCATTAGAGATAAAAAGGAATAACAAAACAACTCCTCGCCTTCGCTACGTGCCTAACACAACTTTAAATATGGGGATCGGAGCTACCTATGGTTTCTTTACATTGAACCTTGCTTATGGTTTTGGATTTTTGAATCGCGGTGAAGAACAAAAAGGAAAAACAAAATACTGGGAAAACCAGGGACATATGTATGGACGTAAGTGGGGTTATGATTTCTACGCACAGTTTTATAAAGGTTACTACCTATATCCTAAAGGATTGGGATCAGCTGATCCCAATTTATATTATTTCCGACCGGATATAAAGTTCAACTTGTTTGGTATTGCCCCTTTTCGCATTTTGAATGATAAGAAATTCTCTTATAGGGCTGCCTTTGTACAAAATGAATGGCAAAAAAGATCAGCCGGTTCCTTTTTGTTGGGTGCTGAAATATATTACGGCATCGTGAATGCAGACAGCGCCTTAGTACCCGAATCGATGGCCATGTTTTATAAACAACAGGGCATTCATAAGATCCAATTTTTTAAAATAGGACCGGGTGCAGGTTATGCCTATACACTTGTTTTGCAGAACCACTTCTTTATAACCGGTTCGCTCAATGCAAATCTCAATCTCGGGTGGGTTAGTGAAACAAACAAATCCGGCAGCGAAGACGGCTTTAGCTTTACACCAAATTTTTACTATCGTGCTGCCGCAGGATATAACAGCCGGTCATGGAATGTAAATGTATCATGGGTAAGTAACAGAATGTCTATACGGGGAGCATCTTCTGCTGACGGATATATAGGACGAGTGGGAATTGTAAGAGCAACACTTGCCAGGCAATTTCAACCGGGACCCAAAGCAAAAAAAATTTTGAAGCCATTGGATAAAATAGGAACAAAGAAATAAGAATTATTTCTTTGACTGCTCAAATAGTTATTCGTTCTCTGATTTTTTTTTCAAACACTGCCGCGGCAATAGCTACTACGATAGAAACAAAAGTAGTTACAATACACATGGCAAGAAAACCCGCAGGGTCGTCATCTTTATTATGAAATATCATTATGTATATTCCTGCCATCACAATTAAGAGGCTCAGTACGATTGCGCAATATTTTATACTCCTTAAAGCCCTCGCCGAGTTTAGTGAGGATGCTTTATTTTGCCCTATATATCCGAGTAATTTGAACGCCTTATACAGTGCAATAAAAAATGGGATAGACGCAGCATAGGCATACAAGATGAGCGGATCAGAGTAAATGCTGACCATATCTAAGTTTGTGGCTCTCCCCTCGGTCAAGGGAAACCGAATCATGATGGCTAGTGCCAGGATGCCAATAAGCACGATCACCACTTGAAGAAATATTGTTGAACTTTTTTTCACAAAAGAGTTTCTGCAGTGTTTGTTTGTTTGTCTTTATATTTTTTTTTGTATTTGCCAGTAATGTCCAAATGGGTCTTTAATTGTGCCTTGCCTATAACCGTATTCGTAATCCTGGGCCGGACTTATTTCAACTGCTCCCGCTCTAATTGCATTTCTTATTACTTCGTCCACATCTGAAACAAATAAGCCAATACAGATCGTAGTGCCATTGTTTTTGTCAGGAGAAAAGAAATACTGTTTTGCGGTTACTTCGTGTATATGAAATATAGTTCCGTCAATAGAAAGTTCTACAACGTGAATACTGCCGTCATCGTTAGAAAATCGCATTTGCTCTGATGCTCCAAAGGCATTTTCATAAAACGAAATGTCCTTTACTCCATTATTTATGAAAAGCTCAGGTGCAAAAAATGTTTTGCGGTCTTTTATTATCATATTATAGTCTTTAAATGATCAAAGGTTTTATCCGATCGCTATCACAATGTTAGATGATTGTCCGGTCGTTTAACATTGCAGGCAACATTCTGCTTTACGCAAGTTCTTGTACAGAAAGTTAATAATTTCCAATTGTAAGTTGTACATAAATGCATTTCAAATTTGCCGTTGTTGCTGCGAAGAACTATGGAAGAAAAATATGATAACTAACTCCCTCTTTCACTTTACAAATCCCATCTTCTTCAAGATCTGTTGATGAGCGTCGCTCTCAAAATATTCTTGGTCGTACAACTTTGCAAGACTCATAAGATATGCCGAAGGAGATCTTCCTTCCATTGTTTTTACTTCCCATTCATTGGCTCTTTTATTATCGCCCTTCAGATAGTATATATAAGAAAGTGTGAAGGGATCTTTCACCGTGTTTTCGGCAGCATATTTTAAAAACCTGGTTATTACCGTATCGGCTTTTTCTTTTTGATCACAATTTTTATAAATGAAGGCTAGTTGAGTTTGCAATAATTCGGATCCCCATCCGTCTTTCAATAGTTGCTCTGCACTTTTTGCAAGCGATAATGCCTGGGCATATTCTTTCAGTTGAATATGCGACGTTGCTTTTTTAACATACCCCCAAACCCAATTAGGGTGCAGTTCCAATGCTTTTCCAAAACCTTCTGCACTTTTTTTATAATTGCCCGCCAGCTGGTTAACCCAACCAAGGTTATGAAGACTGGAAATGGATACCGGGTCCAGTTCAACTGCTTTATCAGCCAGTGGCACTGCTTCTTTATACCGTCCCAGGTCCGCTAATGTGGTAGAGTACCTGATATATATAGTAGCATTACCGGGATCCAGATCCAATGCCTTCTTATAGGAATCTATTGCACCCTTCCAATCCCAATCATAATAGAATTTTAACGCTCCTTCTGAAGTATAAATGTCAGCCAGTCCGGGATCGAGAGCTTTAGCAGCTTCAATTGCTGTTCTTGCTTCGTCTACAATTTCTTTTTTTGATGCAGTGGAAAAAAGCCCCTGTACAATTTTTTCATTAGCAATTGCGGCATAAGCCGCTGCATATTTTGGATCAATGCGTATGGCTTCCCTGAAATGTGACAAAGCGTTATCTGATTCTTCCGGTGTAGAACCATAACTTAAATGCCGGCCTTTCAGATATTCTGCATAGGCAGCAGGATTCACTTCTTTATTTTTTTGAATTGCATTGTCTACAAGTGAGATCTTCAATGGGTTCATTAAAGAAACAATAATTGAATCTTCAATTTTTGCGATATCATCGCTGGTCAGCTCGTACTGATTACCCCAGAGCAGATTCTGTGTGGCAGCATCTACCAACTCGCAATTCAGAAAATAGCCATTGTTCTTTTTTTGTAATCTGCCTGTCAACACAACATCTGCATTCAATAATTTTCTCAGGCTTAAAACATTTCGGGCTGTATCAGCTAACCCGAATGTTGCTGAACGGGCAAATACTTTTACTTCAGAGTATGCCGACAGGCGGTTGATCAGGTTTTCGGGGATGCCATCCGATAGAAAAAATAATGTGGAATCATTCTGTAAGTTTTCAAAAGGAAGAATTGCCAATGATCTGATAGTTGGTGCTTCTGCCTTCTTCGGAAAAATTGAATTTTTGAAAATAAACAGTACCGAAAAGATCACAACTACAATAGCAGTTGACATCAATATTCCTTTTTTACCTGTTCGTTTAGATGGTGTCTTAAGTTTGCCACGCATATCTTCCGGCCTGGGTACAACAAATCCCGCGTTGGATAATGCAAACACTTCAATGGGTTCTTCTACGTTTTTGAATTCAAATGAACCCAGCGAACTAATTTGGAATTCGGCATTGTTTTTTACCTGGTCACGGATGGTTTTTGAAAAAAGTATCGACGAACCTACTCCCAGCGTTTCGATCCGGGAGGCAATATTCACTCCATCACCGTACACGTCATCATTTTCAAAAACTACTTCGCCAAGATGTATACCTATTTTTAACTGGAAATCTTTTGCAGCATTACATGCTTCCTGGATCTTTATAGCGGCATTCACTGCGTCAGAAGCAGTATTGAAACTTACCATTACCCCATCACCCAATTCTTTTATCCACCGGCCATTGTATTGTTCAATGATCGGTTTTTGAATTTGCCTGTTCTTACCAAGTAATTCAAATGCTTTTTTTTCATCGTTACCCATCAAAGCAGTATAGCCGACAATATCGGTGAACATAATAGCGGCGAGTTGACGGGATTGGGACATTGAAAAGGATTGAGGCAGGAAGTTACCGAATTTCAATTACCTCAGTTGTCGCTGCGAAGAACTATGGAAAAGGTTTGGTAACTAACTCCCCGGGGTATGCCCGCTTCATTCAATTAATGAGTGTATACTTATAATAAAATTGAGTTCTTATTGATCATTCCGGCTGGAGTTTTTCCATTACCGACTGCTTATACAACCGCCCAATAGGAATCTCAAGTTCGCTGAGCTGTACCGAAAGACCATTATAACCGGAAATTTTATCTAACGAAACCATAAATGAACGGTGCACCCTCACAAACTTATGTTCCGATAAAAGATTCTCCATAGCACTGATAGATTGTTTTGCCAGCAAGTTTTTGCCATCGGTAAGAAAAATTTTTATATAGTCCTTCCAGCTTTCGATATACACGATATCATTCACAAAAACTTTTTTCATATCCCTGTCAACTTTCAGGTATACAAAAGCCCCGGGATTAGGTGTATCATTTGTGATCAAAGAAGAAATTTCTCTGCCCAACGACCGGTTTAGTTTGGTAATGGCTTTAAAAAAACGCTCAAACGAAACTGGTTTTACGAGATAATCCACTGCATCCAACTCAAATCCATCAACAGCATATTCCCTGTATGCGGTGACAAAAATTACTTTGGGAGGATTTGATAAATTTTTTAAAAAATCAG